>ERZ1292623.807-Hain-H51-01um-R1-807-length-31938-cov-7_pt4 | contig 17530 bp, 23 predicted proteins | sample MGYA00564398_ERZ1292623 | MGnify/ENA primary metagenome ERZ1292623 (study PRJEB36523, sample SAMEA6512633) | groundwater metagenome | collected 2019-01-07 | study: AquaDiva: Metagenomics assemblies of 32 groundwater samples | reverse complement strand
CTTGTTGAAAGCTCAAAGCTATAGGAAAATCCAAAAGTGTCTTTGTAAATTATTTTGACTAATTCTAATAAGTTAGATATTTCTTTGCCTATCTGCTCTTTTGTGCAGAATATGTGGGCATCATCCTGCGTTATCCTAATCACTCTTAACAAGCCTGCTAAAACTCCTGATAATTCTCTTCTATGCACTTCTCCGAATTCTGCCAATCTTAAAGGCAAATCCTTGTAGCTTCTTGTTTTCGTTCTATAGACAAGCATTGCGCCGGGGCAGTTCATTGGCTTTACTCCGAAGTCGCGCTTTTCATGCTCTGTCAGAAACATATTGTCTTTGAAATGCTCCCAATGTCCTGACACTTTCCATAATCTATTATCTAAAACTTTTGGAGTTGATATTTCCTGATAATTGAATTTATCAAGTAATTTTCTCAGAAAAGAAACTAATTCATTGAAAATTATATATCCATGATGATGCCAGAATGGCTGTCCGGGAGCTGCCTCGTTAAAGCTGAACAAATCCAGCCTTTGCCCTAATATGCGATGGTCGTTTTCTTTTAACTTGCTTGTGTCTAATTTAGTTTGTGATAATTCTTTTAGTAAACGTGCTTCATCGTATATCTCTCCTTTTTCTGTATGTATTCCTGCCTTAAACTCCTTGCTTAATTCAGATAAAGGATGGCCTTTGCACTTTAATTCAAATTCTTTGTAATAGCCAAATGGTGCTCTTGTGACTTTAAACTCACTAGCCAGAGTATGCTCTGCCTCTGCCAATCTTTCCCTTGCTGTTGAAGGGTCTGCCAAATTAGATGATAAATGAGCATATGGATAAAGAACGATATGCTTTGCCTTTACTTCGTACGCTGTTTTTTTCACGCTTTCAACGAGTTCTTTTACAGTTGCCTGCGCGTCGCCTTTCTCTATTGCTATAAATACAGCAAGTGGCTCTTTGACTTCAACTTGCTCTTTACTTTTTAATTCTTCTGCGTCTTTGAGAGCTTTTTTCAATGGCCTGTATTTTAGATAGTCGCAGTGTATTGTAAGGATTTTCATACTTCGTATATGAAAATCCTATATAAAAATGTTATTGAAAAGATAATTAACAACTTTAAATTGTTGGCAACGAAATGTTTAAATACAAGATATATCTTGTAAATAAGATGGCAAAGATAGTTGAAATTGGAACTGTAAGCGCAAGAGGACAAATAGCAATCCCTGCAGATGTAAGAAGAGAGTTAGAGCTTGAAGAAGGAGAGAAAGTATTGTTCGTGTTAGAAGGAGATACTTTAATTATAAAAAAGGTAAATGCAGAAAGGACATGGAAAGAAATAACAAAACCACTAAGAGAAGCTGCCAAGAAATCTGGATTAAAAGAATCTGACGCAGGAGATATAATTCATAGATTTAGAAAATCCCGTAAAAAATGAGAATTACAGCAGATACAAATGTTCTTTTGTCCTCTGCATTTTGGTACGGGGATTCATTTAAGATTATAGAAAAGGCAGAAAATAAGGAAATAGATCTTGTTCTATCTGATGATATAATTAACGAGTTTAAGGAAGTTCTTGAATATGAAGAAATAAAGGAGAAAATTAAAGATAAAAATTTAGAGATGAAGAGGACAGTAGAAAAAATAAGAGAGATTTCGCAAATAGTAAATCCTAAAGAAACCTTGGATGTTATTAAAGAAGATCCTGACGATAATAGGATTTTAGAATGTGCTGTTGAAGGCAAGGCTGATTATATTATAACGCAAGATAATCATTTATTAAAACTAAAAGAGTTTAAGGACATTAAGATATTAACTCCTTCTGATTTCTTAGAAGAAATTAAAAAAACCGAGGAAATTCTTAATGATAAAGATATGATGGAACAAATTGAAGAAAGTGAAGAAAATATTAAGAAAGGAAAAATAAAGGAATTTAATTATAAAAGCACTAAATAAAAAGGTTTTTAAGTCCTATCTCAAAGATCTAACCAAATAAACGTTGCCAAAAGGATATTCTTTGTTGAGAATCACTTCTGTTTTTTGGTATAGTGCCTTTCGCTTTCTCAAATTTATACTTTGATTGGATTGCCATCTTAATATTAAATCCTGTTTTCTCTTCAATTTCGCGAACTAAGCGATTACGGGCTGGATTTGAAAAATAACCAGATATAGGTTCAGCATCAAATCCAGTTATGCCCCGTTTTGCTGTAGATAAAATAATCTCTGCAATCTCTCGCGCATCGTAGCCGCTTTGCTCGTTTGGTGTATAGGGCTTTAATTCTTGGCCCAAAAAGAGAGCAGAAGCTTTTCTTGCAATTTGCTCGTTCATTGGATCATTAATAAATTGTCTTCCATCTTTATAATCGACAGTTCTAGATTCAGAATCCCAGCCATTAAAAGGGGGCCTAGTCTCAATAGAAAATCTTCCGTTTGGAAGGGTTCTTACTTTATCTAAATTGTAATTAGGATCATCAGATGTATTATGATAAGTACGCATTCTAAATCTGTCTATTTTCTCAGGATTTTTTTGTAAAAAGTCAGCTAATTCTTTCCTAGCATGTACTAACCACTGAGGAAGCATATGCCCTCTTCTTGCCCACTTTTCCACTTCTCTGTAATAACCTTTCATATATTGGGATGTATATCCTTGTATTTAAATCTCACTATATTGTAACCACTATTTAGGTACTATAAGGTAAAGGTTTATAAAGCGGGTTTTACGAAGATTTTCATGAAAAAGGAAAGAACAGTTATTAGGCTTGGAAGAGACCCTGGCGTTGTAGCTAGAGCTGTTGACACAGCAATAAATCTTGCGATAAATTCTCCTAGAAAATATAATTTTAATGGGTATGTAAACCGAATGGGATATTCTGTTGATGAAGCCGTCCATTATCAGCATGTATGCCCTGTAACTATTAGAGTTGAGGCTGACCAGGATGGAAATATTCCATCATCTGCGTATGATAATCTTATAGAAGCATTAAAAGAGTGCTATACCACGCCTGCTAGACATCCAATTCTTGTAGAACATGGAGAGGATTTGAATATAACTGACTGGGACTTAGAATTACGTGTTGAAGGAATTAATTCTATAATGAGGAGAGCAGCATGAACAGAGAGAGATCCTATAAGATGAAAGATAATAACAGAAATAGATTATATAAGATAAAAGAAAATATAACGAAAATTGTAATCCTAGCTGGAATTATTGCCGGAACAAGTTATATAGTCGGAAGAAGTGCTCCTGAAATAAAAGATTACCGCCCTTCAACTAGTGCTGAATTGGTATTTAGCGATGTTATTCAGGATGAAAATTCCCTGGAGAAAAAAGCAAAGGAGAATGTGCAGATAAAGCAGGCAGGGTTTAAATGAGAAGGGTTTTGATTGCAGGACTTGTTGCGTTAATTAGCGCTGGAACTGCCTTGGGAGAGGATGATTTTGCTAAAGATAATGATGAAACTCTTCTTGCTAGGATGATTTACGGAGAGGCAAGAGGAGAAGAATTAGAGGAGAGAATTGCAGTCGGCTATACTGCTGTAAACAGAGCTAATGACGGGGTTAAGTGGAACGGGACTGACATTAGAAGCGTTGTTCTAAAACCAAAGCAATATAGCTGTTTTAACGAAGACGATGTAAACAGGGAAAAATTACTTAATCCTGAAAAAGATGATGCTAAGACTTGGGAAGAGTGCCTTGATGTTGCTGAAGGAATATTAAACGGAAAATATGAAGATCCAACGCAAGGAGCAACTCATTACTTTAATCCTAAATTATGCCAGCCTTCTTGGGCGAAGAAAATGGAGAAGATTGGCAGGATAAAGACAAAGCTGGGCGAGAGCAAGCATGAATTTTATAGGGAAAAACAGCAAAAACTAAGTTTTATGGATGCTGCGCTTGTTAATGAGTGGGCTACTGAAAATAAGGCTTATAGAATTGCTGCTTAAATTTTAATATTAAAGATGGCAAGGCACAAAAAAATTAGTTCGGGAGAAATACGCCCTAAAATTGAAAGATGGGTGATATTTGAGAGTGCTGATGGGAAGAAAATTAGATTTCCCATTTATCGCATTGGACCTGCTGAAAATGGGGGCATACCAGAAGCATTGTGTGCACGGTATGCCAGAGAAGTTGCAGCTCAACTTTTTGGAAGGAGATATGAGCCGCATCATGCCTGGGATTTTCGTTATAACTATGAAACAACCCCTGTGCGAGGATTTCGGCATTTAAGAGAGATGCACAGAAGAGGAAGATTATTACAAGGTTATTTAGTTGGCTTCTATAATCCTAATAGCAGTTACCTTTCACAGAGAGATAGAAACGGAAGTGTTGTTGCCTATACTCATGTAGCTGCTTTTCTTGGAGAAGACACTGATAACAGATTACGTTTTGGACATCTTGTAATTAGAGATAGAGCTGCAGATCCTGATACTGAAATGCAAAAAAGAAGAATGAAACCAATAGAAATCATTACTGATATAAGAAGAAAAAGGACTTTTGCCTCACTCTAGAATAAACTTATCAACGTGTTTTTTAGCATCTTCTCGTCTTTTAATATGCTCTTTAAGGAAAGCGTTTATTTTGTCTATTAAAATGTTTTTTAATTCGCTTGTTAGTAACTTGCCTGATTTGTAGTCGTTATGTATTTTTTCTAGTTTTTTATCATCTTGTTCGAAAAGATATTTCAAATAGAGGAATGAGATATCTATGTCTGGATTTCCTCCGTGTTTTCGATGTTGTTCAATTGTGTCTTTGCCGCCTGAGAAAGCGTATTTATTTATTTTCTTCTTTACTTCTTCTGCTGAATCTGATAGATATATGAGAGAGTTCTCCTGCTCTGATGAAGACATTTTCGCTTGCCCTGTTAAACTTGGAAGGAATTTGGAATGTATTGCTGAGGGCTTTTGAAAATTTAATGTTGAATGTGTCGCTATATCGCGTGTTAATCTTATGAAGGGGTCTTGATCAATTCCTACTGGCACTAAAGTTTTATGAGGGCCTTCTGCGAATTGGGGCCAGAGAATATGGAATGCCTGCACAGCTGGATAAAAAGTCCAGCCAATATTATTTTCTGGCTTTAAACCAAAGATTGCTTTGGCAGTTGAATAGCTGATAAGTTTTGCTATTTTTGCTGAATTTCTATAGACAGGCAGGTATGAGAAATCTTTTGCTATGAATGTTTTTCCTTGCTTGAAGCCTAAAGCTATTAAATCTAGGACGTTATCATCTGCGAATTCCTGCGCTTCTTTGAAAGATAAATTTTTTTTCACAAAGAATTTCTCATCTTCTGAAATTGGTATATAGACTGGGCAGTTATAACTCTCTTGGAGAGATTTAGCCAGCAAAAAAGGAATTAGATGCCCTAGATGCATCTTTTCTGAAGGTCCTCTGCCTGTTAAGATAGAGACTTTTCTGCCTGCTTGCGCGTCTTTCAGCCATAAATCAAATTCCCTATGTGAAAAGTAAAGCCCTCTCCTTAAAAGAGAATGAGGATTTTTTACCTTTGAGATTAATGATACAGATACTGATTGGGTTCCAAATTCTTTTATCAGCTTTTCATAGTTGACTTTGCCTGTCACGTGCCAGGGCGTGACAGAAAACTCTTTTTTCATCTTTATCTGAAGGAAGAGAGCTTTATAAAAATAGTGATAACATTTATATAGAAATTAGTGCTTGGAAAGAGATGAGAAAATTATTGATAGTTGGTTTAATATTCCTACTAATACCATTAACGTCTGCGGAGATAATCTTCAGCCAGCCAGAGGCAATTTACAATGTGGGTGATGGACTAGCTAATCAAATAAGTGTGCATTCAATAAACTCTGCAACTGATTTTTTAATTATAAGCTTAGTATGTAATGCAGGAGAAATTGAACTTTATAGAAATACTTTATCCATAAATGCGGGAGAAACAAAAAATGTTGAGCTTATAACTATTTTGGGAAATTCTATTATTGGAAATCTGCAGGGAAATTGCTTCTTGAAAGGAAAATTTAATAGTGAAGAAACGCAGAGTCAGCCGTTTCAGTTAAGTCGCGAGATAATAGTAAATGCAATTTTAGGAGGTACGCTTTATAGTCCATCAGATTCTTTATTTGTCAGCGGAAATGCTATAAAAAGAAATGGCAAAAATGCAGATGGATTTGTTGAAGCATCGCTTGTAAATAATATTTCTGCTTCTTCTACAGTAAATGACGGCGCGTTTTCTTTGAATATAACTCTTCCTGAGGATATTGCTCCCGGAAAGCATAGTTTGACAATAAGGGTGTTTGAAAAAGACGCTTCTGGGAGGGTTACTAATGAGGGAAACTTAGTACAGGAATTTTCTGTTAAAACTGTTCTGACAAGAATAGAAATTATCCTGAATGCTGAAACAATAAAGCCCGGCAATCAATTAACTTATTCTTTTACAGCACACGACCAAGCAGGGAATGCTATTGAGCAGGACGCATTAATTAAAATTCATAAGGCTGATGAAAATATATTCTCAGAGGAGTTAATTAACTCCGGGCAGGAAAAGCAATTATTTATAGAGCAGAATTTCACTCCGGGATATTGGAAGATTGAAATAAAGGCCGAGGAGGTTAGTGCAAAAAAATTATTTTATGTTGAAGAATTGGAAGATGCTGTTTTTGAGCTCATTAATAATACTTTCATTATTAGGAATATTGGGAATGTTCCTTATATTAAAGTGCTTGAAATTAAAATTGGAGATTATAGTATTTTGAAAGAGGTTAAGATTCCCGTAAATGGGGTTAAGAAATTCAAGATTAAAGCGCCTGATAATGTTTATGATATAAATGTTTATGATGGGAACAGGAGTTTTGATGCTTCGGGTGTGCCTTTGACAGGGAGAACAATAGATATTGGCGAAATAAGGGAGTATAATCTGAAAAACTGGGCTGTTGGGCTTTTCTTTGTTATTTTGCTCTGCCTTGTTTTTGTTAGTAATATTTTTGTAAAGAGAATAAGGAATAAACTAGGAAGGGGAAGTTTTATTAAAAATAAGCCTGCAGTTGAAGCAAAGAAATTACCAAGCTATAATTTGCCGAATGTTCCAAGCGCTTACATGGCTGGGAAGAAGGAAAATGCCTTGGTTGTTGCATTGAAATTAAGTAATGGGGAAAATGAAGCAGCTGTTCAAAATGCTCTTGTCCATGCAAGAAAAGCTGGATCGCATTTTTATGAAGACAGAGATTGCAGAGTTATGGTATTTAGCCAGAACAAGACAGATGAAAATGCCTTTATTATTAATTCTATCAAAACAGCTTCTGCGATTCTGAGTGATTTTAAAGAGCATAACAGCAAAATGAAAAACAAAATTGAATTTGGTATTGGCATTAACAGAGGCGAGATAATAAAAGATTCAAGACAAGGACAGATTTCAGTTGCTTCTGTCGGCAGTGTTGTGCCTGGAGCTAAAAGGCTTGCTAGTTATTCTCGTGGCGATATTTTATTGTCAGATGATATTTACAAAATAATCATGGGGAGTGTTAGGGCGGAAAAACTGGCGGATGTTAATGCGTGGAAAGTGAAAGATTTAATAGACAGAACTAAACATGATTCTTTCATTAAAGGATTTTTGAAGAGATACGAGCAGGAAAAGCCGAAAGAGTAATATGGCAGAAAAAACCTCATTTCACGAACATATAAGAAATAACAAAATAAAATCTTTTATTCTCATAATTGTAATATTCATTTTCTTTATTGTGCTTGGTTATATTATCGCAATGCTCTTTGACCCTTCTTATTTCTTTATAATTATGATAATTTCAATTATTTTTTCTTTAAGTTATATATTGATTAGTTATTATAATTCAGATAAAATTGCTCTTGCATCAGTGAGGGCGCGGCCTGCCTCTCGTATACAACATGCGCAATTTTTTCATGCAGCAGAAAATATGTCTTTAGCGTCAGGATTGCCAATGCCTCGCCTTTTTGTAATGGATTCAGAAGAAATAAATGGTTTTGCTTCTGGGAGAAATCCTGAAAACGCAGTTATATGCATGACAACTGGCGCTTTAAAAAAATTAAGCAAACAAGAATTAGAAGGAGTTATAGCACATGAAATGTCGCATATTGCTAATTATGATATGAGATTCATGACATTAACTGCTGTTCTTATTGGAATGATTTCTATTATAGCAGAATTATTTTTAAGGAGTTTGTGGTTTTCCAACGATGAAAGAGGTGGCAGAGCCCAAGCGATCTTAATTGTTATTGGCATAATTTTATCTATATTGGCTCCAATAGCTGCCCAGCTTGTTTCTTTGGCTATTTCGAGAAGAAGAGAGTTTCTGGCAGATGCTACAGGAGTAAAATTAACACGTTATCCGCCCGGTTTGGCAAATGCTTTAAGAAAAATAAAAAGTGAGCATGTTTCATCAAAAGAAACACATAGATTTCCTCATGCAATGGCTCCATTATTTATATCAGACCCTTTCAAGAAAAAAATTCAAAATATCTTCTCAACTCATCCAGACGTAAATGAAAGAATTAGACGTTTAGACGCAATGTAAAAACTATTCTATATAATTAGCAGCGTTGTCCATTTCTGCAAAAACCTGGCTGTCTGATTCAAACTGGCTTTGCTGTGTTTGTGGCTGCTGTGGGGCTGGTTGTTGTGTTTCTATTCTTGGTTGCTGGCTTGTAAAGTAAAATATTCCTCCTATTATTAATACTGCAATTACTGCTATAACAATTATCGTTGTTTTGTTCATGGCATTACCTCGTTCCAGACTCTTCTTAATTCTAGAATCTTGGACTTTATAACTTGTTGGGATTCGCCTTTTAATATTGCTTGTTTTGTCTCAACAATTAATGCAATTACTCTGGCGCCTTCTTCTGTTGTTATCTCGCCAGCTTTTACCCTGTCTTCTGCTCTTTCTTGAGCCTCGTACAAAACAAGGACAAGATAATTCCTGATTGCGTCTTGATTATCTCTCTGCTCGTTAAATGCTTGATTTGTCAAGCCAACGACGTTTCTAAAACATGAAGTTTTGTCTTTGTTTGTCATTTCATAACATCTTTGTGATGCTTGATATAGAGCAACACAATTGTCTTTTTTTGTTCCATTTAATACACGGCATGACTCATCAACGCCTGCTGGGTCTGCAGAGTTTGCTTTCAACCTGCATTCTATCCTTTCTCTTGCTGTTGCTTTATCATTGCATGACGCTGTTTGATTTGTTGTGCTGCCGTAATTTGTTGAGCCTCCGACTGCGTAAGCATAGCTAGAAAAAATAACTAATACAGAAAGAAGAATTAATATAAGTGCTTCTTTTTTCATAATTATCCTAAGGGGTTTTTATATATAAATATTGGGATTTTTCATAATTTATAATTATCTATATATCCAAATTATTAAGTTTTCTTATAAGTAAAGTATTCTTAATTATTTAATCTATTAATATATTTCCATTTATGATTTATACTAATTTATTAAAAGTTCATATCAGAAGCTTACTTTAGGAACAGCTCTTTCCTCTTTGGGAATTTCAAGGAAGGGCTTTTCCTTGTACTTGTAAAGAGATGCGAAGAAAGTGCCTGGGAAGGTTTCCACCATGTTATTGTATGTAAGGATTGAATCATTATAGAATTGTCTTGCATAGGCGATTTTGTCCTCTATTGCTGCTAATTCTTGCTGTAAATGCAAAAAGTTTTCGTTGGCTCTTAATTGAGGGTAGTTTTCAGCTATAGCAAATAAAGCTCCCAAGGCATGCCCTAGTTTTGCTCCTGCTTTTGCTCTTTCTGGGAGATTCTTTGCCGCGAGCAATGACTTGCGAGCATTAGTCACATCTGACATTATTTCTTTCTCATGTTTGGCGTAGCCTTTGACTGTTGTGATTAAATTAGGCACTAAGTCAGCTCGCTTTTTCAGCTGAACGTCTATTTGAGATAGAGAGTTATCAATTTGATTTGAGAGGCGGACAAAACGGTTGTAATAGAAGATAAAGATTAATATAACTATAATAATAATTCCCAGTACTATCCATAGCCAGAGCGCCATTCTTTTGTAGAGAGCTAAGCTTTTATAAACTTAGTGTTTTTCTTTATATTATGAAAGTAAAAACCCGCGTTTATGTGACATTTGCAATTCTTGTGCTGCTTGTTGCAGGCATTTATGTTTTTAGCGATTGGTTTTCAAAGACAACCGGATATTTGCTTGGCGAGGACCAGAAAGTCAGGTTTGTCTCGTGCTTGAATGAGAAAAATACTATTCTTTATACCAAAGATGATTGTGTTGAGTGTTTTAGGCAGCAGGGGATTTTGGGAGATAAGGCGTTTGAAATTATTGAGAAATTTAATTGTGCCGGAAATTCATGCGCTAATTTAAGAGAGCTGCCGGCATGGGAAATTAATGGAAAGATTTATTATGGCAAGAAGGACTTCAAGGAGTTGAGCGAGATTTCTGGCTGTGAGATATAGAGAATTCTGAACTAAATATATTCTGATTATCAGAATTCTCTAATGGATAATTCCCAAACTATGTATGTAATCAATGGAATTATCCATAAAATAGCTATTTCTTTCTATATCCGAACTTCTTATCATATTCTGGATGGCTAATTATGTCAAGGATAAAGCAGATAATTTCAATTTGGTCTCCTTTTATTGTGTAAAGCATTCTCCAAAATTGGCTTAATTCAACTCTCCATAAATTATTAACTTGGTATTCTTTAGGAATCTGATTCTTCTTTATGTTGTCGCCATAAAAAGGATTTGCTTTTATAAATGATATTTTTTGATTGATAGAGTTAAGAAGTTGCATCTCGTCTGTGTTTTCTTTTCCTTCGCGTATTTGCTGTCCTACAATTTCATTTAATCTTCTATAAGCTTTTTGTGCGTTATCAAGAAGAATAACTCTTACTGGCTTATTCATACCTCTGTTCCTTTTCCTATTAATGAGTCAAGCTCTTTTCTCTCTGCGAAAACCCATAAAATTCCTTTTGTGCCAATAACTATTTTTCCACTTAGTTGTAGATAATCAAGTATTTGTAATAAAGTCTGGTGCATGACTTTTCTTGGCAGTCTTCTTTTAAGCTCGGCTAAGGTTAAAACTTCACCTGCTTTTTTTAGAGTTTCTTCTACCATAAGCACTGTATTTAATGTTGGATAGTGCAATATTTTTTCTTTGGCTATTTGTCTTGTTTTTATCATCTTTAGATATAAATATATATCTATTAGGTATATAAATATTTCTATTTGGGATTCTTACCAATAGATAAAAATAATTAAATTGTTTAAAATTAAAAACAAAAAACCCGCCCTCCTCGCCCTGATAAAAAATAGAAGTTATCAGCAGGAAATATCAGTTTATTCCTGCGGCTCTGAGTTTTCCTCAGATTCTTTTTCTTGTTCAGCTTCAGGATTCTCTTCCTGCTGCTGTTTTTGTTCTTCTTCCATTTAATTGGAAATTTAAGGGGTTTTTAAAGGTTTGTTTTATGGATATTAATTGTAGACATGGAAGATATTAAAACCATATTTGTTCTATTAAAATCATGAAAACACTATACCTTGATGACGCTGCGACAACAAAAGTAAGGAAAGAAGTTGTTAAGGAGATGGAAAAATACTATTTTGAAGATTATGGAAATCCGAGCTCAAGGCATGAGATGGGCGAGAGAGCAAGGAGAGCGGTTGATGATGCAAGAGAGAAATTATCTAGGGAAATAAATGCTAAGCCTTGGGAATTGATATTTACTTCTGGAGTTACAGAAGCGAATAATCTGGCTTTGCAAGGGTTAGCTAGAGTTAGCAAGAGGAAAAAGATAATTATTTCTGCGATTGAGCATGCTGCGATTATGGAAACTTGCAGTTATTTGGAAAAAAGAGGATATAAAATAATTAAAATTCCTGTTAATAAAGAGGGATTGCTAAGATTAAATATTTTGGAAAGAGAAATAGATAATGGTACTTTGCTTGTTTCTGTGATGCATGTGAATAATGTTCTTGGCACGATGCAGGATTTGAAGGCGATTGGGGAAATTTGCAAGAGGAAAGGAGTTTTGTTTCATACAGATGCATCCCAGTCGTTTGGCAAGTTAGATATTAATGTTAAAAATATGAATATTGATTTATTATCAGCTTCTAGCCATAAGATTGGAGGTCCTAAAGGATGTGGGTTTCTTTATGTCAGAGAAGGAATTAATATTTCTCCTTTGATTTTTGGGGGCGGGCAGGAAAGAGGATTGCGAGGAGGGACAGAAAACGTGCCTGCTATTGTTGGTTTTTCTATGGCTTTGGAATTAATGAAAAAAGTTAATAAAGAAAAAATTAGAAAAATTAGAGACAAATTAATAATTGAATTGGAAAAAATTGGTAAGATTAATGGCTCTAAAACAGATAGAATTTATAATAATATCCACTTATCAATTTCTGGAATTGAAGCAGATACGCTTGTTGCTTTTCTCTCTCGTCATGAGGTTTATGTATCTACGGGAAGTGCTTGTGAATCAAAGAGAGAGAAAGAAGACCATGTTTTAAAGGCGATTGGCTTGAACGATGAGGAAATAAGGGGAAGTATTAGGATAACTGTTAATGAAGATATCAGCGAGAAAGATGTTAGTTATATTGTTAATGAGATAAGGCGGGATGTTGGGAAACTGCGGTAAGGGGTTTTTGATTATTATAAATCGGGGAAGCTAACTGCCTAAATTATCTTCCTCAAAACGAATCTGCTTTTTGGCGAGTGCGTGGCGCAGAGTGTTGTATTGTCTGGCTATTTCCGGGCTTTCAGAGCGGATTGAACGGTTAAGTGTTATAATTCCGCCGTGAATATGTCCAAAATTAAATGAATCTCCTGTGACTCCGCCATGAATTTCATAATCTCCTTGATATTCGCATGGCAATAGACGCACGCTTTTTATTGCTTCTATCAAATCCAAAATGTTTTGCATTATTTTCCATCTTCTTTAGGAATTTAAACTTATTTATCCTTAATAATAATGGTTAGAGATGGTTATCTACAGCTTCTAAATATTCTTCGTCCATGACGACATAGGCGAGTTCATTGCCTTCTTCATCTGATATTCTTACGTGATACCTGCCATTAGGCAGGAGTATGTTAATTGTTCCGAGCATGCCTTTTTTTATTGGTGTTGGGGGCTCTGTAAAAGGCTCGGTGTCTTTTTCAGCAGGATTGACTAGGAGTTTTACTTTTTGATGGCGCTTGAATTTGGTTTGCATGATATTACAGAGAATAGCTATATTTATTAGTTATGTTTATTTCTAGATTTCCAAGTGTATAAATAAAATTTTGCTTAACTGAACTTTTATTTATAAAGGCATCTTATTACGCTTTTAATTACATAAATGTTTAAATAGTCAGAAAAATTTAACAGCCGATAAACACAACAGATTGTGCCTTTAACGAAGGACAAATACAATAGGTTGTGTTCATTAAAAAGTTACAAAATACATAAAGAGGCTAAATGCAATGTCCATACTGCTCGCATCCAGAAACAAAAGTTACAGATAAGAGAGATATTGAGAGCTTAACTAGGCGAAGGCGAGAGTGCCTGAAGTGCGGCAAGAGATTTTCCACAAGGGAAGGAGTGGAATGGAGCGAGCTCAAGGTAATTAAAAAAGATGGGAGCAGGGAGCAATTTGACAGAGAAAAAATAAAGAGCGGGGTGATGAAGGCCTGCGAAAAACGTCCGATAGGAGATGAGCAGATTGACACTATGATAGGAAAAATTGAAGAAAAAATTAGAAAAAGAGGCAAGGAAGTTAAGACGAGCGTTATCGGAGAGCTGGTTTCTAGTGAACTGAAGAAACTGGATAAGGTTGCTTACATAAGGTTTGCATCTGTTTACAGAGATTTTAGGGATATTTCAGATTTTAAAAAAGAAATAAAGGGGCTATTGGAAAAATGATATTCTCAAAAAAATATTACAATGTAAAAGAAATTGAAAGGGGAGAATTAATAAACAGATATAATAATTTAAAAAATGATATACCAAATAAATGGCGAAAGAGGGGATTTAAGATGGGAAGCAAGATAATTCTAGGAAGTAATATTGATTATAATATAATGGGTATTATAAAAATCATATCTTTTAATAAGATAAATAATTATAAAGGGGTTTGCGATGTGATATGGAAATGATTGGAAAAGAGGGAGCGGATGGGAATGGTTTTAATTATGAATTAGACGATAATAAAAGCAGAATTCAGATCAGCTTGCAGCCATTATTTTTCCAGAGATATTTCACAAGACATGGAAAAAACCCATTTGAATTTGACATTTATGGGAATTTAATAAGATGGGTTGGGGAAGATGTGAAAATCACAGATGACATGGGCAAGGTTATTTTTACACAGCCAAATGTTCGCAGGCCTGATTTCTGGAGCCCTTTGGCTATAAAAGTTGTTGCGGGAAAATATTTCTGGGGCGACCAGGCAAAAAACGAGAGGGAAAGTTCTACTGAACAGCTTATCGGAAGAGTTTCAAGGTTTATCGGCAGGCAGGCATTAAAGCAGGGATATTTAGGAGAAGAGCAAAGTGCTATATTAAAAGATGAAATTGCTGCTATTTGCCTTAATCAGTTGTGCGTATTTAACTCGCCTGTATGGTTTAACGCGGGAATTCAGGAATATGACAAGGAAGCGGGCGGAGTTTCTGCATGGAAATGGGATTTTGAAAAAAACCAGGTTGTTAAGACAGAGCAGGGAATTGAAGTCAGCGGCAGGTCGGCGAAAGTCGCTGAAGACAGGCCGCAATGTTCTGCCTGCTTCATACAGGGCGCAGAAGATAACATTGAATCAATTATGGAAATACAGGTTGCTGAGGCTAATTTGTTTAAAGCTGGCTCTGGAACAGGCACTAATAGGTCTCCATTGAGAAGCTCTAAAGAAAAATTAACTGGGGGAGGAAAGCCTTCAGGCCCAGTGTCTTTTATGAAAGGATATGATGCTTACGCAGGGATAATTAAATCCGGAGGAAAGACAAGAAGGGCTGCAAAGATGGAAATACTTAACGTTGACCATCCTGATATTATTGATTTTATTGAAGCAAAGCAGAAAGAGGAAAAGAAAGCGTGGGCATTAATAGAGCATGGATATGACGGGGGGATGAACGGAGATGCTTATGCAAGTGTTTCTTTCCAGAATTGCAATATGAGTGTTAGAGTCCAAGATGCGTTTATGGAGGCAGTTAAAAATAACGGAGAGTGGCAGACAAAATATGTGACAAGACCGGAAACTTGCGAAACATTTAAGGCTCGCGATATAATAAGGAAAATTGCAGAGGGAACCCATGTCTGCGGAGACCCGGGCATGCAGTTTGATACAACTAATAATATATGGCATACTTGCAAAAATTCCGGAAGATTAAATGCAACTAATCCATGCTCCGAATATTCTTTTCTTGATGATACTGCGTGCAATTTAGCTTCTATTAATTTAATGAAATTTAGGACAGAGGATGGGAAGTTTGATAGTGAAAAATACAAGAAAGTTGTGCGCGCGTTTATTACAGCAATGGAAATCATTGTTGATGGCGCAAGCTATCCGACTGCAAAAATAACTAAGAACTCGCATGATTTCAGGCCTCTTGGGCTTGGTTATGCTAACCTTGGCGCTTTATTGATGAGTTTAGGATTAAGTTACGATTCTGACGAGGGGCGCGTGGTTAGTGCTGCTCTTACAGCGATAATGTGCGGAGAAGCTTATAAGATGAGCGCTGAGATTGCCCGCGCTGTTGGCCCATTCCCTGCTTTTGAAAAAAACAGAGAGCCAATGCTTGAAGTTATAAAAATGCATCGCGATGCTGTGAAAAAAATTGATGTTAATAAAATGCCTGCTGAATTACGGTACTTGGTGAATGACGCATGGGACTGCTGGAGCGAAGCTTATGAACTGGGAGAAAAATACGGCTATAGAAATGCGCAGGCAACGGTACTTGCTCCTACCGGAACAATTTCTTTCATGATGGATTGCGATACTACGGGAATAGAGCCAGATATTGCACTTGTAAAATATAAAGTTTTATCAGGGGGAGGGATGTTAAAAATAGTAAATAGGTGCGTGCCTCTGGCTTTGAAAACTTTAGGATATAGTGAAGAGCAGATTGCCGTAATTGATGATTATATAGAGAAGAATGACACCATAGAGGGAGCGCCTTACCTGAAAGATGAGCATCTTGCAGTTTTTGACTGCGCTTTCAAGCCAAATAAGGGCAAACGCTCAATTCATCATCGGGGACATATAAAAATGATGGGGGTTTGCCAGCCGTTTATTTCCGGAGCGATAAGCAAAACAGTAAACATGTCTGAACATTCAACAATAGATGATATTGTTGACACTTATATATTTGGATGGGAACAGGGACTGAAGGCAGTTGCGATTTATCGCGAGAATTCAAAGAGGAGCCAGCCTTTGAACACCCAAAAAACAGAAGGGGAGATGGTTAAGAAAAATGTCCAGATTATCAAGACAAGTGAAAGAAAGAAACTTCCTCAAACTCACAAGTCAATAACTCACAAGTTTGAAATTGCAGGGCATGAAGGATATCTGACTGTTGGCTTGTATGATGATGGGAAGCCGGGAGAGATTTTTGTCACGATGCATAAGCAAGGAAGCACTATTCGTGGATTAATGGACGCATGGGCAACTTCTGTATCTCTAAACCTGCAGTATGGAATTCCTGTTGATACTTTGCTAAATAAATTCAGGCATTCAAAGTTTGAGCCGGCAGGATTTGTGAAAAATGCTAATGGCGGCGAATTAGATGAAGGGGCAGTTAAGATAAGGACAGCGTCATCAATTGTTGATTATATTGCGCAGTTCATGCTGAATAATTTTGCCACTGGAACAGGAACTGTTGTGTTTGAAGTGCCATCGTTAGAAACTGAACAGAAAGAAGAGCAGAAGACAATAACCGAATTTGGCGATGAAGGTTTGGTCTGCCCTCTTTGCGGCGGGACTGCGAAAAGAACTGGCAATTGCGCCATTACTTGCACTTCATGCCTGCAGACATCGCGCAGCGGCTGCGGGGAATAACTACTTTTTACGAGTGCTATATATTTTTATATAATCAATTAATACTTGGTTGATGGAAGAATATAAAGAGAAGTTTATCAAATTCCTATTTGACACTGGTGCTTTAAAGATTAACGGAAATCAAGGAGAGGGTTTTACGCTTAAGAGCAAGAGAGAATCTCCTTGGTTTGTAAATATCGGTGATTTTAACGAGGGAGAAACTTCCTCTGCCTTGGGTGGATTTTACGCAGATGCTTTAATGCATTTGGAATCTGATTTTGATATTTTGTATGGCATTCCTGAGAAAGGAAATGCGCTTGCTGTCGCTACTGCTATAGAAATGTCAAGAAGAGGAAGAAATGTTCCCTGGTTTTTTACGAGAAAGACTCCAAAAGAATATGGGGAAGCCAGTAATTTAACAACAGCAGAAAGAATTAAGGCTCTTGTTGTTGGGAGAGCTCCGAAAGAAATGAGCAAGATAGTGCAATTGGACGATGTATTCACGGCAGGAGATGCTAAATATGAGGCTCGAGCTGTTCTGCAAAGCCTTGGTAAATTTGAACTGCCC
>ERZ1292623.1190-Hain-H51-01um-R1-1190-length-25634-cov-10_pt2 | contig 17533 bp, 20 predicted proteins | sample MGYA00564398_ERZ1292623 | MGnify/ENA primary metagenome ERZ1292623 (study PRJEB36523, sample SAMEA6512633) | groundwater metagenome | collected 2019-01-07 | study: AquaDiva: Metagenomics assemblies of 32 groundwater samples | reverse complement strand
ATTATTTTGCACTCAAGCCCTCTAGTATCATTCAAGGAAAATATCTCTGGACTCTAGTAACTCATATGTTCGTACACGGAGGACTCATTCATTTATTCTTTAACATGTTCACTCTTTATTTTTTAGGATCGCTAGCGGAAAGAATAATAGGCAAGAAAAGATTCCTCCGGTTCTATTTAATTTCAGGAGTATTAGTAGGCATCCTTACTGCAACGCTGTCGTGGTATCTTGGCAATACAGAACTCGGAGCAAGAGTCTTTGGCAGTCCAATAACTCCGATGGTTGGAGCTTCCGGAGCTATTTTTGGTGTATTGGGAATATTAGCAATTTTAATTCCCAAATTAAAACTCTATCTAATAGTCGGACCGCTTCTCGTAATTATACTTCAATTTATCCTGAATTCAGCATTCCCAGCAATATCCTACATGCTAAACTTCATTTCAACAGCTTTGATTTTCATCATGATATTTGCAATGTTATCCATAAATCCAAAATTAAGCAAGATAGCTCTTCCAATAGAACTGCCTATGTGGTTGGCTCCTCTGATAGCAATTATACCTCTTACTATACTAAGCTTTTTCATAGAACTTCCAATCGGCAATGTCGCGCACTTCGGAGGATTTCTCATAGGAATATTTTACGGAATCTATCTCCGCTCAAAATACAAAAGAAAAATTAAAATACTGCAGAGAATGTTCAAATGAAAGGAAAAAAACAAGTATTGAATATCAAAAAGTCCTTGTATGTACTCCACACTAAAGTGTGGAGTTTGTTTGGACTTTTGGATGCTCAAGATGCTAACTCCATGCTAAAGCATGGAGTTTTCGCAATGCATCTTGACATAAGAACGCAGTTTAAAGAAGCTCTGGAGTACACAAAGAGTTCTCTAAACTATATCTTTTCAGCGATTCTAATTTTTTTATTGAGCGCATTTATCGGATTTATTTTAAAGGAAAAATTAGCATTCATTGACAAGTTCTTAGAGGAATTAATACTAAAAACAGCCAGTCTTAGTTTGATAGAAATGATTTTTTTCATACTGCAGAACAATGTCCAAAGCGCGCTTTTCTCCCTCATTGCAGGGATTTTTCTGGGAATACCTCCTCTTCTAAGCGCAGTCACAAACGGAGTCGTTATTGGCTATGTTCTGAGTAAAACCTATGAAATAGGAGGGCTGGCAATTTGGTGGAGGCTTCTTCCCCATGGAATTTTCGAGCTTCCAGCAGTATTTATAGCCTTGGGGATGGGCATGAAACTAGGAGCCGCATTATTTAAAAATAAAAAAGAGATAAAAGACAAACTCTACCAGTCAATAAATGTTTTCTTAATGATTATCCTTCCATTATTAATAACAGCAGCAATAATAGAAGGTTTGTTAATATCCTTCCTATAGTAACTGACATAAACAAATACTTTTAAACATCTTATCAGTTAAAATAGCATGACAACAGAACATATAACCGAAAAAAGCATCAATGAAATAGATTCAGAAATAGAAATAAAAAACACAAAAAAACTAGAAGCAGCTTTATTTCTGGCAGGAAGATTTATGGCTCTTCCAGAGCTTGTTTCATTGACTGATATAAATCCGATATTGCTGAAAAAAAGCCTGTATGATTTAAAAGATAAATACAAAGACTCAGGCATTATAATAACACAAAGGGATGACATGTGGAAAATGGACGTTGCAGAAGATTTCACGTTTATGGTCAATAAGCTCGCAACAGGCTCTTCTGAATTCTCAAAAGCAGAGCAGGAAACTCTAGCTATGATTGCATATAAACAGCCGATTAAACAGTCAGTTATAATAAAAATTCGGGGGAATAAGGCATACGACCATATAAAAGGATTTGTGGAAAGGGGCTTGATCTCAAAGAAGAAGCTCGGCCACACTGCTGAATTGTCACTATCAAACAATTTCTACGAATATTTTCATCTCAGCAAAGGAGATGAATTAAAAATATGACTCTAAGTGCCATTGATACAATATTTTTTATTTATATGTTTATCGGGCTGTACATGCTAAGTTTATTTTTTTTTATTTATTTTCCCAACAGAAAAAAATTGTTTGATTACGAAAAAGGAAGAGCCGAGCCTGTAAGCATTATAGTGCCCTGCTACAACGAAGCGCAAACTATAGGAAAAACAATTGAATCACTTCTGGCTCTTGATTACCCAAAAAACATGATTGAAATAATAATAATAGACGACAAATCAACTGATAATTCACAGAATGTAGTAACAGAATACGCAAAAAAATACAGCAATGTGAAATTAATAGTTAACAAAAGAAATTCTGGGGGAGCTGCAGAACCAACTAACATAGGGATTAAAGCTGCAAAATATGATTTTATAGCTGTAACCGACGCAGATTCCTCTCCGCAACAAGACGCCTTAAAAAAGATGATAGGCTACCTGCAAAAAAACGAGAAAGTTGGAGCAGTAACATGTGCTGTTATGGTAAAAAATCAGGAGACATTCATGCAAAAATTGCAGGCAATAGAATATGTTGTAATCTCTTTCTCAAGAAAACTGCTTGATTTTATAGATGCAGTTTATGTAACGCCGGGCCCGTTTGCATTATACAGGAAAAAAACATTGATTCAAATTGGTTTATTCGATGCCACAAATCTAACGCAAGACATAGAAATAGTCTGGCGTTTAAAAGCGAACGGCTATACAGCAAAAATGTGCCTTGCAGCCAAAGTCTACTCAGACGCTCCAAAAAAATTCAAGGCATGGTGGAAGCAGAGAGTAAGATGGAATATCGGAGGAACACAAACAATTGTAAAATACAAAAAACTATTTTTCAAAAAAGAAATGCTTGGATTATTTATAATACCCTTCTTTACGGTATCTCTCTTCCTCGGTCTTTTCGGCCTGATGATATTTTTCTATCTTATGTTTAGAAGAGCTCTCGTTTATTATCTTTCAACAAGATATTCTATATACGCACAAACAGCCATATTTGCACTGGAAGATTTAACTTTTACGCCTACTGTCCTTAATTTCTTTGGAGCAGCGCTTTTCTTCCTGGGGCTGGGCTTCACGATGTTGGTCATCAGCACAATAAAAGAAAAAGAAATCAGAAACAAAAAAGTATTTAACCTGCTGTTTTATTTCATAGTGTATCTAACAGTATATCCCTTTATTTCAATAACATCAATATATAAATTCGCAAGAAAAGATTACAAATGGTAGAAAATAAATACGCCTTTTTAAAAGCCCTTGTATTCACGATAACAGTATTCGCAATAGGTTTAATCTTGGGATTTTTTATCGAGTATTCAAGAGTAAATGAAGTTCAGCTAGCTCTGATAAATTCAGAAACAAATTCATTAGACGAACAAACAAGAACCAAAGAAATAAAAGACCTCAAAATCGGATGCGACTTAAATAAAAAAAGTACATTTATGTTCGCAGATAAAATATACGAAGAAGCTAAACAATTAGAAAAATTTGATTCAGCAAACAAATTTACTAATGACTTGAGATTAATACATAAAAAATATGATATCTTAAGAATGAATCTCTGGCTTGAAAGTATAGAGCTCAAAGAGAAATGTAAGAGTGATTTGCACACAGTTGTATATATTTTTGAATATGCTTCAGAGGATATAGAAACAAAATCAAAACAGGCCGCACTGTCAAAAATGCTCCTGGATTTAAAATATAATCAAAAAGAAAAAATGCTGTTAATTCCCATAGCTGGAAATCTGAATTTAAGCTCAGTAGATTTAGTAAAAGAGCAATATAAAATAAAGAAATTGCCGGTAATAATAATAGACGAAAAAGAGGTAATTAGTGAAATAATTCCATTAGAGCAACTAGAAAAACATATATTCAAAACCAATAAAGAATAAATAGGCATATAAAAACAATCCTGCATGAACAACCCTGATAGCTACGTCGAAGCAATTGAAGAGGGAAGAATAATTAAAGTCAGCGAAGATTACGCAAAAAGAGAAGGACTCACAATCCTGAAAAAACTAACCACAGAACAGCTGAAAGAAAAGCTTCTCTCTCCATATTCCAATAATAAAATAAAAAAACTAGAAAAAGAAGATAGAAGATCATTTTTAGACAATCTGAGAAAGCCATTGAGCTGGAAGGAAAAGCAGGTGATATTAGAATTAGTGGACAATTTCAACTGGCGGATAAGTACAGAAAGAAAAAGAAGAGGAATATCAAGAAAACAGCTTGCGCAGATAATACAAGAAGACGAATATTCTATAAAAGAGCTGGAATATGGAAGACTTCCCTTGAATGACTTCGTCTTGATTAACAAAATACAAACCGCTCTTGGTATAAACTTAAGAAAAGACGGGAAAAACTTCAACGCCCCAATAAAAGATATGTTTTCCTCAGAGCAGAACAAAATTGAAGAAAAAGAGGAGATTGAAATTCTGGATGAAGAAGTCTAATTTTCAAAAGCTATTTCTTAACATCTCTCTCAACATCTTCAAGTGTAGCTATATCCTTAGTCTTTCTGTCTGGCCTGTAAGTAGTTATTCTAGGAAATCTTAAAGCATACCCCGAGTTATAACTAGGACTTTTCTGGATATTCTGGTAAATAACAGTAACAACAATTTTTGGCTCTACACTAACATAATTATTCCCTGTCTTTGTTATCAGTGGTTTTAATAATTTTGTCATCTCATCATAAGTTGTGCCTTCCTCAGATTTTTCCTTTAAGCCTGAAGAAACTTTTCCAATCTCAAGAAATTTTTCTCCGGACTTGCAGGCAATAATATAACTTGTCAGCCAGCCGGCGCGTTTTCCATTCCCATATTCAGCTCCAACAATTACCAAATCAAAATCTTTTGCACTTGGTTTTAATTTGGCAATATACCCAACTTTCCTCCCATGCCTGTAATGAGCATTCAGGTTTTTCACAACAATTCCCTCCTCTCCGGCTTTAAGCGCCTCTTCATAAAACTTCTCAGCTTGTTTTTTATCAGAAACAATAATTTGCTTAGCGGGCTGTATTTTCAAATGAATCTTTTTAACAATTTTCTCAAGTAATTTCCTTCGCTCCTTAAACAACACGCTCAAATAGCTCTTTCCGTTATAATAAAGGACATCAAAAACATTTATTTCAACAGGCAGCTCTCTGACAAGCTTGTCAATATCATGTTTCCTCTTTATTCTCTGGCTGACAGCCTCAAATGGCTTGTATTTCTTGCTTTTTGGGTCATAGCCAACTACTTCGCTGTCTAAAATAAAACTCTCTCCGTGGATATTTTTCTTCACAACATCTATAACATCAGGAAACTGTTTCGTAACATCTTCAAGATTGCGCGTAAACAAGCTGTACTTATCTCCATCCTTATTAATCAGCATGCGAAATCCATCATACTTGTATTCAATCGCAAGAGGAGTGCCGCAAATTCTAAAAGCATCATCAATATCCTCGGCTTTAACAGCAAGCATGACATTCATCGGTCTTCCAGGAACAATGTCAATTTTCTTAAGTTCAGATTTCCCTTTTCTTGCAGAAGAGAATACAACAGCATAATCACTGGACAAATCATAAGCAGACTCTATCAATTCCTCCATTTCTTTTTTCTCATCTGGGAAAAATGCTTCGGCAATTGCGTCTTTTATAATACCATCTGCAACACCAACTCTTAAATCCTCCAGCAATGTCCTTACAATATATTTCGCCTCCTTTCCAGAAGCGCTCCCCAAAATCTCAGAAACCAAAGCAATTTTTTTTCCAACAGAACCCTTTCCTCCAATGCTAAACAGCTTGTTCAGGTTGCTAAACACCTTGCTGACATAAAGTTTGCTGGAAAATAATCTCGATTGATGTTTCTTCCCCGCGAATTCCTCAGCAATCTCTCCAAGATCGCCTATTTTTCTGAGCCTCTTATATATCTCCTCGTCTTTAATTCCAAATGCACTGCCGATCGCCTTAATCGTCAGCTGTCTGGAAATTCCAAACTGCCTGACATCATATTCAGGAAGAACTCTGCCCTTAATAAGATATATCCATTCGTCTTTTCCCTTTTCGCCAAGCTCCTTTAAAAAGTCCGCAAGAATAGAAATCTTTTCCAGTTTTTTTGTTGTTGAATTAAGTTTTTCATATAATTCAACAAATCCGAAATACAACATCTCTTTCATAACTAAAAATAAGAAAAAGATTATTTAATTGTTGCTATAAGTCTCAAAAACAGCTCTGAACTGCTACATTTATATAAGAAACAGATTAGTAATAATATGCTTTCTCAAAAGACTAAGTCTATATTCCATATATTGATAATTTTGGCGCTGTTCATATTTTTCTCATATATAATCCAAACGAACCTGGAATTTCTTAAGTCATTTATCGGAGATAATCAAGAAGGAATGATTATCTTCATAATAATAATAGCGGCCTCAATTGTTCTTGCCCCAATAAGTGCTGTTCCTCTTTTTCCATTAGCCTCTGGTTTATGGGGTTGGATAACAACTGCAATTTTAGGAATAATTGGCTGGACAATAGGCGCGTCAATCGCCTTCCTCCTGGCAAGAAAATACGGCTCTGGCTTGGTAAACAAGTTTTTACCAGTAGAGAAACTGCAGAATCTAGAGAAAAAGATTCCAAAGAATAACCTTTTTCTGACAGTCGTACTTCTAAGAATGGTTATTCCAGTCGACGGACTGAGTTATCTTCTTGGGTTATTCAGCAGCATGAGCTTCGGAGCTTACTTCCTTGCAACGCTTATAGGAATAATTCCATTCACATTTGTCATCGCCTATCTCGGCACGGTCCCCTTCGCATATCAAATATCTTTCACAATAACTGCCCTAATCATCTTCGCAATGGGCATTCTAATCGCTTATGCAAGAAGAAAAATAAAAATTAAATCCCCAAACTAAAAAATCCAAAAGTCCTTGTTGCTTACGCACACTAAAGTGTGCGGTTTGTTGGACTTTTGGATGTCCAAAGTTGCATTCATCTGCGCACTGAAGTGCGCAGTTTTCTGCTCAGCAACTTTGGCATCATTAAAATTCTTAAAATCACCGCAATCTTTTTAAATACGCGCGAAACTATAATGATCTGTATAAAATGACAGAGAGAATTATAACTTTCAGCGAAAAACCGCAGGATTTGGCAGAATTCATTGCAGGATATCGGGCGTATGAGAAGATTACAGAAACTTCTTGGGCATTTAGAGACTCAACCTTTGGAACAGTATTTGTTAACGCCCAAAACTCAGACAATGGACTATATACTGTTAAAGTCCGTACGCAGTTTGAGACTCATATTTCAGAAGAAAGGGCAACGAAATTTGCCAAATCAATAACTAAGCATTATAACGGCTCTAAATTAAGTTATGGCAATCAAAAAAGCTGGTACTAAAAAGCAATTTAAATCCACCCTCTCTTTCTCACGCCCTCATTATTAATCTGAAAACTCAGGCTCTTCTCAGGCAGATGTCTATGCTTTCTCAAATAAGCAGTTCTTCTTCCATTATCATTTACCAGTTCAATCAAGCATTTTCCCCAGTACTTCAAAATATCCCCTCCAACCATATTATCAGAATTCTCCCACTTGTAAACCTGATTAGTCACAACAACAGGAATCTCCCTTTTCCTTGCAATTTCAGCAAGTATCTTCATCTGTCTTGCCAGCTCAGAATTAATTTTCTGTATTTCCAGCTCGCTCTTCTCCCGCGCCGCTGCAAAATCAAGTCTATATAAAATTGTCATACTATCAACAACAATCAGGCTGACTTCGTCTTTCAGATATTTCAATAACTCCTCAAACGCTTTTTTCTGCTCAGAAAAATTAGTGCTCTTCAAAACCAAAATATTCTCAAGAACTTCATCGCTCTCTTCCTTGGCCATCTGTTTTATTCTCTCTATGCTAAACCCTCCCTCAGTATCTATAAAAATTACTTTCTTTCCTTTTTTCGCTTGTGAAACGGCGGCCAGCAGGCAAAAATTAGTCTTCCCTGTCCCCGCTCCGCCGTAAAGAACAGTTATAATATCACTTTCATACCCTCCATAAAGCCACTTATTCAAATCATAGCTTCCAGCAGATATTTTTGCCATAAAAACACAAATCTCCCTCCTATTTAAAAATAATTGCGCTAGTAATCGCAACAATTTCCCTCTTTCTCACTCTATCTATTTGCATTCATAAATATAAAAAGTAAAATTAATAAAAAATAAAATCTTTTTATCTCTTCTTCTTAGCAACAGCCATTTCTTTAGTAAAACATTTCTTGCATGTAAAGGAATGTATTGCCAAAGCAATGCCAGCTATTACCAATATCCATTGCGAATAATCAGTTTGCCATAAAGCAAATATTATAACAACAATGGCTATTATCAATTCACACCAACTTTTGCACATATTTCACCTCCACAAATATAAGCAAAATCTCCTTTTTAATAGTTTCTAATGTCAAATTCAGGCTATTTCTTCAGCCCAGACAAAAATTTGTCCAAATCCTTCTTTATAGCTAATACCGCGTCCCCTACTTCTTTATTCACGCTCTTGCCAGAGCTTTCTATTCTAAAAATAATTGGTTTTGCAGGATGCTCTCTCCTCCAAGCAGCAAATTCAACTCCTTGCCTATTCAAATAATTGCGCAGAATTTCTGCAACTGTTATATTATCAATCTTCAATTCTACTTCGTTTTTCCCCTGTTTCAAAATCTCAACATTCATACTTCTTCTCCGAAAAATCGCTTTATAAAACTTTCTCAGCCCTGCAAAGCAAAAATCAACACGCTTAAAAACCTTTTAAATCTTGAATATTCAAGACCCCGTAGCTCAGCTTGGATAGAGCGACTGCCTTCTAAGCAGTAGGTCGCAGGTTCAAATCCTGTCGGGGTCATCTTCAAAGTCATTCAATTATAAAATGTCTATCCAAATCGTTATACAAAACCCAGAATAACAATCATCTTTAAATAATTACCAAATCTTTCAAATATGCGAAAATGCGCGGGTGGCACAATGGTACTGCGTTCGGTTGCAGCCCGAATTTTCCTGGGTTCGATTCCCAGCCCGCGCTTAGGAAATCAAACAGCAACTGGATTTGATTCACGGAAACCCGCAAGAGTTTAAAAATCACCAAATCCTTCGGATTTGATAGGGATTTGGGGACAACAAGATTTGCTCTAACAGATTCGCAAATCTTGGGCATCAAAGATGCCAGAGCATCTTGGTGGAACCGGAAAAAACCGACGGCATCTAACTCCAATCTAAAGATTGGAGATTTTTCACGTGTATAAAAACAAAAATGGCAAAATATATCTGCATAGGCTACAAGAAAAAGAAAACACTCAAAGAGCCAAAAGAACCTTTTAATATAAAGAAGGAAGTCTCTATAATCCTCCCAACATATAACGAAGAAAAAAATATTGGACGCCTTATTAAAGAACTAAGAAAGGAGTTTAAAAAAGAAAGTTATGAAATCGTAATTCTAGACGACAATTCAAAAGACAGAACTCCGAGAATAATAGATAAAGAAGCAAAAAAAGGAAACCTCCTAGCAATTCATAGATATGAAAAAAGAGGATATTTTTCAGCATATCAAGATGCAATATCAATGGCAAATGGAAAGTATGTTTTGTTAATGGATGCGGACTTCTCTCATCTGCCAGAAACAGCAAAAAAACTATTTGACTTAAGAAATAAAAGCAATATCATCTCTGCCTCAAGATACACTAAAGGAGGAGTTATGAATGCTCCATTCTTAAGAAAATACGGCTCAATGTTCCTTAATCATCTTGGAATTTTTATAATTGGCTTGAAGCAAACAGACGCAACAAATGAATTCTTGATTATAGAAAAAAACAAGTTCAAAGAAATGGAATTCAGATATAAAGCAGTATTCGGAGAATTTGATTTTGAACTGCTTTATCGGGCAAAACAAAAAAAACTTAGCGTGTTAGAAATACCCTGCGTTTATGTTTATAGAAAAGAAGGAAGCTCAGCAATGGGAACAGGTATTTCAGACGCCTTAAAGTTAATGAAATTCGCATCAGCATATATAAAAATGGCATTAAAAATCAGATTCTACGGATAAATTAAACTCCTAAAACCATCTTCTCTATTGAATTAACAAAAGAATTAGCTCCAGAAGAGACTATTTTCTTATGAAGAATATTTTTTTCGCTGTCAAAAGTTAAATATGATACAAACCCTTGTTGCTCCCCGTACTTAAAATCATTTTCGATAGGAGCCCACTTAGAGGTAATTTTCTCGTATACGCTCGTGTCATTCGGATCAGAAACCAGCCCGTCTCCCGCTGGCCTTTTTTTCATTCTGCTTTTAGATAAATCCTCAGAACAAACGCACTCCAGCACCACAACATCTGCTCCGCAGGACGAGGCAATTCCATAAAGTTGATGTCTTCTAAAAGCGCGTGTATGCGCGCTTTCAACAACAACGCCATTCCCATTAGAAAGATGCTTTGCTATCGCCTTGTCCATCTCTCTCAAAATCCTCTCCTGCCCTTTTGGTGTTGGCATTTTTTTCATGCCGGCAGCCCGCCTGAACTCATTTTGGTCAATCAGGATATAATTCTTTATCCCCCCAGCAATTTTATTAGCTGTCGTAGTTTTTCCAGTCCCAGGCAAGCCCGCTATCAAAACTAGATATAAGCCCATATAAAAAACAAAAGAAAGTCATATAAAAATGTTTCCTTGATAAATTACACAACTAAAATATTTATAAACAGCCCCTATTACTCAATATTATGGATAAATTTTTTAGCAGTATAAAAATAATTGGCTTCGATTTAGACAATACACTATACCCTATAAGCGAAGAAATTGATTATAGAATAAAAGCTGAGATTGCAAAAAGAATTCTGGAGAAGAAGCCGGAATTGAACAGCTTAGAAAAAGCAATTGAATTCAGTGAAAAAAGATATTCGGAACTTGGAAGCAGAAGCCAGGTCCTAAGAGAAATCGGACTTTCAAATCCCGAACAAATAGTTGACGAATGTCTGGCAACAGCAGACATCATTGATTTGCTCAAGTATGACAAAGAAGTTGCATCATTAATCAAAGATTTGTCTAAAATGTTCCAGATTTTTTTAGTTACAGGCTCCCCAAAAAATTTAGCAATAGCTAAACTAAAGAAAATAGGGATTCCCGCAGGATTATTTAAAATTAAGATTTACGGGGATAATCCTAGCTTAAAAAAAATAGATGGCTCTGTATTCAACTATCTGCTAAAAAAATCCAAATACGCGCCTGAGCAGCACGTATACATCGGGGACAATTTATTAGCAGATATACTGCCAACAAAAGCACTTGGCATAAAAACAATAGCAGTTGGAAGAAAGTTCAAAGAAGCTGATTATTGCGTTGATAGCATAAAAGAAATAAGGAGTTTATTATTCTAAATTAAAATGATTCCCTATATGAAACCTTGGATAGACGATGAAGAAAAGAAGCAGATAATTGAGGTTATAGAATCTACCTATCTAAAGGAAAAGCATAAAACAGAAGAATTTGAGTCAAAATTTAAAGAACTAAGCGGAGCAAGACACGCAATATCCTACTGCAACGGCACAATGTCTCTTTTTGCCGCACTTAAATTACTTGGCATAAAAGAAAACGACGAGGTTATTGTGCCGGATATAACATTTATTGCTAGCTCAAATTCTGTAATTCTTACAGGAGCAAAGCCAGTTTTTGTTGATGTTGACAAAAAATCATTTCAAATAGATGCAGACGAAATAGAAAAAAGCATAACCCCAAAAACAAAAGCCATAATGCCGGTCCATTTATACGGATATAGTTGTGATATGGATAAAATAACAAGTATCGCAAAAAAACATAATCTAAAGATTGTAGAAGACGCTGCACAGGGAGTGGGAGTAAAATTCAATGGAAGGCACGTTGGCACATTCGGAGAATATGGAAGTTTTTCGTTTTTCGGAAATAAGAATATAACTCTGGGAGAAGGAGGGATGTTAATAACTAACGAAGATGAGCTGGCAAGAAAAGCCTATTCTTTCAAGAATCACGGCAGGAAAAAAACAGGAACATTCATACACGAAGAAATAGGATACAATTTCTGTATTACAGAAATGCAGGCAGCTATTGGTTTGGCGCAGCTTGCAAAATTAGAGGAGATTAAAAAAAATAAGTTAAGAATATTAGAATATTACAAGAAAAATCTTTCTGGAATTAAAGAACTGGAAGTTTACTCAGGCGACCCAAGATGTGATTCAATACCTTGGTTTGTAAACATAATCGTCCCTGATGCTCTAAAACTCCAGGAGCACCTGGAAAAAAATGGAATAATGACTAGAAGAATTTTTTATCCCCTGCACATGCAGCCATGTTATTCTTACTTAAAAATACCTAAAGAAAAATTCCCAAATTCACTTTTTCTATATGAGCATGTTCTATCGCTCCCTTCATACGCAAAAATAACAGAGCAGGAATTAAAAGAAGTTGTCGCTAAGATTCATGCGTTTTATAACTAAAAAATTTCTTGAATAAGGAAACCACATATTCTCTTTCTCTCTCCCCTATTTCAGAATGAACACCAATAAAAAAGCCATTATCTCTAATCCACCTGGAAACAGGCAGCTCGCCCTGTATCTTTATATTCTGATTTTTAAATGCAGGCTGGTCAGGCAGGCACCCTCCAAAAAAAGGCCTGGTATCCACATTATGAGAGTTAAGATGCTCCTCCAATTCTTTTCTTGTGAATGAAACTCCTTTTTTTATTATAATAGGATAGCCGTAATAAACATGCTTTGCCCAATTCTTCTCAATAGGAACTTGAATAAAATTCTTATAAGCGCTTAAATACCGCGAATAAAATTCCGCATTCTTCCTTCTTGCTTCGTTATTCCAATCAAGTTTTTTCAGTTGCGCTATGCCGAAAGCAGCTTGCAAGTCAGTCATTCTCATATTGTATCCTAAAGTCAAAAAAGTTTGATTCTTATGGTAATCCTTGAATAAAGGAAAGTCCTTTAAAACAGCGTTGTCAAAATCCTCCTTGCCTAAAGCCCTTCCAAAAGTTCTTATTGATTTTACTCTGTCTTTAATTTCTTCGCTGTCTGTTACTAACATTCCGCCGTCGCCAGTAGTCATATTATGCGCGACAAAAAAACTGAAACTGCCCGCTAAGCCGAATGTCCCAACTCTTTTTCCTTTATACTCAGAACCATGTGCTTCGCAGCAATCCTCAAACATTATCAAATCATTTTTTTTCGCTATCTCTGAAAGTTTATCAATATCAGCAGGCATGCCCAAGGTATGCACAGGCATCAAAACTCTTGTTCTGTCATTTACTGCTTTTTCAACTTCATTCGGATCAATATTATAGCTCTCTGCATCAACATCAACAAAATGAGGAACAAGTCCAAGCTGTATTATAGGAGAAGCAACTGTTGCAAATGTTGCAGCAGGAATAATCACTTCATCTCCGCGCTTAATTCTCCCGGACTGCAAAAGAGCATCTAAAGCCAGCAGGTTCGCAGAAGAGCCGGAATTAACTGCAATAGCATATTTAGCCCCAATGTATGAAGCAAAATTCTCCTCAAATTCTTTTGTTTTTATTCCTTCAGAAATTCTGCCAGAGTACAAAACCTCAAGAACATTTAGAACTTCTTCATGGTCGTATGTTGGAATGCCAACTTTTATTCTGCTCTCTCCGGGAATAAATTCCTCTTTCTTATTCCTAAAATAATTCTCTATTTCTTCTTTAATTGTTCTTGAAATCATTTTCTATTTTATGCATGTTCTTATTATTTAATATTTGTTATCAATTTCTCCAATATAGTTCATGCTGTTAGCATTCTTCCATAATAGCAATGATTTTGTCGAAGTTATTTTTTTCAAGACTCTGTATTGCTAAATCTGGCTCTGCGTTTTGCAAATCTTCTAAAGAATATCTTCCTGTTGCTACACCTACAGTATATACCTTGTTTGCCTTGCCTGATTTTATATCTTTTGGCGTATCTCCAATTACTATAACTTTTTTATATGAATAATCATTTTTAATTGCTTCATCAATTGCATCTCTTACTATTCCTGCTCTGCCATCCTGCTGGTTTCTATCAAATCCAAAAACTGAGAAATATGCCTCTATGCCTAAATTCTTAAGTATCTCTCTGCCCATTTCTTCTATGTTTCCCGTGACTATTCCAAGATAATTTTTTCTTCTTTTCAATTCTACAAGAAATTCCAATACTCCAGACAAGAGCTCGGTTCTTTTTTCTTTTAATTTACTGAAGAAAAGTTCAGAATATTTGTTAATTATTCTGCCTCCCCCTGATTCGCTAAATTTAAGATTTTCCTCCTCAAACAATTGTTTGTGGATTTCCATTTCTGGCAGACCAAGTTTCTCATGTATCCTGTCTCTCGTAATATATTTTTTTGTTAATCCTTCATAAGCATCTTGATAAGAGGATATGTGAAACTCTGTTAAATCAACTAACGTACCATCTATATCAAATAATATTAAGTCTGGCATATTGGGTTGTTTGTTGTAGAGTTTATAATGATTTCTATATTCTCCACCACAATAATATTTAAATATCTAAAATAAGGAGATTTTTTATGGCATCAAATTACGAAGTTGAAAAAGCTGTTGATGGAACGCCCCTCACACGGGAGAACGTCCAAGGAAAAGGAATTTATTTTGTTGAAGGAAAGTGCATGGCTGATACTAATGAGCCAAAAAACAAAGCCAGAACGAATAAATCGTTTTATCTGGAAAATGTCCTAAAACCTGGAATAGAAAGCGGAAAGATTGGTGACGGCGTAAAAAGCAAGTGGGACGACAGAAAGCCAAGATTAGAAAGTATAGCTCTTAAAGGACATATTGAAGTTAAAACAGGAATAACTTATTTTGGAGAAAATAAATCCTGCATATCCCGAGGAGAAAAGAATCCTGAAGAAGCTGTAAAACTGCACAGGCTTGGAGAAGATGTCTATGGTGATAGATATGCCTTTTTCGCGCGGGCGCCAGGCGTTTCTGGAGCTGTAATTAGCTTAGACGGAAAGATGATTCTTGGTGTCAGGCTGCAGGAAGACAGCCAGGGCTTATTACATCCTGTCGGAGGTTATCTTCCATTCAAAGAAAATCCTGCTGATATAAATATTGATGAACAGCTAAGAAATGAGCTGCATGAAGAGTTCGGTGTGCTCGCCAACAATATAGCCAATACAAGATTTGTAGGAATATATGGAAATCCTCTAACTGGAGAAGTTGATTTTGTGCACCACGTGTATACTACATTGCCTGTGAATTATTTTACCTCTGGAGAATTTAGGAAGAATGCAATAGACAAAGAGCACGGAGATATCGTTGTTATTCCAGATTTAAGCTCTGCCGAGGAATTGCTAAAAGAAGGCACACTGCTCGGGCAGAAAAGAAATTTAATGTATACCGCCAGAGGCTCTTTGGAAGCGCTAAGACTAGGCGATTTATTCTAGCTGAATTTCGTCTTATACCACTCAAAGCATCTTATCAGGCCTTCATCCAAATCAATTTCCGGCTTAAATCCAAGATTTAGCAATTTTGTCGTGTCTGGACAGCGCCTTTTTACACTCCCTTCGCGCGGAGGCCTGAATTCTATCCTTGGATTAACTCCTGCAATAAAAAAAATCTTTTTAGCCAGCTCAATAATTTTTATTTCTCCATCGCTTCTTCCAACATGTATTGTATCTCCATTAGTGCTCTCACTCTCCATAACCAGTTGTGTAGCTCTGACAGCATCATCAACATAGCAAAAAGTCCGCGTTGAATCTTCCACACCAACAGAAAGACTTCCCTCTTTTACAATTTTTTCTATAAACTGAGGAATAACATGCTCAAAACCCATTCTCGGCCCGTATATATTATGATATCTTATTATAGAAAAATTCTTCATATTCTGCGCTTTAGCATATGAATGAACTGCCACTTCGCTTAATATCTTGCTCGCTCCATAGCTCCACCGGGCATTAGAAGGATCATCTACAACTAAAGGAACATTTTCAGGAGTAGGTATTGGAAATTTTTCTCCAAGTAATTTAAGCGCCCCCGCATATGCCTCAGAACTAGAGCTGAAAAGAAGCTTTCCTTTTTTTTGTTTAACAAACCAATCCAAGATATTCAAAGTCCCAACTATTCCAACTCTTAAAACCTTGTCAGGAATATTGTAAAAATTCTCAGTTCCATTTATAGCAGCCAGATGATAAACATAATCAAAATTAGTATTTAGCAGCTCAAACGTCTCTGGTTTTGTTATATCAGCTTTTACAAAAGTTACATTCTCTCTATCAATCAAATTTCTAAACTCAGAATCCTCCTGCCCTCTGGAAAAATTATCAAGAATCGTTACATTATAATTCTGATTAGCAAGACTCTTTGCCAAATGAAAACCAATAAATCCAGCTCCGCCGGTGATTAACGCTGTTTTTGTCATATAATGTGCATAAGCATAATGTTTATATAAGTTGCTATAAGCTCGGAGTTATGGAAGGACTAGAAGTAGATGTTAGAATTGTAGAACCAGAATATGCCCAGCCGTATAGAACGTTCTTGAATGATATTTTAAGTTTGGGAGATGTTATCGGAAGAGAAAAGTATGGAGAAGAAAAATGGCATAAGATGCTCTATCCTTCAGAAGAAAAGTTAAGAATAAAAAACCCTCCAAGAAGTTATGGGTCAAGATTAGAAATTGATGCAGCTACATATTCATGGGACGATCTCCAAAGAAATAAGGTATTGCAACCAATTGGGAAATTTGATGAAGATGACCCAATAAAATATTATCTAAATGGAGTTGCTCTTACTGCAAACGGTTTAATAGAAACAGCAGATGGAAACTTGGTTTTCCATTATAAAAGAGGAGGAGCAAAACAGGGTTCTATTCATACTTTTGGGGGTTATGTTACTAAAGAAGATATAAACATAGGAGGAATTAGAGAAGCTGTATTAAGAGAATTAGAGGAGAAAGAAGAAGTTGGCTTAAAAAGAGAAGAAATGAAAGCAACAGCTCTTTTTGGCACACCTAACAAAAAGCCGTCTATTCTCTGGGATTTCGGAACAGGAGCAATATATTGTATAGTAAAAACATCGTTAAGCTCTAATGAAATACAAGAGAGAGTTAATAGCATTCCCGAAAAAGGAGAAAGTTTAGTGAAAAACTTATACGTTATTCCATTAGATAACATCAAAAATTTACAAACCGAAAAGAATGTTCATCCGCAAACGAAACAAGTTGTTCCGACAATAATTGAAATGTATGAATAATATTGATTTTAGAAATATAAGAGCGATGGGTTTTGATTTTGACGGCACGCTTGTAAATTCTTTAGACGCCAAAATAAAGAATGCAGGAATTGTTTTTTCCGAAGTATTGAATATCCCACAATCATTAGTAGTAAAAAAATACAAAAGATATTCAGGAGTATCCAGAAGGTCTTTATTTGACAATATCTCTTTAGATATAATAGGAAGAAAATTGGAAGAGCAGGAATACGAAATTCTTGACAGAAAATTTGATGAGAAAAATTCCATAGTATACACTAGAAATATAATCTATCCAAATACCTTGGAAACATTAGACATT
>ERZ1292623.1457-Hain-H51-01um-R1-1457-length-22769-cov-42_pt4 | contig 17535 bp, 14 predicted proteins | sample MGYA00564398_ERZ1292623 | MGnify/ENA primary metagenome ERZ1292623 (study PRJEB36523, sample SAMEA6512633) | groundwater metagenome | collected 2019-01-07 | study: AquaDiva: Metagenomics assemblies of 32 groundwater samples | reverse complement strand
CACGGCACCAGTTTGCCGTCATACCAGATGACGCCGTCACGATCCGACATCGACATCGTAATCTACTCCTCGTTGAATTCGTCTTTCCAGACTTGCCGCACCCGCTCCGGCAGATCGCCCAACTGCGCCGCCTGGAGCAATGACCCCTGCTCCTGCAACTTCAGATGATGCTCCAGGGAAAGGTAGCGCCGATAACCTTCTTCCAGGAACGCGGCCCGTTTCGGGTCCAGCAGTCCCTCGCCGGCCAGTGCCTGGAGGATGTGGATATTGTCCGTCTGGCGGATGAGCACCGGGTGTTCCGCCGCCCATCGCAATACCCAATATTGCACCATAAATTCTATGTCGACGATACCGCCGCGGTCGTGTTTGAGATCGATCAAGCCAGTTTCCCGTGAGTCGCGGGTTTCCAGCATGCGGGTGCGCATGTCCCGCACATCCTGGGCCAACTTGGCCGGATCACGGGGCCGGCACAGGATGGCTTCACGCAGACGTCCGAAGGCCTCGATTACCGCCGGATTGCCAGTCACCGGGCGGGCGCGCACCAGCGCCTGGTGTTCCCAGGTCCAGGCCTCGTTCAATTGGTAGTGCTCGAAGCTGTCGAGGCTTGCCACCAGCGGTCCGCTCTTGCCGGATGGGCGCAGGCGCATATCGACCTCGTACAGCAGGCCGCCGGCGGTGCGGGTGGTGAGCAGGTGGATCAGCCGCTGGCCGAGTCGCGCGAAATACGATTCGTTCGGCAGGGGACGATCCCCATCGGTTTCTCCGCCATCCCGGCCGCCCTCGTACAGAAAGATCATGTCGAGATCGGAACCGTAGCCAAGCTCGCGACTGCCCAGTTTGCCGTAGCCGATCACGGCGAAACCGCAATCGTGCTCAGTCTCGAGACAGGACGAACGAGCGGGGTGAGTAGGGCTTCCGTCTCGGCGCGCGGCCCTCGCCTCGCCGATGGGATCGAGGCGAGGGGCACGGTACAGGGACGTACTGGTTGTGCCTTCGGTCCCATCGGCGAACCCCGGCGGTTCAGTACGACCCGCGCAACACGGCCGGCCGTGACGCCGTTGCAAGTCGCGTTCCGCGAGTCGCAGGCTTTCCCCGACCACGGTATCGGCGATGGCCGCGAGCGCGCCGCCGGTTTCCAGCGGATCGAGCTTCGTGCCGAGATCCGCGGCGGCTACGCGCAGCACGTAGCCATGGCGAAATTCACGCAACACTTCCATTTGCAATTCAAGGTCGTCTGCCGGCAGTTGCGCCAGCCGCTCGCGCAACTCCGCGCGCAATTGCGCCGGTTCTGGCAACCGGGCCAGTGCCGGATTGAGCAGTTCGTCGAGCAGCAGCGGATGGCGGGCGATCCAGTTGGCGATCCACGGACTCGCGCCCGCCAGACTGACCAGCTGTTTCACCACCGGCGGGTTTTCCACCATCAGCGCAAAGTAGGCCGTGCGCCGGCCGATGGCCTCCAGCACCTGCATTAGTCGCTGGAGCGTCGCCAGCGGCGTCGGACTGTGCCCGCACTGCGCCAGGACCATCGGCACGACGCGATCGACGCGCTCACGCCCGGTGGTCGATAGCGCCAGGTAGGCGCCGCTGGTGCGCAGCGATTGCAGCAAGGCGAGCACTTCGCCGCTCTCGGCGTAGCCCTGTTCCCGAAGCAGCCGGCCGGCCGCCTCGTCGTCGAGCGCCCCCTGCCAAAGCGTTACCAGAGGATCGGTCGCGTCTTGCGCTTCGCCGGCCTGCCGGAAGAGCGCGCTGAACTGCTCGTGCACCACCAGCCGGTGCCCGTCGAGCGTTGCCAGGAACGATGTCCAGTCATCAAAACCGCTGGCAAACGCCAGACGGAGTTGCCCCAACTCGTCGTCGGGTAGGCGCTGGGTCTGTTGGTCTTCGGCCATCTGCAGGCGATGTTCGACGTCGCGCAAGAACACATAGGCTGCATCAAGCCGGGTGGCGGCCTCCTCCTTCAGATAGCCCGCGCGCCGAAGCACGGCCAGCACGCGACGGGCATTCGGCTCCTGCAGGCTGGGTTCACGGCCGCCACGGATCAGCTGGTGCGTCTGCACGATGAATTCAATCTCGCGGATACCGCCGCGGCCGAGCTTGATGTCCCGGTTCATGCCCTGGCGCGCCATCTCGCGTTCGATCATGGCTTTCATGGTGCGAATCGATTCAATGGCACCGTAATCGAGATACTTGCGATAGACAAATGGTTTGAGCGTCGCCAGCAACTCCGCACCGGCGGCACGATCGCCGGCGACGACGCGCGCCTTGACGAAGGCATAACGCTCCCAGTCACGCCCGTGCAACTGGTAGTAATGCTCCATCGCCTCGAACGACAGCGCCAGCGGACCGCTCTCGCCATTCGGGCGCAGGCGCATATCGACACGGAACACGAAACCGTCGGCGGTGTTTTCATTGAGCGCCCGGATCAGCGCCTGACCGAGGCGCATGAAGAATTCCTGGTTGCTGAGACCTTTCTCGCAATCTCCTTCCTCCGGGTAACAGAAGATGAGGTCGATGTCGGAGGAGAAGTTGAGCTCGCGCCCGCCGAGCTTGCCCATGGCCATCACCACCAACCGTGGCAGGCGAGCGCCCTGACCGCGCGGCTCACCGTATTTCTGCACCGCCCATTCGTGCAGGCGATCGAGCGCGCCATCGAGGCAAGCTTCGGCCAGCGCGGAAAGGTCGGTAACGGTTTCATCAAGCGCGGCCATGCCCGCCAGGTCGCGCCAGGCGATGCGCACCATCTCGCGTGCACGTTGCCGGCGCAGGACCGCCGACAGCGTGGCTTCATCGCTGGCGCCGGCGACGGCGGACAACACCCGCCGTTTCAATTCGTCTGAACCTGATGCCCGTACCAGATCGCCGCTCTCGATCAGACCGGCCAGCATGGACGGATCGCGCGCGCAGGCTCGGGCGACGAATTCGCTCGCCGCCAGCACCCGCACCAGCGTCGGGCGCCAGTCCGCTGTACCCGCTGGCGATGTCGGAAGGGATGGCCGGGCTTCAAACAGCGCCTCCAGACGCGCGCCCGCGGAAGCGCGCAGCGGCTCGGGAACCCCGGCCAGCGAGGCGGTGATAACAGGATTGTCGATGCGGATCATTGGGCTGGGTTTGGCTCGCGGCTCAATGCCATCATAATGGATAACATCCATCCGCCTGAACCGCCCAGAACACAGCCATGATCCCGATTGTCGATCCCACACTCGAAGACTACTGCCGCCGCCACACCACCACGCCCGACGCCCTGCTCGACGAACTGGCCGCCTACACCCGGAGCCACTGCAAGCTGCCGCAGATGCTGACCGGCCCGGTCGAAGGGACATTTCTGCGGTTGCTGGTGCAACTGACCGGCGCGCGGCAAGTGCTCGAAATCGGCACCTTCACCGGCTATTCGGCACTGAGCATGGCTGCCGGTCTTCCGGATGATGGCGAACTGGTGACCTGCGAGATCGACGCGGAACACGCCCGCATCGCGCAATCCTTCTTCGATCGCAGTCCACACGGCCGGAAAATCACTATCCGCCTGGCACCGGCACTGGAAACCGTGTCGGCCCTCAAGGGCGAATTCGACTTCGTGTTTCTCGACGCCGACAAGGAGAACTACGTAAATTACTACGAGGCGGTCCTGCCCAAGCTCAGGCCCGGCGGACTACTGGTGGCCGACAATGTACTGTGGTCAGGCAAAGTGCTCGACCCCAGGGAAAAAACGGATCAGGCGATTGTCGCCTTCAACGATCGCGTCGCGCGCGACGCGCGTGTCGAGCAGGTCATGCTCAGCGTGCGGGACGGGATACTGCTGGTCCGCAAACGTTGATGCCCGCCCTGCTTACCATTTCAGGGCCTTCAGTAAGCTGCTGTAATCATCGCGCCACAGGTTGGTGCGCACGATCTCCGAGACATCCTCGGCCGCGTTGGCGATGGCCGGGTGACTCAGCACTTTCGGGTTACGGCTGAGCAACACCCAGGTGCTCTCATAGGTGTGCACGCCACTGTCGGCGTCGATCACCACCACCGCCAGCCCCCAGTGGCGCGCCAGCTCCAGCACCACCGGGCGCAGGTCGAGGAAACGGTTGGAGATGTGCACGGCCAGGATACTGTCGTTGTCCCGCAGGTGCTGCAAGTAGAGACCGAAGGCCTCGGCGGTCAACAGGTGGGCCGGGATGGCATCGCTGCTGAAGGCATCGACGGCCAGGATGTCGAGTTTCTGCGGGCTACCGGCGGCCAATTCACGTTCCATCATCAGACGTGCGTCGCCGACCGCGACCTCGATGCGGGCGCGTGAATCGCGCAGATAGGTAAAGGTCGGATCCTTTCCATTCGAGAGCGCGACGACGTCCGGGTTGATCTCGTAAAACCGGAAGGTGTCGCCCCGTCGTCCGCCGGCCGCGAGCGTGCCGCTGCCCAGACCGATGACGCCAACCCGGATCGGCTGGTGGCGCAGACGGCGCGGGTGATATTGCAACGCCAGGCCAACGCCGCTCTCCAGCCCATAGTAAGACACCAGTTGCCGGCGAAGCGGGCCTTCCCGGTACTGGAAGCCGTGTGTGACACGTCCATGCCGCAACACCACCCGGTTCTGTCCTTCGTCGTCGCCATTCTCCTCCACGACGTGCAGGACACCGTAGAAATTGCGCGTGGAACGCACGCTGTGTTGCGACTTGTCGACCGCGGTCGCGCCGATCCCGATGGCGAACAGCACCATCGCCACCGACAGTACGGCCAAGGCCTGCCGGGCCGGGCGCGCCCTGCCTTTGCCGGCGCGAGCGCGACTGCCGGTTTTTGACTTCGACCCTCGGTCAAGCGTAAGCCGCCTGATCAGCTTCTGAAATCCCGCGATAGCCCAGTCCCGCAAGGGAGCCGGGACCAACAGCGGCAGCGAGCCCACCGTCGCCACCGTCAGTAACAGCGGCGATATTTTCATATCCGGCAGTTCAATAAATTCCAGGTTCCAATGATCGCCGGTCACCGCCACCGCCAGCGTTGCGCCGCCAGCCAATGCCAGCCATGCCGGCCATGGCCTGGCCCGGCGCAGGAAGGAAACCGGTTCACGCCACCAGAGAAAGGCAATCAGCAACAGACAGGCGACCAGACCAATCTGAAATTCCCAGTAACCCTCGAACAGCCAGGGGGCCAACAAGGCCACGAACAATCCACCGGCTGCCCCGCCGGCGGTGATGACAAAATAGTACTGGGTCAGATGCTGTGCGGAGGGTTTCAGCCGCGCCAGTTCGCCATGGCAGATCATGCAACAGACAAACAGCGTCAGCGCGTGCGCGCCGATCTGCAACAACAGTGGCGCGTTGAGTCCCAGCTCCAGCACCATGCCACTGACCGGTACCATGATCACCAGTGCCAACCCGTAAGGCCCCCGGGCATACCAGCGGTCGCTCTCGAAACACAAAATGAACGACAACAGATACAAGGTCAGCGGCAGCACCCACAGCATGGGGACGACAGCGATCTCCTGCGTCATCTGGTTGGTGGTGGCCAGTAACAGCACCGAGGCGCAAGCGGCCAGGACCAACCACAACAAGCGCTGCTTCGCCGTGGGTGTCGGTGTGCGGCGATCAGTAGCTGTTTTGTTTTTCTTCGGCCCCGCCACCAGTCGCACCTCGCGTGCGCACAGATAGATACCAATCGCAAACAGGACGAAACCCGTGGCCCAGATGACCGCCTGCAGTTGCAACGTCACCAGCGGCTCAACCACAAACGGATAGGCCAGCAAGCCGGCCAGCGAACCGGCATTGGACAGCGCATACAGCCGGTACGGCGACACGCCGGGATGGCTGCGGCTGAACCAGGCCTGCACCAGCGGGTTGGTGGCCGACAACACCAGGAAGGGCAGACCAATGCTGACGGTGAACAGTAACAATATATGCCTGACGGGTGACTGGCTGTCGGCGGGCTTCCAGCTGGCATCGGCCAGGAGCGGATTGCCCCACCATACCCACAGGAGAATGAGCGACAGCAGCGACACGGCCACCAACGCGAGATGCAGGTGCCGCTGCGCCTGTAGCCCAAGCCTGGCCGCAACCCCGTGGGCATAGCCATAGCCGGCCAGCAGCAACATCTGGAAGAACAGCATGCTCGTGGTCCAGACCGAGGCGCTGCCGCCGAACCACGGCAGGATGTGCTTGGCCAGCAACAGCTGGACCTCGAACAGCAGGAAGGCACTCAGAAAAATCGTGATGGCGTAGCGGCGCATGGCGGTGGTCAGTGAAGCGTGATGGGGGATGGGCAAGGAGGATTGAACCGTTGTCCTGCCCTCAGTAACCGCTAAGAGTCTCTAAGAAAATGAATATGGTTCGGAACCGCCAGAGTCGCCAGGCAACGTCGGCAACGCCATTCGGCGCGCATTATGGGGACCTGTCCCGCAAAAAAGAAAGGCCCCGTTGCCGGGGCCTTTCTGTGTCACGAAACGGCTTGTTACTGGAACGGCTTACATGTCCATCCCGCCCATGCCACCCATCCCGCCCATGCCACCGCCACCGGCCGAGGACTCGTCCTTCGGCAGCTCGGCGATCATCGCCTCGGTGGTGATCATGAGGCCGGCGACCGAGGCTGCGTTCTGCAACGCGATGCGCGTCACCTTGGTCGGATCGAGGATGCCCATCTTCAGCATGTCGCCGTACTCGCCGGTGGCGGCGTTGTAGCCGTAGTTGGTTTCCTTGCTGTCTGCGACCTTGTGGTACACCACCGAGCCTTCGATGCCGGCGTTCTCCACGATCTGGCGCAGCGGCTCTTCCATCGCGCGCAGCGCGATCTGAATGCCGACGTCCTGGTCGTGGTTGTCGCCCTTGAGTTTCAGGGCCTTGATGGACAGGATGGCACGCACCAGCGCCACGCCGCCGCCTGCGACCACGCCCTCTTCGACCGCGGCGCGGGTGGCGTGCAGCGCGTCTTCCACGCGCGCCTTCTTTTCCTTCATTTCCATTTCGGTGGCGGCGCCGACCTTGATCAGCGCCACGCCGCCGGCCAGCTTGGCCAGGCGCTCCTGGAGCTTTTCCTTGTCGTAGTCGCTGGTCGATTCCTCGACTTGGGCGCGGATCTGCTTGATGCGGCCCTCGATGTCGGCCTTTTTGCCGGCGCCATCGATGAGGGTGGTGTTTTCCTTGTCCACCACTACGCGCTTGGCGGTGCCGAGCACTTCCAGCGTGGCGCCTTCCAGGGTCATGCCGACTTCCTCGGAGATCACCTGACCGCCAGTGAGGACGGCGACGTCCTGCAACATGGCCTTGCGGCGGTCGCCGAAGCCCGGCGCCTTGACGGCCACGACCTTGATGATGCCGCGGATGGTGTTGACCACGAGCGTGGCCAGCGCCTCGCCCTCGACATCCTCGGCGATGATCAGCAACGGCTTGCCCTGCTTGGCGACGCCTTCCAGGATCGGCAGCATGTCGCGGATGTTGCTGATCTTCTTGTCGGTGATGAGGATCAGCGGGTTATCCAGCTCGGCATTCATCTTGTCCTGCTTGTTGATGAAGTACGGAGACAGGTAACCGCGATCGAATTGCATGCCCTCGACGATGTCGAGCTCGTTGTCGAGGCCCGAACCCTCTTCCACCGTAATCACGCCTTCCTTGCCGACCTTGGCCATGGCCTTGGCAATGATGTCGCCAATGTTGGTGTCGGAGTTGGCCGAGATCGTGCCGACCTGGGCGATTTCCTTCTCGTCCGAACACGGCTTGGAAATCTTCTTCAGCGCCTCGACCGCCGCAATCACGGCCTTGTCGATGCCGCGCTTGAGATCCATCGGGTTCATGCCGGCGGCGACGCTCTTCAGGCCCTCGCGCAGCATCGCCTGCGCCAGCACGGTGGCGGTGGTGGTGCCGTCGCCGGCGACGTCGGAGGTCTTGGAGGCGACTTCCTTCACCATCTGCGCGCCCATGTTCTCGTACTTGTCCCGGAGCTCGATCTCCTTGGCCACACTCACGCCGTCCTTGGTGACGGTCGGGGCGCCGAAGGATTTCTCCAGCACCACGTTGCGGCCCTTGGGGCCGAGGGTGACCTTGACCGCATCGGCCAGGACATTGACGCCGCGCAGCATGCGCGCGCGGGCGGAATCACCGAACAGTACGTCTTTAGCTGCCATGATCTTTTCCTCTTGAATGAAACCGGTTCGTTACTTCTCGACCACGCCCATGATGTCTTCTTCGCGCATCACGAGCAGTTCTTCGTTGTTGTTGCCGATCTTGACCTCGGTGCCGGAATACTTGCCGAACAGGATCTTGTCGCCAACCTTGACGTCGAGCGGACGGACCTTGCCGTCTTCGAGAATCTTGCCACTGCCGATGGCGACGACTTCGCCCTGGATCGGTTTTTCCTTGGCGCTGTCGGGGATCACGATGCCACCGGCGGTTTTGCGCTCCTCTTCCAGGCGGCGAACGATCACACGATCGTGGAGGGGACGAATCTTCACGGATGTTTCTCCTTAAAAAAGTTTTCGGGTTTTCGGTAAATCAGACGGCCCGCCCCGCAACACCCCCAGGGAGTCACAGCGACCTGGGGATTCCGGGATGGGCCGGGTTTGGCCGGGGCCACGGGGTATACCCCTGTTAGCACTCGGCCTAAGCGAGTGCCAATCATACGTTCAGACGGGCTGCTGTCAACCCATCTGACCCACCGCGGTCCCGACAGGCCGGTGGAATGAATATCCCGGCCGGCCCGACCGTCTCTGGAGAGAGCTCCGAAAAATCCCCTTCCACAGGGCTTATCCGGCAACGTGCTAGCATCCTGCACCCGAAAGGCCCCCGACACGACCCTAATGCCCAGAATCTCCCCCACCCGGCTGGTCCTGAGTACCTGCCCCGATGGCAAAACGGCCGGCCGGATCGCCCGGGCGCTGGTCGGTGAAAAGCTGGCGGCCTGCGTGAATATCCTGCCGATCGAACGGTCCGTGTACCGCTGGAAGGGCAAGGTCAAATCGGCGCGCGAGAAGTTGCTGATCATCAAGATCCGCGCCGCCGACTACCGGCGGGTCGAAACCCGGCTGCGCGCCCTGCACCCCTACGAACTCCCCGAGGTGCTCGCGGTCCCAGTGGCTGCCGGCTATGCCCGCTACCTCGCCTGGATCAACAACCCGGACACCATCCGATGAAAAAATTACTCCCCCTGTTTCTGGTGCTGTTCTCGTCTCTGGCACATGCCGAGTCGCCCGACGACCTCGACCCCGAAAAAATCTTCCGGCTGAGCACGCGCGTGCGCGACGCCAGCACCCTGGAGGCGACCTGGACGATCGCGCCGGGAAATTATTTATACCGCGACAAGTTCAAGTTCGTAGTGACGCAGGGTTCAGTTACGCTCAAGCCGGCCGTGCTGCCGACGGCGAAGGAGAAAAAGGACCCGACCTTCGGCGACACCTTTGTTTACTACCAGACCGTCACCGCCCTGATTCCAATCGAGCGCCGCGGCCTGAATGCGCAGACGGTTGCACTCAAGATCACCTCGCAGGGCTGCAACGACCCAATCGGCGTCTGCTTCAACCCCATCACCGTCACCCGGCGTTTCGACCTGCCGGTCGCCAGCGCGGCCGCCACCTCCACGGCCGGCGATCTGGCGCCGGCGCGCTCGCTCAAAGAACTGTCGCAGCGCCTGCAGATTTCCACCGGCAGCGACGGCGACAGAGCGGGCGAACCCGTCAGCGTCGATAAGGCTTTCCGCGTGACCGTCGGCCAGAGCGGCCGGGATGAATTCACCGTGCGTCTCGACGTCGCCGACTGTTGCTATCTGTATCGCAAGGAAACGCGCATCGAGCTGACCGGTGCCGACGGCGGGCCGGCCCCGGCCGGGTTGAAGCTCGGCAACATCAAGCTGCCGCGCGGCAAGGTGAAGAACGACCCCTACATCGGCAAGACCGAAATCTACACGGGCACCGTCGACGTCAAGGTGCCAGTCCCGCGCCTGTCCGAATACAAGGGCGATCTGAAACTGAAGGTGACCTACCAGGGCTGCTCGGAGAAGGGTGTGTCCATCTGTTATGCGCCCGAGACCAAGACCTATACGGTGCGCGGCGGCGATGGCGGTGCCATCGCGGCCGAACAACCCGCGACCACCGGCGCCGGCAAACCCACGCGACGCGACAGCCTGTGGTTCGCCGCGCTCGCCGCCTTCGTGCTCGGCATCGGACTGACACTCACCCCCTGCGTGCTGCCCATGATTCCGATCCTGTCGAGCGTGCTCGTCGGCAGCGGCGACCGCAAGCTCACACGCCGGGAGGGCGGCCTGCTGTCCTACAGCTACGTGCTCGGCACGGCGCTGACCTACACCATTGCCGGCGTGATTGCCGGCCTGACCGGCGACCAGTTGCAGGCCTATTTCCAGAATATCTGGGCGATCGGAATCTTCAGCGGCATCCTGGTGGTGCTGGCACTGTCGATGTTCGGCTTCTACGAGCTGCAGATGCCGGCCTTCATCCAGAGTCACCTGCACCTGCATTCCACCAAGATGCATCAGGGTTTCCGCCACGTGAAGTTTGGTGCTTTCTTCGGCGTATTCGGCATGGGCGTGCTGTCCGCCCTGGTCGTCGGCGCCTGCGCCTCCCCCATCCTGCTGGCTGCGCTCGGCAATGCCTTCACCTCGCGAGACCCGGTGCTCGGTGGTGTTTCGATGTTCGCACTTGCCCACGGCGCGGGCATTCCGTTGATCGCCATCGGTGTCGGCGCCGGCTGGCTGATCCCCAAGGTCGGATCGTGGATGAACCAGGTCAAGCTTTTCTTCGGCGTGTTGCTGCTCGGCGCCGCCATCTACCTGCTCGGCCAGTTGCCGGAGGTACCGGTGCTGCTGCTGTGGGCGACGCTGTTCATCGTCAGCGGCATTTACCTCGGCGCCACCCAGAGCCTGCCGGCCGATGCCGGCGGCTGGCGCTACCTCGGCAAGGGCCTCGGCACGGTGTTGCTGGTCTGGGGCATCTTCGCCATGTTCGGCGGTTTCCTCGGCAACCGCGACATTCTCAACCCGGTGCCGGTGCGCGCGCTGATGTCGGCGGTCTCCGTCACGCCAGGATCAACCGGCGGCGATCCTGCCAAAGCGTCGACCTCCCTGTTCGAACGCGTGGCCAGTGTGCAGGACCTGGATCGCCGGATGGCCGACGCCAAACGCAACGGCAAAGCGGTGGTGATCGATTACTACGCCGACTGGTGCACCGATTGCGCACGCATGGACGCCTCGACTTTTTCCGACGCCGGTGTACACAAGGCGATGGCCGACGTCGTGCGGCTCAAGGTCGACATCAGCAATCCCAATGATCGCGAAGTGAAGGCCTTCAAGGCGCGCTTCGGGGTGTTTTCCGCACCGGCGCTGATCTTCATCAATCCGCAGGGTGAGGTCGTCCCGGATCCGCAGCATGCCTGGATGCCGCACTACGGTTATCACGACACCAATGCCTTCCTCGCCAAGCTGGTCAAGACCCGCTAACGACACGGGCGATCGCCGGTGAATCGTCGTACGGTAGTACTGGCGCTGGCCGTCGCCCTGCTGGCCGGCGTGGCCGGGATGCTGACCGCGCGCTTCGTCAACGATCCCGCGCGACAGCTGCAACCGGCGGTTCGCGCGCCGGCCGATTTCACCCTGCCCGACCCCGACGGCCAGCCGCGGCGCCTGAGCGAATGGCGCGGACGGCATGTGCTCATCAATTTCTGGGCGACCTGGTGCCCACCCTGCCGTCACGAGCTGCCGTTGCTCGCAGCCAGCCAGCGCCGCTACGGAACCGGCCGGCTGCAGGTCCTGGGAATCTCCCTCGACGACCCCAAGGTCCTCGGGAATTTCCTGAAACAGTCACCCCTCGGCTTTCCGACACTGGTCGGGGGAAACGAGGCCTTCGGCCTCATGGCCGGCTATGGTCACCCCCGCGGCTCGATCCCGTTCAGCATCCTCCTCGACCCCGCGGGAAAGGTCCTGGCCCGCAAGGCTGGCGCCCTCAGCGAAACCGAGCTCAACAGCCTGTTGCAGACGCATCTGGCCCCCGCCCAGACCCCCTGAATACCGTACTATCCATCGAATTGTCCCGATCAACCGGGATCTTGGTGTTATCCTGACATTTCCGGCTATCCTATGGACAAGCCGGAGATGTGAAGTCAAAATCCCGGAAGACCGCAGATAGCGGCATGTTCACCACCAGAACGAGGAGAATCAGGGTAGGGTTTGGCCGTTCCCGTCAACTTTTTCCGGCTGTAACTCATCCTGCTGATCCCAATACCCCTAAACACCATGGCCGACATCCTGGTCCTGAATGGACCCAATCTGAATCTCCTGGGTGGCCGCGAGCCACAGCACTACGGCACCACCACCCTGGCCGACATCGAGGCCCGCCTGAAAACCCAGGCCAAGGCCGCCGGCCATGGCCTGTCGTTCTTCCAGAGCAACGCCGAGCATGAACTGATCGACCGGGTCCAGCTGGCCGCCCGCGACGGCGTGGCCTTCATCCTCATCAACCCGGCCGGCTATACCCACACCAGCATATCGCTGCGCGATGCGCTGGCCGCCACCCGCATCCCGTTCATCGAAGTGCATCTTTCCAACGTTCACGCCCGCGAGCCGTTCCGCCAGCATTCGTATTTCTCGGACCTGGCCGTGGGCGTGATCAGCGGTCTTGGCGCGCAGGGGTACGAACTGGCGCTGACGGCCGCCCTGTCACGACTGAAGTAAACAAGGAACCACCATGGACATCCGCAAGGTCAAGAAACTGATTGAAATGCTCGAGGAATCGAGCCTCGCCGAGATCGAGATCAAGGAAGGCGAAGAGGCCATCCGCATCTCGCGCACCAGCGCGCACGCCGCACCGACCGTGACGGCCACGCCCGTGGCGGTCACGGCGGCCCCGGCCGCCGAAGCCGCCAAACCGGCGGCGCCGTCCGGGCATGCCGTCAACTCGCCCATGGTCGGCACCTTCTACCGCTCCTCCTCGCCGGGCGCCAAGGCCTTCGTCGACGTCGGCAGCAAGGTCAGCATCGGCGACACGGTGTGCATCATCGAGGCCATGAAGATGATGAACGAGATCGAGGCCGACAAGGCCGGCGTCATCAAGGCGATCCTCAAGGAAAGCGGCCAGCCGGTCGAATTCGGCGAGGCGCTGTTTGTCATTGAATAATCCAAAGCATCCGCCGATGAACGCGGATTTATACGCGGATAAACGCAGATCAAAGCAATACCCGATGTCTGCCGGTTTCCCGATCCCTGACGAGCCTTATCTGCGTTTATCAATATTTCATCCGCGTTCATCTGCGGTTTCGAGTTAATCATCCATGATCGAAAAAATCGTCATAGCCAACCGCGGCGAGATCGCGCTGCGCATCCAGCGCGCCTGCCGCACGCTCGGCGTCAAAACCGTGGCCGTACACTCGCAGGCCGACCGCGACGCGAAATACGTCAAGCTGGCCGACGAATCGGTGTGCATCGGCCCGGCACGCGCCAGCGAGTCCTACCTCAACATCCCGGCCATCATATCGGCCGCCGAAGTGACCGACGCCCAGGCCATCCACCCGGGTTACGGCTTCCTGTCCGAGAACGCCGACTTCGCCGAACGCGTCGAAAACAGCGGCTTCATCTTCATCGGACCGCGCCCGGAAACCATCCGCCTGATGGGCGACAAGATCTCCGCCATCAAGTCCATGAAGAAGGCCGGCATCCCGACCGTGCCCGGCTCCGACGGTCCGCTGCCCGACAGCGATCGGGAAATCATCAAGCTGGCCGACGACATCGGCTATCCGGTGCTGATCAAGGCCGCGGCCGGCGGTGGCGGCAAGGGCATGCGCGTGGTGCACACGGAAGCGGCGCTGCTCAACGCCATCCAGCTCACGCGCAGCGAGGCCAAGGCGGCGTTCGGCAACGATACGGTTTACCTCGAAAAATATCTCGGCAATCCACGCCACATCGAGTTTCAGGTGCTGGCCGATTCGCACGGCAATGCCATCCACCTGGGCGAGCGCGACTGCTCCCTGCAACGCCGTCACCAGAAGGTGATCGAGGAAAGTCCCGCCCCGGGCCTGCCGGAAAAATTGCGTCACAAGATCGGCGAACGCTGCGCCGAGGCCTGTCGCAAGATCGGCTATCGCGGCGCCGGCACCTTTGAATTCCTGTATCAGGACGGCGAGTTTTATTTCATCGAAATGAACACGCGCGTGCAGGTGGAACACCCGATCACGGAAATGGTCACCGGGGTCGACATCGTACGCGAAACCATTCGCATCGCCGCCGGGGAAAGACTCTCGCACCGGCAGAAGGACATCGAGTGGCGCGGTCACGCCATCGAATGCCGCATCAACGCCGAGGATCCGAAAACCTTCATCCCGTCGCCGGGCCGCATCGTCACCTATCACGCCCCGGGTGGCCCGGGCATCCGCGTCGATACGCACATTTACAGCAACTACCAGGTGCCGCCGTATTACGATTCGCTGATCGCCAAGCTGATCGCCTACGGCGAGACCCGCGAGGTGGCCCTGGCGCGCATGCACATCGCGCTGGCCGAGATGGTGATCGACGGCATCAAGACCAACATCCCGCTGCACCAGGAGATGATGAGCGACGCCGCCTTCCTGGCCGGCGGCGTGAATATCCACTACCTGCACAAGAAGCTCGGTCTCTAGGCCTGACGCTTCCAGCTTGCACCCATGTCCTGGCTGCGAGTCCGCTTCCGTGTCGACCGCGCGCTGGCCGGAACGCTGGGCGAGGCGCTGGAGGAACTGGGCGCCATCGCCGTCAGCATCGAGGGGCGCGAGGATGAGCATGTGCTCCAGGCCGCCACTGAAGAGACGGCGCTCTGGGAAGACTGCACGCTGACCGGGCTGTTCGCCACCAGCACCGATATCCCGTCGCTCACCGCGGCGCTGCGCGAACGGGTTACGCCGGCTTCCCTGCCCGAGCCCCGCGTCGAGCGCCTGGAAGACGACGATTGGGCCGAGTCTTGGAAGACGCATTGCCACCCGTTCCTGGTGACGCCCGGCATCTGGGTCTGTCCAAGCTGGCTTGCGCCGCCCGACCCCGAGGCCGTCACGCTGCTGCTCGATCCCGGCATGGCCTTTGGAACCGGTGAGCATCCGACCACGGCGCTGTGCCTGGCGTGGCTGACCGAACAGGATTTATCGGGCACTACGGTCGTCGACTACGGTACCGGCTCCGGCATTCTGGCCATGGCGGCGCTCAAACTGGGCGCGGCGCGGGCCGTGGGCGTCGACATCGATCCACAGGCGCTGCGGGTGGCGCTGGAAAACCTGGAGCGCAACGGGCTCGCCGATGGGAACGAGGCGAGGGCCGCAGGACAGGGATGTCCTGGTGGCGGTTTCGCCGGCCGCTTCACCGCCTGCCTGCCGGAAGCGCTGCCCACCGACGCGCGCGCCGACATCGTGCTGGCCAATATCCTCGCCAATCCACTGCGTGAGTTGATGCCGGTGCTGACCGGCCTGCTGCGTCCCGGCGGGCGGCTGGTGCTGTCCGGAATGCTGGCCGATCAGGCCGAGGCGGTGGCCGCCGCCTACCGGGAGGCGATCGAATTCGACACCCACCGGGAGCAAAACGGCTGGATCCTGCTGGCCGGCAGCCGGCTTCCCGGGGTCCTGCCATAATGGCCGGCATGTACACCCGCTGTCCGGAATGCCAGAGCACGTTTCGTATTACCCCCGCGCAGATCAAGGTGCGCGCGGGGCTGGTGCGCTGCGGTCGCTGCCGGACGGTGTTCCAGTCCGACCAGCACCTGCTGCGCCGTTTGCCGGCCGGGGCGACGCCGGAAACGCCGCGGGCGAAGAACCGTGACCGCGATGCTGAGCGCAAACGGCGGCGACGCGCGCGCGAGTCCGCCGCCAAGGGCGCCCAGGTCGAACTGTTTCCGTTCCCGAAACCACCGGATGCCGCGCGCCTGCGCCGTCGGGCCCGCGCATGGGCAGCGCTGGCGATCTTGCTGGTGCTGGTGTTCGCCAACCAGATCGTTTATCTCAACAGCATCGCGCTGGCGCGCCACGCCGAACTCGCACCGTGGATGGAACCCTACTGCGCCTGGCTCGGTTGCGCGCTCAAACCGCCGCCGGACGTGGCGCGCATCGAGCTGGAAACCTCCATCGCCCCGCATCCACGCTTCGCCAATGCCCTGCGCATCCGCGCCGACCTGGTCAACCGCGCCGATCACCGGCAGCCGCTGCCGCGCATGGAGGTCACGCTGACCGACAGCGAAGGGCGCGTGCTGGCGCGACGGATTTTTTCGCAACGTCACTACCTTCCGCCGCGGTCCCCGGTCGCCGACATGCCGCCGAACATCGTCGTGCGCACGCTGCTCGACGTGACCAACCCGGACAATCGCGCCGTCGGTTACGAAGTTCGTCTGCTGTCACCCGAGGTCTGACCTCGCAAACATTTTTCGCGCCTGTCAAGCACACGAATGCCGACGTCACATTTTACCGCCGGTCGCATCCCCCTTCCCTCGCTTGTTTGTTTGTGGTTAATATTCCCGCCCTTCTGCACCGATCGGGGTGCAGAAGAGAGGATAGAGAGAGATCCGACATGAGAATCGGACCTTACGAGCTAAAGAACAATCTGTTTCTCGCGCCTATGGCCGGTGTCACTGATCGGCCGTTTCGCTCCCTGTGCCGCCGGCTCGGCGCGGGCATGGCCGTGTCCGAAATGGTGTCCTGCAATTCGCTGCTCTGGGGCAGCGAGAAGACCCGTCGGCGCGCCGATCATCGCGGCGAAGACGAACCGCGCTCGGTACAGATCCTCGGCACCGATCCAGCCATGATGGCCGAGGCGGCCCGCGTCAACGTCGACCAGGGCGCGCAGATCATCGACATTAATATGGGTTGTCCGGCCAAGAAAGTCTGCAATGTCGCCGCCGGTTCGGCGCTGCTGCGTCACGAGGCGCTGGTGGCCGATATTTTGCAGGCGGTGGTACGGGCCGTCGACGTGCCGGTCACCCTCAAGATTCGCACCGGCTGGGACCGGCAGAACCGCAATGGCGTCGCCATCGCCCGCCTCGCCGAGGACTGCGGCGTGCAGCTGCTGGCCGTGCACGGCCGCACGCGCGCCGATCAGTACCAGGGCGAAGCCGAATACGAAACCATCGCCGCCATCAAGGCGGCGGTGCGCATCCCGATCGTCGCCAACGGCGACATCACCGGCCCGGATAAGGCCGCGCAGGTCCTGCGTGCCACGGGCGCCGACGGCCTGATGATCGGCCGTACCGCCCAAGGCAATCCCTGGATATTCCGGGAGATCACCCATTTTCTGGCTACCGGCGAGGTCCTGCCGCCGCCAGCGGTGGAGGACGTGCGCGATGTGCTGCTCGAGCATCTCGACCACCTGCATGTCTTCTACGGCGAGCTGCTCGGCGCACGCGTGGCGCGCAAGCACATCGGCTGGTACAGCAAGGGACTGCGCGGAGGCGCCGTGTTCCGGCACGAGATCAACCGTGTCGACAACGCCCGCGAACAACGCGCCCGCGTCAGGGATTTCTTCGATGCGCAGGACGCGCAAGTGCCGCGGGCGCACGGATGCGCAGGAGCGGCCGATGCCGCCGCCGACCGGCCGATCGCCACCATCGAGAACCTGGCGGCATGAGCA
>ERZ1292623.2256-Hain-H51-01um-R1-2256-length-17537-cov-15_pt1 | contig 17537 bp, 17 predicted proteins | sample MGYA00564398_ERZ1292623 | MGnify/ENA primary metagenome ERZ1292623 (study PRJEB36523, sample SAMEA6512633) | groundwater metagenome | collected 2019-01-07 | study: AquaDiva: Metagenomics assemblies of 32 groundwater samples | reverse complement strand
GGTTGATTTGGGAGGAGGATATTGGAGTAGCAGAAAGATTGGTGGGAATTGAAGGAGAAGTGGTGTCTGAAGGAGGCTGATTGCTGGCAAGGTATTCATAGGCGCCACGATCCCATACGCCATCTACCGCTCTCACAATCCCATCTATATCTTGGGTATATGGCGAACTGAGAGTAACCCCAGCAACAGTTGGGGTTGAAAGATGAAAATCCCCTCCTGCTGCATTTATAAACGACGCCGAATCAGAAGTAAGGATATTATTATTAAATGTAGTACATCTGGTGCAATTTATAGTACCGTATGTAGTATTTTGCCATATATTATTCTGAACCACACAATCTGAGCCCGCAACATTTCCACACCATACGCCAGGTTGTGCACTATGAATTCCGTATACGGTGTTATTGTATATCTTTACATCTGTTGCAACATCACTTGAAGTAATTGCAAAAATGCCTTGGCTTGATCTTTCTGAATTAGATGTTGCCTTAAATATATTTCCATAAATATATATTCCATTACGAATACCCTGTGGTTCAATGTAGGTTGTCATGGAACCTATTGTATTCTCAAGGATGTTATATCTTATAGTCGCATTATTAGCCATTAAAACAATACCAGCGCCATGTAAATTAGGGTCCGTTGTAATAGCATCTTTAAAGTAATTAAATTCAGCAATCATATTTAGGGAATATGCGGAAAGCCATACCCTGCCACCATGAAAATAATTGTAACTAATTGTTAAATTTGTAGTTGCCGAAGCATTATTCCAAAATACTCTTGTTCCAGTCGCCTCCCCCTGAAATTCTATATGTTTAAAAATTGAATATGATACATTGTAATTACTCGAAATACAGACTGTACAGGTATTTTCAGTTGAATTAGTGCTGACAACTTTTATACCATACCCACTCGTTCCTGAGCCAGTAACTCCGTCAATATCCCAATACCCAGATCGAAGATTCCAAACATAAGTAGCCCCAGTAAATACAGCTTGTCCATCTCCATAAGTATCGTTCCATCCTGTACTTGTCCCATGACTCGCTATGGTAGCTTTCTTAATATATATATATGTTGACCCTGATACTGCATCATCAAAGGTGTAACTATCATAATTTCCATCAGCAATATAATAGGTATCGCCTCTTATCAGTGTAATTGGCAAAGATGTATAAGCATTAGTCCAGTCTGTTCCGTTATTGCTTCCTGTTGCGCCTTGACGCACGTACCAATTTGCTGCTTCAGCGCTTGCTGTGCCGAATACAAATATTGATAGAACTATGCCTGCGAATAGAAAAACTTTTAATTGAATTGATTGGCGATTCATTGCTTTTATTTTTATTATTGTACCGCTAGCCCTATTGGCGCAGAAGGAGGCGTGATGTCAGTTACTTTAGCAAGATAGAAGTAATCAAGTCTTGTATTTGCTTCCCTGCCTCTTAAGGCAAAAGTATGGTTTCCTGAAGAAAGAGATAGTGCATAAGGGTCGTATTGGGGATTGTCAAAGGTGCCGGTTCCTCTTTTGGCAAGGCTATCTTCCCGCCAGACACTGTATTCGCTTGGAGAAGCGGTTGGGTTCAAATCCCATATATCTTCAGGGGAATTATCCATTTGGAAATAAAAGGAGTCGGTTCCTGAATTAGGAGCAAAGACCTTGGCGATAAGAGTGTAAGTTCCTGGGGTAGTGATGGAAAAACTGCAGGTGGCTGTTCCTGATTCTGATAATGAGGTTTGGATATATTGGCCGCCAGAAGCAGAAGGATCTGATATTGTTTGCATAGGCGAAGCCAGAATACAAGATTCAGCTTCATAAGAAGAGGCGCTCGGCGGAACAGAAGCAAGGTATTCATACGCGCCGATGTCCCAGGATGAATCTTGTGGACGATTAATACCATCTTTATCTGTTGAAAATTCTGACATAGCGATTCCAACATTAATTAAAGCGGATGTGGCACCAACATGAAAATCACAAGTATTCAAAGTGCAATTATCATAATGGGCGATAAGTTGAGGATTTCCACCATTAACTCCGTGAACTTCATTAAAATAACTTTTTGTACCACCGGTTGCAGTATGCGAAACAAAATTATAATCCTTTACTGGAACATTGCCTGTATACCATCCATTATTAGTCCCTGTCCCAGAAGCTATAAAAGCATTATTTTTAGCTTCTATTGATGCTCCAGTATATGAACCATTTAACGGAAATCCCGTATTAGTAGTCGTCACACGATAAAAAGTATTGTTGTAAAATTTTACTGGAATGTGTATAAAAAATTCCATCTTTATATTCGCAAAGATATTGTTTCTGAATATCCAGTTTTGTTTTGTCCCACCAGTTGATGTAAGATTCCCTACTTGTCCTACAAAATCATGGAAGTAATTATTTTCAATTATATGGTCGTACGAATTGCCAGTACCAAAGACCTGAAATATATCGGGATGAGCAACATAATCAGTCCTTTGGGAATTTTTTACTTCGTTGTATGCAATGTGATTTCCTCTTCCATATAATTCAAAAACACGCTCAATACTATTTGCGTCTTTTATAGTATTATATAGAATCTCATTATAATTCCCAGAAATATGCAACCCTACATTGAAGGTAGTACTCGCTCCGTTGTTCTGTCCGTCTACTGTATTGTAAGAAACAATATTATATGAACCAGATATCCCAAATGCAGTACAACTGATCATGGCTGTACAATTACTTACAACAGTATTCTCTGTAGCCGTATTATAGTTGCCACTAAGCAATATAGCCGCTGCATTATACGCACCAGGAGAAGTTGCTCTGAATCCTTGCATTTTATTATAGTTATGGGTTATCGCTGCGCGTGTTATACTAACCGTTTCTCCTGTGGCGGCTCTTATAGTAATAAGAGAACCAGACGACCCATTAGCTTTTGAAGTGAATATAGGCGTTGCAGAATTATAGGTACCGGCATGAACTATTACCGTATCCCCCGCTGTCAACGCAAGATCGACACCCGCCTGAATGGTTTTTTTTGCGCAATTTCCAGATGACCCCGATACATCGACTGTTCCATTACAAGAATCATTGCTATCAGCACGGACATAATAAGTCGCCGCCTCTGCGTAGGAAGCGCTTAAGAATAATAATAAAAACAAAAAGAATGTTGTATAAATTATGGTTTTTTTATTCATTCATTATTCAAAATTTTATTTTTTATTAATAACTTTTCACCGTATATTCAATCTTAATCTAATTATTTTAAGGTTTCGTAAATAAAAAACGCAAAAATCGCCAACAAACCTACAACTAATAACCAAGATAATATTTTCAATAATCTGCCGATTTTTTCTTCATCTGCCCGAATAGGCAAAAGAAAACTAATAATACCAATAACTATGAAAACCGCCGCGCTCAAAATGCTTTTTCCAATCCAATGCTGAGTAAAAACATTTTTCAGCCAATCTTTAATCGGCAGATAAATGTTAGCGCTGATTGTAATAACAACAACAAAAATAACAGCCGCAATCGCAGCGCATATTATTGAATGAATAATTCTAAATTTTTTTTCCATATTTTATCTTACCGCTCCGGAAATAATTATGCCCATTAAAGCGATTATCGTGCCAATAATTACAACAATCGCCGATAACGCAATAACGGAATTTTTTATTTTTGGATTTTGATTAAGATTGTCCCAGAATAAATAAAACATTAAAGTAATCACCAAAGCCGCAAAAGGCAAAAAAAGAAAAATATGCTCTTTGATTTCCATAAATATTGAATGCGCCCATGGATATTTTCCGGCTATGATTGTTGGTTTAACCGCCGCGCCGTAATATAAAACATAATAATAGCCGCCGGTCAGCCATGACAAAACAAAGCTTAAAAAACCGAAAAGTGCGCTCCGCCGGAAAAATTTAATTTTTTGAAAATTAATTTGCTTTATGCCGCTTATCAAAACCGCATAAAAAAAAATGATACCTAAAAGCCCAAAGAAAATATGGCTTACTAAAAAATATTTTAATAAAAATATCATTGTTTTATCATTAATTTTTTAATATATTCCAGAATCTGAACCATAATTATTATTGCTGCAATATAGCCGATAACCAAAAAAAAGGAAATTATAATAAAATTGAATTGGCTGAAAAAATCGACTAAAAATTTAATTTCTCTGATTTTTCCGGAAAGCGCGCCCAAAGCGTAGGCAAAATACCATGAAGTCAATGATATTGAGCTTGCCCATTTCATTGAAATTTTTTTAGCGGCAATCAAAACAGCGTTGGCTAATAAAACCAAAACCACTAAATATTTTACCCACAATACCGGACTATAAAAAGTTTTTGTTCCGCCGTATTTCAGGTATACTGCCGCTAAAATGCCGAACCCCGTTAGCACTAAAATAATCAGACACCAATGCATCAATTTATAAGTTATTCTCAATTGTCTTGCTTCCGCTTCGTCAATTTTGCCGTCTTTAATATCTTTGAAATATAAAATTTCTTCCGCAGTAGCGCTTAAGACGCCGACAATCGCGGCAATAATATGCAAAGTTTTGTTAATGGCTAAGAAATCCATTTTAACCGATTAATTGCGCTTTGAATCCCGCTTCTTCAATAGCTTTGATTACCTGCTCGTCATTTACTTTATTCTCATCATACTCCACTTCGACTTTTTTTTCTTCAAACGAAACTTTCGCTAAACTAACGCCTTCGGTATTGGCCAAAAACATCTCAATGCCGGTAGCGCAAGCCCCGCAATGCATTCCTTCTATGTTGTAATTTTTTTTTGTCATAATTATTTTTAATTTTATCTTATTTTTCAATTCTGGCAAATTTCGGCTCTCTATAACGATTCAACAATAATGAATTAGCGACAACCGACACCGAAGAAAATGCCATAGCAAAACCGGCGATTTCCGGACGAAGCGATGATTGCGAAAGATTCAGAAATATCTTGCCGCTAACTTCTCCAAGGGAAGCCGCCGCATCCAGCACCCAAGGCGCCGGAATGCCGGCAGTCTGCGTTATAAACAAATGAACGCCAGCGGCAATCGGAATGGCAATTATATTATAAATAAACGCCCAGAAAAAATTCTGCCAAATTTTATGGATGGTTTTTTTGGATAAATCAATGGCGGTTACCACGTCGCGAATATCGTCTTTGATTAAAATAATGTCGCCGGTTTCAATCGCCACATCGGTGCCGGAACCGACCGCAATGCCCAAATCAGCCTTTGCCAGCGCCGGCGCGTCATTAATGCCGTCACCGACCATCGCCACCACCTTGCCTTGTTTTTGTAAATTGGCAATAAATTCTTCTTTTTTCTCCGGCAAAACTTTAGCAAAATAATTATCAATGCCGAGGTTTGTTGCAATAACCTTGGCGGTTTTTTCATTGTCGCCGGTAATCATAATAACTTCTTTCTTCATTTTTTTAAGTTCCGCGATTGCTTCTTTGACATAATCTTTCAAAGTGTCAGCTAAGGCGATAATGCCGATAATTTTCCCGTTATAAGCGGTAAAAACAACAGTCTTTGCCTGCTCTTGCAAATCTTCATAAGTTTTTTTGTAAGGAGCAATATCTAAATTATTTTCAGCCATTAAAAGTTCGTTGCCCACTAAAATTATTTTGCCTTCATAGCTCGCTTTAATGCCGCGGCCTGAAAGCGCTGAAAATTCTTTTGGCTCCGGAACGTTTATTGAAGTTTTGACAATTGCTTGAGCCAATGGATGTTCGGAACCGCGTTCGGCAATAGCGGCAATTTTTAACATTTCTTCTTTAGGTAAATCAGCTAAAGCAATTGCGTCAGTTACCGCTGGCTCGCCCTTGGTAAGCGTGCCGGTTTTATCAAGCGCCACACAATTAATTTTATAAGCGCCCTCAAGCGCTTTGCCGCCTTTGATTAAAATTCCCGATTGCGCCCCGCGGGCAGTGCCGACCATCAAAGCCGTAGGCGTTGCCAAGCCCAAAGCGCAAGGACAAGAAATCACCAAAACAGCCACCATAAAAATCATTGAAGTAATCGCCGGATAACCAAGAATGAAATACCACATTGAAAAAACTAATAAAGCGAACACTACAACCGCGGGCACGAATTTTTCCGCCACTCTGTCAGCCACGTCCTGAATTGAAGCTTTTGATGCTTGAGCTTCGCGAACCATTTTAATAATCTGAAAAAGCAAAGTGTCTTTGCCAACTTTCTTGGCGCGGCATTTTAGCATTCCGTAAGTATTGGTAGTCGCGCCTATCACCTCATCGCCCGCGTCTTTGCCAACCGGCATTGATTCGCCAGTTACCACTTTTTCGTCAATCGACGACTTGCCTTCAATAATAATTCCGTCTGTCGGCACATTAGCTCCGGGCTTTACCAAAAAGATATCGTCAATTTTCAGTTCGCTCACTGGAATTTCCAATTCATTGCCATTGCGGACAATAATCGCTGTTTTTGGCGCCAGATTCATTAATTTGCGGATTGCCGATGTTACCCTGCCCTTGGAACGCGCTTCAAAATAACGGCCTAAAATAATAAAAGAAACCAAAGCTGCCGAGGATTCCCAGAAAGGATGGTCTAAACCGCTCCAGCCGCTCCATTCGCTCAAAAAAGCGATATCGGAAAAAAGAAAACCGATTACTGAAATCAAATAAGCCGCGCTTGTTCCCAAAACCACCAAAACATCCATTGAGGCCGAGCCAACACGCATAGCAGTCCAGGCATTCCTGTAAAACACCCAGCCGACGCCTAATTGAATCGGCGTGGTCATCGCGAAAAATATCCAGTTAAAATCCAAAAGCCAGCCGCCATGGCATCCGCTTACAAGCCCTGCCACTAATCCACCGCCACTTACGCAAAAAGCGTGAATATGTTTTAAATTAAACATATGCACGGTCATATAATAAAGAATAATCGGCGAGGCCAGAATAAAACTGACAATTGTCCGCTTTTTAAGATTTTGAATTTCTTTCTGCCTTTCCATTTCCGCCAATTCCTCGCTTTCGCTTTCTTTTTCCGCTATAATAAGACTATACCCGAGTTTTTTTAAAACAGCGCTCATCTGCTCGGGCGTAATAACTGAATCGTCATACAGCGTGTTTAAAGATTCGGAACCGAAATTAGCGCTTGCCTCCAACACACCTTTTTGCTTCAGCAAAAATTTATTGATTAAATTGGCGCAAGCAGCGCAATGCATTCCTTTAATTTTGAAAATTTTCCGTTCTTGCATATATTATTATGAATAAATTCATCATTATCGCTATTTTCACTATTATATTAATCGGAGCCGGCATAATATACAGCATTTATTTTCGCGCTTCGGAAACTACTCCTATTAAACCAACTGGCAATATAGTAGAAATCAATATAACAGCGAATAAAAATAAATGGAATCCGACGTTGATTACCGTTAAAGCCGGCGACACTGTTAAAATCAATCTTATTAACGAAGATCCTTATGACCACGGATTTGCCATAGAAGCTTTCGGCATCAATAAGCGAATGTTTGCCAAACAAGAAACTTCAATTGAGTTCGTCGCTTCAAAAATAGGCGATTTTCCTTTTTATTGTTCAGTTCCTTGCGGCGAAGGGCACTTTGAACAAACCGGCCATCTCATTGTTACCGATTAATTTGATTTTCTAAAAAACGACATTCCAATTAATCCTATAGCCAATCCGATTACAACGCCGGTTGCAAGCGGCAATGTTTGATTAGTTCTCTGCGGCGCAACTGCGGTTAATTTTGACGCCACAACTTTTTGCTGTTCATCTGTTAAACATCCGCTCGCCACTCTCCCCATCATTATGTGTATCATATCATGAAATTCCATGCCGCCGACTTTTTCCATTTCTTCTTCCATAAGCTCATGTTTTTCTTCATTACCACCCATCATTTTTGACATCAAATTTTCTCCTTTTTCAACCAATTCAACTGAATCCATTCCCGCGCAATTAATTGCTTTATTTTCTCCCATCATCGAAGACATTATATCATCCATTTTCATCATTGTGCCGCTATGGCCGTCTACTTCGCCGCCATGAGCAAAAACCACCAAAACAAAACTGATTGATAATAAAATTGTAAAAATTAATGTTGAAAATATTTTTAACATTATTGTTTTTAAGCGACGCGCAAAGTTCTTCTAAACGATTGTGTAAAGCGCAATAATAAATGAGCGAAGCGAAGATTTTCCGAATCACAAAAATTTGGTCGGAGTCCCGAGCGAAGTGAGCTGGCGACGGGAACCGAATTTTTGTCGGAAAATAAAACTGAGTGAATATTATTTATTTACGCCGAACACTTAGTGAAGAAGAATTTTTCGCGCCACTCATAATTCATCGACCTTTTTATCTTGACTCTGCAACTCTTTCAATTTTGTTTCAAATTTTTCTTTATTGACTCCGCCGGTTGAAAACAACTCTCCGTTTATTATAACACCTGGCGAAGCCATAATCATATATTCCTGAACCATTTCTTGGCCTTTATCGCTGGTTAAATCAATTTCTTGCATTTCCACTTCGGGAAATTGTATTTTAACGCTTTCCCAATATTTTTTGAATTCAGCGCAATGAACACATCCCGGCGACGACAAAATTTCAAGAATAATTTTTTGATTCATTCTATTTTTTTAAAAATCTCCGGATTTTCTTCGCCTTCTATTATAATTTCTCCGACCGCTCCTTTATCAATCGCACGTGACAAACTATGGTCAACCAATAAATACTTGCCGGGAACTTCTAGTTTAAATTCCGCCATTATCGCGCCTCCGGACGGCACAATCGTTGTCTGCACATTGCGATGCGGCAGAGAAATAATGTCCCCTTCCGGATAAAGCTTATCCAGAATTCCGCCGATAATATGAAAATTAGAAGCAATATGTGAGCCAACACCGAAATAAAGGCGGATTGTTTCGCCAACTTTGGCTTGCAAAGCCCGGTTGCCAGTTAAAGAACCAACCCGGCCGTTAAACATAAAATATGTCGGCTGTTCTTCTAAAAGTTTTTCCAAGCTGAATTCCTGATGGCCTTTTTCGCCAAGCCCGCCTTTTGTATAAAACTCTCCCTGCATCACATAAAATTCTTTGTCCACTTTCGCCAAGCCGTTTTTCGGCTCAGCCAAAATCATGCCGTACATACCATTGGCAACATGAGTGGGAATATGCGGACTGGCGCAATGATACACATAAATTCCCGGTCGCGTAGCTTTAAATTGAAAAGAGGTGGTTTCACCACTTGCGGTCTGTGTTAAAACCGAGCCGCCGCCCGGACCTTCAACTGCATGAAGGTCAATGGAATGTTTGGCATGGCCTGCTACTTCGTGCTCCGAAGCAGTCATAGAACTATGCGCATCATCATCCCCAGTAGTAGAACTTCGTTCACTACGGGGCTCCGCATGCCCAATATCAGCGCTCGCAACCTCAATTGGAAAAATACTGACATCAAATGAATGTTCAATACTCGCATGACTATGCAAGGCGTGAGTAAGCCGCACTTCTACTGTGTCGCCTTCTTTAACTCTGATAAACGGTCCGGGCACGGTGCCGTTGTAAGTCCAGTATTCATAAGTAACGCCTGGCGCGATTTCAGCGATAATTTCCCGCGTCTCTAATTCCACTATTACTTTTTCATTTTCCCTGCGGACAATCGGCCCTGGCAAATCATCAGCTCTTTTGCCGATTTCATCAACATCCACGTTTAAAACTTGCATAGCCATCATTTCTTTATGAGCCGCTGCTTCTTCCGCTTGATGCGCCAACTGCTGAGCTAAAAATCTCTGCGGCAAAACATAAATAAAAGTTAAAACGAAAATAATCGTTAAAATAACAAATTTAAATCCTTGAAATTTTAATTTCTTATTCAAAACGTCTTGTTCTGGTTCGGCTAAACTTTTTGATTTCCAACGTTCAAGCAGCCACGAACCCCACAAAGGCAAGGCCATAAATAAAACAAAAACCCAATTACCTAGCCAAAGCGGCAAACCGAAAAATCCAGTGCCAGTCGGCATATCGTGAACATGAGTTACTGTGCTCTCCCACCTGCCTTTTAGAATGCCAAGTAAACGGTCCTCTTGAGTGATTTCTTCTAATAATGTATGCATTCCGGAAAAAACCCACCAATCATGGCTGAAAAACCCAAGCGTAAACAAAAAAGCGCCGACAAAAACCATTCCCCAAGCAGTGGCTTTAGCGATTGACTCTTTGCGAGCCATCAAGCCCTTAGTGGCATTAACTCCTAAAATCCCCAAAATCGCCAACAACAACAAGGGGATAACTCTACCAATCGCATGTGTTAGAAACAAAAGCCAGCCGTAAAAAACATCCCCGGTAATGCCGATTTGCCCCAAAATAATCGGCGTTGCCGGATGCGGACAGCCAATGCCGATATTGCCCAAAAAAAGCCCCAGCATTAAGGCTTTAGCAATATCGCTGCGCTTTTGAATAAAGCCGGGCGCCGCTCCCATATAACTGGGAACGCGGAATTTAATCAGCCTCAATTCCGATAGCGCGAAAAGCATCGCAAAAACGCCGGCAATGGCGTAAAAAATATTCTTGATTATTTCGCCTCCGCCGCCGGCATAAGCAATAAATACTTTGCCAAGCAAAGCGGCAAAAATTCCATAAGTGGAAAGAGTGATAGCCACGCCCAAACCAAAGGCTAAAGCTACAACCAAACCCTTAACATAACCTTTTCCCATTGATAAGGGCACAATTACAAAAGCCAATGGCAAAGTGCAAGGTAATACAATCATTGAAAGCCCAGCGGCAAAACTGAAAAGAAACCAGCCAAGCCCGATAGGAGAAGCCGTACTTTTGGTAAAAATCCAAAAAATACCGCTTATAAAGATTAAAAACAGCGCAATGGCAAAAATGATAAAAATAAATCGCCATTTCGCGCCGCTTGCTTCATTTGGAACTTGTGAAATTTGATCCATAATTGCTATAAAACCGCCAAAAATGGTAAGATAAAAAATGCTCCCTAATGAATATTATTACACTAAAATCAGCTCATCGCAAGATTTAATTATCCTCAGAGAAAAAGTAATTTATAGATTCTTGGAAATTTTACCCGGCGCCCTATCTTGGCTCACCTTAATTGGCGTAGTATTAATTTCGTGGCTCGCGCCGGTATTAGCCGCTTTTTTTATTATTATTTTTGATGTTTATTGGCTTTTAAAAACAATCTATTTGTCGCTTCATTTGCGCTCAGCTTTTAAAAAAGTCAAAGAAAATTTAAAAATAAATTGGCTGGAAAAATGTCAAGCGTCAGGTATCAAACATCAAGACATATATCATCTTATTTTACTGCCTTTCTATAATGAATCAGAAAAAACTATTCGCGTTTCAATTGAAAGTTTGGCTTCCACCAATTATCCCAAGGAAAAAATGATTGTAGTTTTGGCGGCTGAAGAGCGATCTGGCCAAAAAACGCAAGAAATTGCCAGAAAAATAAAATCAGCTTATGAAAATAGATTTTTTAAATTTTTAACAACTATTCATCCGCAAAATCTGCCGAATGAAATGCCAGGTAAGGGCTCAAATATCGCTTATGCCGCCAAAAAGGCAAAAGAAAAAATTATTGACGCGCTGAAAATTCCTTATAAAAATATAATTGTTTCCGCCTTTGATATTGACACCGTTATTTATCCGGACTATTTAAGCCGTTTGACTTACGTATATTTAACAACTCCGAATAACCAAAAATTCAGCTATCAGCCGGTTCCGTTTTATATCAACAATATCTGGCAAGCGCCGGCTTTGGCGCGAATAGTGGCTTTTTCCGCCACTTTCTGGCACACGCTCCAGCAGGAAAGAATAGAACGTCTGACGACTTTTTCCTCGCACTCAATGCCGTTTCAAATGCTTATTGACGTTGATTTCTGGCAAATCAATATGGTAAGCGAAGATTCGCGTATTTTCTGGCAGGCGTTTTTAAGGCGCAACGGCGATTACAAGGTCGCGCCTCTTTACTATCCTGTAAAAATGGACGCCAACGCGGCGCCGACTTTTTGGCAAACAATGAAAAACCTATACAAACAACAGCGCCGCTGGGCCTGGGGATGCGAAAACATTCCTTATATTCTTTTCGGATTCTGGAAAAATAAAAAAATCGGAGTTTGGAAAAAAATCCGATTTGCTTTCATATACACTGAAGGTTTTTGGTCTTGGGCGACAAACGCCATAATTATTTTCGCGCTCGGCTGGCTGCCGCTCATTTTAGGAGGAGAAGTATTTCGACAAACAATACTCGCTTATAATTTGCCGCAAATCACCAGATGGCTGATGACATTATCAATGGTCGGTATTTTAACTTCCGCTTATTTAACAATGTTAATTCTGCCACCGAAGCCAGTTGAATACGGCAAGCACAAATATTTATTGATGCTTCTCCAATGGCCCTTGCTTTTAATCACAATGATTGTTTTCGGCGCTCTGCCGGCAATTGAAGCCCAAACAAGATTATTTTTAGGAGGAAAATTCCGGCTGGGTTTTTGGGTGACACCGAAGTATAAGTAACTTAATTACCTACAAAACGCATTAAAACAAAATCTATATAAGAATTTAAAATAATTTACTTAATTTCCACAAACTGTCATATATATTACTGCAGAACAAAATTTATCTGTCATTAATGTCCAAGTACCATTAGATTGACATTTATAATAATCAGGAGTTGGATCGCCAGGACAAACAGCAAATCCTGTAGGACGACATTCAGCGCCAGCGCTATAATTCTTCCCACTCCATTGACAAGGAAGAGCAGTTGTTCCAGCGGGACCCTGGGGACCTGTTGCTCCTGTTGCTCCTTGCGGCCCTTGCGGGCCGGCTGACCCTTGAGGACCTTGGGGACCTGTTGCTCCTGTTGCGCCTTGCGGACCTACTGGACCTATTGGTCCAGTAGCGCCAGTTGCTCCTTGCGGACCTGCCGGACCCTGTGAGCCATTTGCGCCTGTGGCGCCAGTTGCTCCAGTAGGACCTGGAGCGCCCGCGGGACCGGTATAATCTGTCCAACTAGAGCCATTGCACATAAAATGCTTATTAGAAGAATCATTAAAATAAAGAAAACCCTTTTTAGATAAATTACAAGTTACTGGAGCATCTGATACGGGATTTAATAAAATTCCATAAGCATTTAACCCAAGAACACCAAGGCTGCCAAGTTTAGTTTGATCAATAGAGCTGACATTAATCGGCGTATCGCAGCCGGGATTGCCGGCAACGCACGTTGGCGGAGAAGATATGGGCGCGCTCCAATCAGCGTAAACGAAAACAACGCCGACAAATAAACCGATAATGATTATTGATAAAATTGAGTCGAAGTTAAAATTTTTAAACATACTTCATACTTATTGCTCCGCTCTTAATTTGTCCAATTCTTCCAGTTGTTTTTGAATTTGCTCTTGAGTTAATGACTTTATGCCGGATTTTTTCCGTAATGTACTAAGCTCTTCTAATTGCTTGCTTACTTGTTTTTGCATTAAAGAAGATGTCGCGCCTGACTGCTGCCTTAATTTACTTAATTCTTCCAATTGCTTAGCTATCATTTCTTCTTTTTTTGCTTTTTCCGTGTTAATTTGCTGTTGTTCCTGAGAAATTTGATTAACATCTTGTAATTTCTCTGATTTAAAATAAAAATACCAAACCGCCGCTGCCGCGACAATTAAAATAACTACTACAGCGATAATTACATTTTTATTTTTTAATTTTTCCCACATATGCTTTTATCTATTATTCCTTATTCCTAATCTACGGGCACTCCAACACTCCGGTACGCGGATTAACCTCGCAACGAGTCGGCTTAAAACTTACATTAACCATTGTTGATTCTGGAGCAGGAGAACTGCCAGCGGCAGTGCAAGATAAAGTATACGAAGTAGTTTTAACTGGAGAAACCTGTATATTGCCGCTATCGCCGCAATTGCCGCAAACCGCGCTATTATCTGAATCATTTTTAATATTGCAAGTATTAACATTGGTGCATGACCAAGAAAGCGTGGCAGACTCGCCGGGCCTAATAGGACTGGCAGATTCAGTGCTGTTAGTAAAATTACAATAAGCTAAATTATCAATCGTCACTCCGCCAAAATCCGGATTAAAATTCAGCCAGCCAATTACATCCCCTCCCCATGCAAAGCTTTCCAATTTATTGCCATTCAAATTTACGCCATAGTCGCCGCCGCCATCGCTTGGACCTTTCGCCATTTTTATCCAACCGTCCCAGCCATCACCATAAGACAACGCCCTGGCATAACCACTCATTAACTTAGTAGAAAAATCTATTTCCGCTGGTTTTTTAGGATCAGTTAAATTTACAGAAGCATTGATATCTGCTTGCGAAGGAGAAAAATCAATCCAGCCGATATTTGAAGACCACGCATAGCCCCTCAATTTCCCCGAAGGTAAAAGCTCGACACTATCGCTCCAGCCATCAAATTTTACCCAGCCGATATTTGACGACCATGCCCAGCCTTTTAAAGGCTGGCCTGACATTTGCGCTTTTACTTCTTTTGACGTATTTAAATTCTGATAAAAATAACCAAACCCCAAAAACAGCGTTCCGATTAAAAGAACAACAGCAAAAATTATTTTTTTCGTCCGGCTTTGCATTTATTTAATTATACAGCCATAAAGTTTAAAAACAACAAGGTATCTGTGGATAATTAGATTCTCAATCGCGGTGTCTGTTTGAAAATATCCGAACGGAACTGGCTGGGCCCCGCCTACGTTGAAACTTCGGCGGGCAGGTCGGCGGGCGGAATTCCCCCCACACCCCCTTCCGCCCGCCTCGCCGTGAACCGGAGCGGAAAGGACGATTTCAAGTTTTTCTTTGGCGGCAAATTCTAAACTAAATCCTTTTTCTTCTCCTCAAACTCTTTCTTGTCTATTTCGCCTTTAGCGTATCGCTCTTTCAAAATCTCAAGCGACGATTTTTCCTCTCTGTGAGTTCCATGAGATTGGCCCGCGAGCCACTTAATAAGCGCAACAATACCCGCGATTATCAATACCCACCAGAGAATCATAAAAATCCAGCCGAAGCCGCCGAAAGACCCAAATCCAAAGTTCATCATATTGTTTGTTGAATTATTACCACCAAAGGGAGACGACCACCTTCCCCACATCATATTCATCATCGGCATCCAGCCGCCGCTGACCGCCGGAAACGCCGCAGACGTGTCACAACCGGAAAGGCGCTTGCCCATGACGATATGAATTTGTTCCTCTCCATCCTCGCCGTGCGCCTGAATCATCATAGCATTCATAGCGGCGTGCGAGTCGCCGGCCATTTGACCCATAAAATACTCGCCGAGAACTCCGTACTCCTCGTCACCCAAACCGGCGCAAGCGATTTCTTTTGCTTGGAGTTTGTCCCAAAGCTCCTTACCTTCTTTTTCTTCTCGGAGCGTGTGCTCAACTACTTTTTCCCAATCGGCGCCGGAATTGGAAAATCCACCCATCATTTGAGCATTTACATTTGTAGTAAACGAACCAATGATACTTGCGGCAAGAATTGTAAAAATAAATTTTTTCATAATAAATTAGCCTAATACTAAAACTTTGTCCGAACTCTCGACCATTTTGAGCAAGTCAGACATTGTGGAAACCGGACAAATTTTACTTTCCTCGCGTGCTCCGGTTTGTTTGATTGTAAGATAATGCCGAGTTTCATAAAATTATTTTATCAAATCTTCAATTAGAATACCAAGACCTTTGGCGATCTTGGCGACGGTTTGCACGCTTGGTTTGACGACTACATTACTCTCAATTTTTGTAAGCGTTGTGTGTTTTACGCCGGATTTTCTCACTAAATCGTCCTGGGTCAAGCCGAGCTTATTGCGCACCTTTTTAATGTTTTCCCCAATTGTTGCCATAGTTTCAATAGTTTGCTATCATTAGTTGTGTTATACTAACTACAATACTATGATAGCAAAATTATTTCTTTCTTTCAAGAAAAGCCCGCTTTTGGCCTTACTGAATTCCCGCCTGCGCTCGAGGCTTCGGCGGACAGGCAAGGCTTGAAATTTCCCCAAAAAACGGCTGGCGAGCCCGCGTAGCGGGCGAGCCAAACGCTTCTTTTTCCAACTGGCGGTGTCTGTTTGAAAATATCCGAACCGAAATTGCGAACGATTGGCTCGGCGGGCGGAATTCCCCCCACACCCCCCTTCCGCCCGCCTCGCCTTGAACCGGAGCGGAAAGGACGATTTCAAGTTTTTCTTTGGCGGCAAATTCTTTTACTTGGAATCGATTGTGGACGGATTAAACCCCTTAACAATCAGCCATACCGCCAGAACCAATTCTTGTAGACCTATTGGAGCAGCCATGACACCTTGTACCACCCCAAGAGGAGGAATTATCGAGAACATAACCAGCAAGACCGAAATTAGTAATGGTACAAGTCCGACAACCCCCCATATTGAAAGCCACCTTGGTATGAGTTTTGATTGATAAAACACGATATAGTACAAGAAAGCGCCGAGAACAAAAGCGACCACGCCAAACACATCGCCCGTCCAATCCTGAATAGCCAATAATGAATCTCCTACAACCTGAAACGAAGATGCGTCACCAAGGCTTCCTCGAACGAAATCCTGGCTTAATGACAATAGCGCCAATGTAACCATTACGCCGATCAGATAGAACACGCCTTCAACGACCCGAAAACTGACGGCTCCGAGAGATAAACCCTCGTTCTGCCTTCTTAAGACAGGGTATAAAAAGATCGCGATACCCGCGCTCGCGAAAGCGGCGATGATCCGAAACAACGAGCCGATCAACACTTTGTCTTCGCTTGCCGCCAATTTTGCCAGATAATCCGGGTCATCAAGAATCGGTTTTGTAAAACCAAGAACACCAATCATGCTCGCAACCGTCGCGATAATGAATAATATTCCTGCAATCCTGGCGAGTTTTTTGTCCGTGTTCATGTTTATGTTATTTTATTTTCAAACTTGGGCCATTTCCAAGCTAACCATACAATTACTATAAGGCATGCAATTTCTATAATACTGAAAAAGATATAATATATTGTCGGCGAACCAAAAAGAGAGCTAACTTGCACAACAGTCATTATTATACCTGCAATAATATTCGCCCAACGGTTAAATTTATAATCCAAAATTCGGGATAATAAAAACATGGCAATCGGTATCTCCATTATTACGGAAAATCCCAATAAAAATCCCTGGGTAAATTCAAAACCGCCAGAAGACCCTGTCATTACCAAAGACTTCATTATTTTAGGATCAAATGCCGTAAAAAGATCACAATAAATATAATTGAAGAGCAAAAACGCCCACAAGGTCGAGAGCATTACCTTAATATCCATTCCTGCATTTTTTTTGATTAAATTCATTTGTTCCATGAAATTATTTTATTAAATCTTCAATCGAAGTGCCCAACGCCTTAGCGATTTTCGCCATAGTTTGGACGCTTGGCTTATTGACTGTTCCACTTTCGACTTTCATAAGCGTTGTGTATTTTATGTCCGCCTTCTTGGCTAAATCGTCTTGTGTCATCCCAAGTTTATTGCGTAATCTCTTTATATTTTCGCTGATTATTTTTCCACTTGTCA
>ERZ1292623.2255-Hain-H51-01um-R1-2255-length-17544-cov-14_pt1 | contig 17544 bp, 19 predicted proteins | sample MGYA00564398_ERZ1292623 | MGnify/ENA primary metagenome ERZ1292623 (study PRJEB36523, sample SAMEA6512633) | groundwater metagenome | collected 2019-01-07 | study: AquaDiva: Metagenomics assemblies of 32 groundwater samples | reverse complement strand
GCCGGCGGGCGAAGGGGCGCGTCGTCACCGTCGCGGTCAATGCCTTTCACTTCAAGGAGCCGGTATATGTCACCGACGTGGTGAGCTTCTACGCCGAGGTGGTCAAGGTCGGCACCACCTCCATCACCGTCGATGTCGAGGTCTGGTGCGAGCGTGGCCTGCGCGGCCCGGCCCCGGGGGCTGCCGTCAAGGTCACGGAAGCCACGCTCACCTACGTGGCCATCGACGACCAGCGCCGCAAGCGGCCCGTACCGCCGACCTGAAGGCACCCCGTGCTCGTTTCCGCCACCCGCCTGCATCTTCGCTCGATCCGTTGTTTTCGACGTCGGTCTTAATCTTAGTGATCCTAATCAATTACAAATTGTCTGGGCCCTTGTGCCAAAATAAAATTTTGGCACAAGCTATGATTATTCCCAGCATCTCTGTTCGCCTTGGAACGCTTACATTAGGAATGCAACTACATCAAATACTCTTTGCTTCTGCCCTGGTTGCATACACTCTGGTAACTGACGCTCGCGCCGGTGAATTACCGCGTTGGGAGGTGGGTCTTGGCATAGTCGGTCTGAGCACCCCTGACTATCGTGGCTCCGATCAGCAACGCGGATTTTTCTTGCCCTTTCCCTATATCCAGTATCGGGGAGATGTCCTCAAGATTGACCGCGAAGGTGCCCATGGCGATGTCTTCACATCGAATTACGTAAAGCTTGACTTGAGTATCAATGCTGCGCCACCAGTAAAAAGTGGAAAGAACGGCGCACGAAGTGGTATGCCAGATATTGATCCCACCATCGAGGCAGGGCCCTCGCTCCAGATTTTTTTTGCACACAATGGAAGACATGAACGAGCATGGTCCCTGCGTCTACCATTACGCACTGTAATCGCTACAGACCTGTCCCACACACAACGTATCGGTTGGTTGTTTGCGCCCAGTCTTAATTTTGATACGCGTGGTCATGGCGAGTGGGATTTCAGCGCTGCCGTGGGTCCGTTATACGCTACTGAGAACTATCACGATTATTATTATGAAGTCCCTTTGGCTTATGCCATTGTCGACCGTCCTGCATACAATGCGCGTGGTGGGCACAGTGGCAGCCGGTTGACACTCACTGCGAGTCGGCGTTTCCCGACCTTCTGGGTGGGGGCGTTCGTCCGCTACGATAGGCTATCCGGTGCAGTGTTTGTGGACAGTCCGCTGGTTAGAAAGCAGGAATCGTTGATGGTGGGGGTAGGAATTGCCTATATTTTTTCTGAATCAAAGAGGCACTAGCATGTGTACTCATAACGCCACGTCATTCAGGAAATCATAGTAGACAAACAACTGTAAGCAACATGCATCAATCTGCACATACAGATAATCCAAGGCTGGTGCCAGCGCTACTTTCTGCCTATACAACAGTGAATGCACTGGGGCGTGGGGTTGACGCCACTTACGCTGCGTTGCGCACCCAATGCTCAGGATTGCGACAATGCAATCTGCCATTTGCAAAACTCGATACGTATGTTGGGGAAGTCAAGGGGCTTGATGACGTTTGTTTACCACCAAATCTTTCCCATTTTGATTGCCGCAATAACCGGCTCGCCTATCTCGGTCTACAACAAAACGGTTTCGAACAAGCAGTCGCAAGAGCGCGTGAACGACATGGTCCAAATCGCATCGCTGTAATTCTTGGAACAAGCACTTCAGGCGTCCTACAGACGGAGGATGCCTATCGTTTGCATGACTCCGTTACTGGCGCTCTACCGGAGTCTTTTGATTTCCGTTATACGCATAATTTCTTTTCGGTGGCTGATTTCGTGCGCCATGTTCTACAACTCACGGGTCCATCATACGTAATCTCGACCGCGTGTTCTTCCAGCGCAAAAGTATTTGCAAGTGCACAACGCTTGTTGAATCAAGGTCTCTGTGATGCCGCCGTGGTTGGCGGCGTGGACAGCCTCTGCGCAACCTCGCTATACGGGTTCTCTTCTCTGGAGCTTGTCGCACGAGAACCTTGCCGTCCGGCGGATACGTGTCGCAACGGGATTTCAATAGGTGAGGCTGCGGGGTTTGCGCTTCTACAGCGCACTGAGTCAGATACCGCTGGAGATGGGATCGTGCTGTTGGGAGCTGGAGAAAGCAGCGATGCCTATCATATGTCCTCACCACATCCAGAAGGCATTGGTGCAATTCTTGCGATGCGACGTGCATTAGCTCACGCCGGCCTTGAACCACACGACATCGAATATATCAACTTGCACGGAACTGCCAGTAAAATAAATGATGCCGTGGAAGACCGTGCTGTTAACAGTGTGTTCGGCGACAAAACGCCGTGCAGCTCCACTAAAGGGTGGACCGGTCACACCCTAGGTGCTGCCGGAATTACTGAGGCAATTATTGCAGCTATTTGCATACAACGTGGACTAATTCCTGCCAGCCTAAACACGACCCAAATTGATCCTACATTTACAAGCCGGATTGTAATGAATAGTAGCGAACAACCGGTTGCGTGTGTGATGAGCAACTCATTTGGCTTCGGCGGTAATAATTGCAGTCTGATATTTGGGATGAACCGCTAGATGCTGGTATATCTCGATGGCGTCGGCTTGTGTGCACCGGGTCTGACTGGCTGGTCGGCAAGTCGGGAGATACTGGCTGGCCACGAACCGTATCTGAAAGTACCTTTCATACGTCCCGCACCAACAATACTATCTCCAATGGACCGGCGTCGTTGCGGGAATACCGTCTTGCTGGCACTACAGGCCGGCCAGGAAGCCATTGAGCACGCTGAGGTGGATCCGCACGACGTCAACACCGTATTTTCTTCATCCGATGGAGACATGGAGATAATCCATGACCTGTGTACCACGCTCGCTCAACCGGGGTGCTCGGTGTCACCAACGCGGTTTCATAACTCCGTGCATAATGCTGCCGTTGGGTATTGGGGTATTGCGACTGGCTCCCAACAGGCATCAACAAGTCTCACGTGCTACGACGCTACTTTTGTGGCGGGTCTGATAGAGTCGATCGTGCAGGTAGCGGAAGGATGCCGACCGGTCTTATATGTAGCCTACGATTGGCCACCCCCGCCACCACTTCATGCAAAACGCCCATTGGCTGCGGCATTCGGTGTCGGCATGCTGTTGTCACCACAATGCACTGACAGGAGTATTGCTGTACTCGATATCGACATATTAAATACGTGTACAGATGATGTAGGTACAATGGATAACGCTCAATTGGAAGTACTGCGTCGAGGGAATCCGTCAGCACGGGCGCTACCTCTGTTAGCTGCAGTCGCTCGACGGAAATCAGATATTGTCATTCTCGAACACCTGGACAGTGGGCGCGCAAAGATTGCAGTGACGACGCACTCTTGAGGCCTCAGCTTGTATGCTGGTCACAATTCAAACAATACGGACGCTAGTCAAGAAATTGTTGCGTGGCGCCATGATTTCCGTGGCGTGTGTATTGGCCGGTTGTCATTCAATACTGCAGCCAGTAGAGCTACCGCCTGCTCCATGGCCGGTTCGGATTCGGTTTCTCTTAACCTTTGACGACGGGCCAAGCATACGCACAGGAGATAATCCAACTCTTTCTATACTCAAACAGTTGGAACTGAATGATATTCAGCCGGGAATAAAGGCAATATTTTTTGTACAGACTCGCAATACCAACGGTGGCGGCACTGAAGTAGGAAAGGCAATCATGCGCCGCACTTATAGCGCTGGTCATGTGCTGGGACTGCACAGCGCTTCTCCGCGTGGCCATGTGAGCCATGCTCGGATGAGCAGTAGTGATCTCAACCAATCACTTCAAAATGGTATTGCCGATATACGCTACTTAACCGGGCGCAATCCTATACTTGTACGCCCTCCATTTCTGGCCTTTAATCCTGAGATTCAGGACTTATATGCTGCCAATTACATGAATATGCTGCTATCGGATGTGAGTGCGAACGATGGTGTCATTCACATATTCAGCGCCAGTTTTCGACGTCGCAACCATATCCATTCTGAATTGAGAAAAGTCCGCGCTGCTATTGAGCGGAATGAGCTGCAGCGGGTTGGATGCTGTATACCCGTTGTTGTTACATTCCATGATGTGAATACATTTACTGCAAACCATCTTTCGGAGTATCTACACATCCTAATGGAGGCGGCCGTATGGACCGGTTTATTACCTGAAGACAAACCGTTTTATGATACGGCAGTTGATATTGAGCGTGCGGCCGTGGGACGATCAATTCTGCGCCCAAGAAAGACCCAAAACGCACCAGCGACGGTTACGATGCGAAGGTCCAAGCCTGATTTAGACCAAGACGTACCAACCCGTGTTGCTCAGTAAATACGACATTTGTGCCTTGATCCCGCATCAGGGGCTCATGTGCTTATTGGATGAGGTGCAATCGTGGGATGCTTCTCATATCGTATGCCTCTCCAACAGTCATCTGGCCAAAAATAATCCTTTGCGTAGTAATGATCGACTACATGCAGTGTGCGGGGTCGAATACGCAGCCCAGGCTATGGCAGTACACGGGGCACTGCTGTCATCGAAGCCAGTCGCAGCTGGATATCTTGTCAGATTGCGGAATCTCAAGCTCAATAGATCGCATCTGGATGACACTGTAGAAAAATTAACAGTAAACGCCAAACGGCTGATGGGCGGACCTGGTGGACTGGTATATGAATTTATGGTGAGTGCTCACACGGAGACAGTACTCAGTGGCCGTGCAACAGTCTCGTTGTCACCTGACGTGAATGAGTAAATGAAGCACGCGCTCGTTACGGGTGGTAGTGGCAGTATTGGCGCCGCTATATGTAGCCGTTTGGCAAATGATGGTCTACACGTCATTGTTCATGGAAACACCCATCCAGAGCGCTCCCAGATTATTGCAGCTGAGATCAGAAAGAGTGGTGGTTCGGCTGAGGCCATATCCTTCGACGTAACAGATACCCTAGAAACCCAAAAATCGATCGAGAGATTGATCGAATTAGGTCCGATCCAAGTGTTGGTGAATAACGCCGGGATTCACGAGGATGCCACAATGGCGGGGATGAAAGCAGACCAATGGCGTCGCGTGATAGATGTTTCGCTCCAAGGGTTCTTCAATGTAACTCAGCCTTTGCTATTACCGATGCTCCGTACACGCTGGGGACGTATTGTCAGCGTATCGTCAGTGGCAGCGGTGATGGGGAATCGGGGCCAAACCAATTATGCTGCGGCTAAGGCTGGTCTGCATGGCGCCACAAGATCGTTGGCGATTGAAATTGCTTCGCGTGGTGTCACAGTTAATACAATCGCGCCTGGCATCATCAAGACAGCAATGACCGAGAATATGTTCAGTGAAGATGATATTGAAAGACTTGTTCCGCTGAGTAGAGCTGGCACGCCAGAGGAAGTCTCTCATCTGGTGGGTTTCTTGGTCTCAGCCGAGGCGGGCTACATCACGGGTCAGGTAATTTCGATCAATGGCGGTATGGCATGATTCACTATGCTGTAGTCATTCCTGCTTATAACGAGGCGAGCACGATTCGTGATGTGACTTGCCGGGCATTGGCACAATGTGCGGATGTCATCGTTGTTGATGATGGCTCAACTGATGATACCGCCGGTGCGATCGCTGATCTCCCTGCTGTCCTGCTACGAAATGGGAAGAATTTGGGGAAAGCAGCGAGCCTTTGGCGTGGCATGCAACACGCTATATCTCTGGGGGCAACCACAGTGATTACCTTGGATGCAGACAACCAGCATCAACCCGAGGATATCCCACGTTTTCTGGAGTTGGCGTGCAAACATCCTGACCATATTATTATCGGTTCACGCATGGAAGATGGCCGTTCATTTCCGCGTCGACGCTATATTGCGAACCGCATTGCAAATTTCTGGATATCCTGGGCTGCTGGATACCGCATCAAAGATAGTCAGTCCGGTTTCCGTTTGTACCCTTCGAGCTTGCTAGGAAACAGAAAGTTGCGAGTGAGTACTGCGCACGGTTTTGTGTTTGAGAGCGAAATACTAATTGAGGCGGCCATCAGAGGTCATTCCAGTTTATCCGTACCTATTTCCGCTATCTATAAACCCAATTCAAGAGCAAGCCATTTTCGCCCTGTACTGGACATTGTCCGTATTACACGAATGGTTGCGTGGAGATTAATCTCACGCGGGCTATATCCGCGGGGGTTATTTAAGGCTTTTTTCTTCCCACGCAGTAGATTAAAGCTACATACAATTGGCATGGACGGGTTAGCAATGTTGCTACTGTCCAATGTAGTCATTTTGCTGACAGCAGGACTTTCTCTGTGGTGGCAATGGAGGACGGTCTACCGTATTGCTCTAAGTTCACCTTTTACTGCGCCTGCGTCAACGTACTATCTGGTGCTCGGTATGCGCCTACAAAATGGTTGTATTGCACCCGACTACGCGTCACGACTAACACGTGCCATTTTGCTGCAAAGACAAAATCCTCAAGGGAATATTCTTGTTCTTGGCGGGGTAACAGGGGCTGGCGAAATATCTGAAGCCCAGGCGGGCAAGGATTACTTAATGGACGCCGGTATCCCAAGAACATGTATTCATACGGAAGATGCCTCCCGTCATACTCTGGAAAATTTGCGGCAGGCCCGTGCGATCCTGGGTACCGCACTTAATAATCAGAACGTCTTGATCACAAGCCGTTTTCATCTGGCACGATGTCATGCCTTTTCAGCCGGGCTGGGGATTCCGCATCACTTGTGCGCGGCGGATGACGTGCTTCCTATGAATCTGCGCACACTGATGCGTCTGCTTGGCGAGGCGTACTATTTGCATTGGTACGTCGTGGGAAAAACGTTGTCGACATGGATGGCGAATCGAAGGATGCTCGACAAGATTACGTGATATGTCAGTGGTATTCGGGAAATCTTCCAATTTGTTGCCAAATGGTATGTAACCTCCAAATTAAGTGGGATTACCATGAAAATATTTATGCTGACTGTATTTTCGGTGATCCTCAGTATTTGCAGTGCAGCCGCCAACGTGTTGCGTCAGTTGCGCCCGCTTGCGGGCGTCGGCTGCACGCAAGGGTTAGCCGGTCATTATCATACGCCGTCTTGGGGCATCAGCGTTCTCTGCGCCTTCTCCTGGTTACTTTTTCTCACAAACCTATTCCAATAGTCGATATATATTTCTTGATAGCGCGCCTTGTTTCCCGAAAACCACGCTTTCGCGTTTTCGTTTGGCTCAATAACTTTCGTGTCAGACACCCATTTCTGAAACTCTTTTGATTTCACATTGGGTTCTGTCGGGCTGTCGGCCCGTATCGGCGTTGGAGCGAAACCTCCCGTTCCCCAATTGGGCCTCACAATCGAATAGTATGTTTTTCCACGATCGAGCTTAGCTAACATGAAATCGGCGGCTGTTCCATAGGCCATGAATACTTTTTCGCCAGGTGTCGTCTCGTATATGATCTTATTGCCACTAGGCAGTTGACCAATAAACCGCAAGTCACCGTTAACCACTTCAAATATTTCGACGCCAATCGCACCGGCAACGATCGACGACCGCATGAATACAATCTTTACCCGTCCTTCGCCTGGCGGCGAAATCTGTTGAGTTGAAGCAGCACGCATTAAGTCGCTAGCACAGCCAGATAAAACCAAGGATGCCACGACAACCGCCGCTGATACCAGTATTTTTTTCATAGTCTTATCACCTTTAAAGTGGGGGTTTAAAGATTGCTTCTAACGTAAACATGCCGTCCAACCACGCATATGAAACCAGCGTTGCGGATGGCATGCCTCTTCACGGGCACTACGATTCGTCTCCACTCATTACTGACGTTTCAGGTTTTTATTGTTCATGGCAAAGCCTAACTTGAAACACGTTACTTTGCCAGGTCAACTCCAATTCGCGTAATCTTCATAGTGGGTTCCTCCTTCTCGTTTGATTGGTCGAACCACACTTCCAATCTGGCACAGTACGATGCCGTTAGGGGAAGAGGAGTCCATGCATCAAAGATACGCTAGCAGCCTAGGGTTGCAAATTCAGTTCCGCAGAATGCGGTTGTGACACATAGCTTCGATCAGGGGTGTCCCAACGTCGCTCCGTCGCTCAGGTGTAACTGGCTGTAGCGATAGGTTAAATGACGGTTTCGAAGATGTTAACGATTTCAAGTGTAGACGGTGCCATTATCGTGCCCTGGGAGACCGCCGGGAGCTCGGACGATGCATACGGGAAAGCTGCTCTGTTTGCCCAATTGATGGATCATGTTCTGCCAATGGTGTTCGAGCGCTGTGTGGCTCGGTACGGCGGCAATCACAAGGTGAGGGGCTTCAGCTGCATGGACCAGTTCCGGTGCATGGCCTTCGCGCAGTTGACGTTTCGGGAAGGCCTGCGCGGCATCGAGGCGTGCCTGCGCTCACGAGCCGAGAAGCTGTATCATATGGGTATTCGCGGGCAGGTGGCGCGCAACACCCTGGCGAACGCCAACGCGACGCGCGACTGGCGTATCTACGCCGACTTCGCCCAGCGCTTGATCGGCATCGCCCGTAAGCTGTATGCCGACGAACCGTTTGGCGTTGACCTGGGCGATACAGCGTGCGCACTGGATTCGACGACCATCGACTTGTTGCTGTTTCCGTGGGCGCCGTTTCGTACGACCAAGGCGGCGGTGAAGCTGCACACGCTTCTGGACCTGCGCGGCTATATCTCGTCGTTCATCCACATCAGCGACGGCAAACTGCACGATGTCAACATCCTCGACCAACTGATCCCGGAGGCCGGCGCCTTCTACGTCATGGATCGCGGCTACATCGACTTCGCGCCCCTGTAAAAACAATATGTTACAAGTGTAAATAGCTCGCTGCAAAATCCTCAGGTATTCTGAAATCTCTGTTTTCTTGTTTTTTGTAAATTACAAAAAGGACACTCAAATCAAGAGAATCAACAGTACAGGTAAACCAACAACAAATAGAAAGAAGTTCCTATTTTAACCACTAACGAGGATCATCAACATGCGAATGCAATTCAAAAAGATGTATATATTTTTGTTAACGCTTCTGGTCGTGTTTGCTGCCGGATGTCGGTCGAACCCTGTATATAACGTTGAAGGTGCGGCTATTGTCACAGGAAGAACCAACGCATCTTTGGATGATGTTCAGAAGACAATAATGAGAGCCGGCGGTAGCCTTGGTTGGGTAATGACCCCTGCTGGACCGGGCGAGATCATGGGTACTCTGAAGTTGCGTAAGCATGTGGCTGTAGTCACTATAAAATACAATATGAAAACATACAGCATCCTTTATAAGGACAGTCAAAACCTCAACTATGATGGCCAAAGTATCCATAGCAATTACAATGGATGGATACAAAACTTGCATCGAGCAATTCAAGCGCAGCTATCTACACTCTAGATAGCTAGGCTAAGTTATTGGCTGCTAGTGATGAAATATAACTAAATTACTTTATAGGCCCGATTCTTCGGGCCTATTTTTCCAGTCGTTATTGTAGATATGGGGAACTAGGGACATGATTGATGCAAAATTAAAAGGGGTCCATGAAGAGACTTCAATTGAAGTGGAGGTCGCCCAACTGTTGGTGGATATCCTGAATCTAGAAATAAATCCTTCCGAGATAGATCCTGTGGCCCCATTATTCCGGGAAGGCCTTGGTTTAGATTCAATTGATGCGCTTGAAATAGCCCTTGCTGTTTCGAAGCAGTATGGATATCAGCTTCGATCTGATGATAGCAATAATGTTGCGATATTTTCATCGTTACGTTCATTAAGCGGGCATATTCAACAACACCGTACTCGGTAGGAATTTGCCCATGCGGCGTAACTACGCACCGGGGTTGCTATTGCTGTCCTACCCGGCTGTAGTTCACTTTGCGCTAGTCCTTGATCAAGTATTCGTCGCCTCGGCAGTTCTGTTGGTAGTCAGCACGTGTTGTATAGTGGCCGCTCTTGCTAACGCTTTTGGTACGCGGGGGAGTCGCAATGGTGTTCTGTTGATATTTGGGGGAATTGCAGTACTCAGCCTGTTGAACCTTACATCGAATACGCGGTATGGTTTTTATTTTCCTCCAGTAATTTTCAACTTGGTAATGTTGGCGATCTTTGCAAATACCCTGCTGCCTGGTAGGGAGCCGCTCATTACCATGCTACACCGCCAGGCAGTTAATAAGATTATTGATTCGACGATTGCTGCCTATACGCGCCGACTTACATGGATCTGGGCCTGCCTCTTTGCTGCCATGGCACTGGAGTCTGTCGTGCTGGCTATCATTGCGCCGCTCTCCGTCTGGTCATTGTTTACCAACTTTCTAAATTATGTCTTTGTTGTAGCGCTCCTAGTCGGCGAATACTTCTATCGAATCGTGCGCTATCGCAATCATACTCACCCGCCACTCGTTCAGTTTCTGCTTAACCTTGCTCGAGCTGACTGGATGAAATCTTCTCGACCAAACTAATTATCAGCGTCAAAGATGACACTTCTCCCTCTTTTGAGGCACCATCAACCTGATGACCCAGTTGCATGGTACAGGGGCAATATAATCACCTGTGACAGGTTTCTTGCTGATGTAGCACAGCTATCAGAGTGTTTACCGGACAGACGCTATGTCCTCAACTTGTGTGAGGATCGATACCATTTCCTGGTTGGTTTTGGCGCGGCGTTGACTCGTAGCCAGATCAGTTTGTTTCCTCCTAGTCGTGCTTCAAAACAGTTGCAACAACTACGGGAGGAATACGACGATATCTGTTGTATTCTTGACCAAGGCGAACCACCAGCAGATATTGAAGCGCTTCGCTATGAGGGTAACGACTCTGTAGGGTGCCAGCACGATATGCTGTTCGCGCCAGACGACATGGTGGCGGCACTAGTATTTACTTCGGGAACCACGGGGCGTCCCCAGGCTCACTCAAAAACATGGGGTTCTCTAGTATCTGTAGCGACGCGTACTGCTTCGCGCTTCGCGCTTGAGGAAGGGAATCGTGCCTCAATCGTTGCGACGGTGCCGCCACAGCACATGTATGGGCTGGAGACCAGCATCATGCTGCCACTTCAATCTCGTAGCATGGTTCACAGTGGGCGGCCATTCTTCCCCCATGATATTGCGCATGCTCTAGAAACCATGCCGGCCCCGCGAATTCTGGTTACTACACCTGTACATATAAGGACATGTCTTACTGCAAATATTTCTCTTCCGCCCTTGGCGTTTATCCTTTCCGCTACTGCGCCTTTGCCCGTGCCGCTGGCATCCGAAGCTGAGGAAAAGTATGCAAGCCCCGTTTTAGAGATTTATGGTTGCACGGAAGCCGGTGTAATTGCCACGCGGCGTACGACATCAGGTGAGACTTGGGACACCCTGGATGGGGTTACCCTGCGTGGGACAGGCGATCAATGCACTGTCCATAGTGACCATCTTGCTGCTCCCGTCCCGCTGAATGATGTTGTAAATGCACAGAATGATCGGCAATTGACTTTGTTAGGCAGGAAAACTGATTTAATTAACATAGCCGGTAAGCGTATGTCTCTAGATGACTTGAACCATAAGTTAAGAAATATCGGAGGCGTGATTGACGGAATATTTGTAATGCCAGAGGAGAGGGATGGGCCGGTCACGCGCTTAATGGCATTTGTTGTCGCGCCTAACCGTTCTCGTCGTGACATTCTGGCGGAGCTAAGTATGTGCGTCGACCCTGCTTTTTTGCCGCGACCGCTTTATCTTGTAGATCACCTGCCCAGAAATGAGGTGGGCAAGTTGACACGTGCGGAACTGCTTCAGTTAGCGATCGTTCAGGATGCCATCGGGAAGAGCGCACACAACTAGGTGATGTGGCCATGATGAGTGAGATTCTCAATGTACATCCTACCCATCCGGCGCTGCCCGGGCACTTCCCTAGCAACCCATTGGTGCCGGGCGTTGTTCTTCTAACTATGATTATAGAAACCGTGGAACGATTGCACGTGGAGAAAATGAGAGTAAGCGGTATGCCTACAGTAAAATTCCTTGCACCGGCACGCCCAGATATGGAGATCATGCTTTCATTAATCCCCATATCAACAGGTTTGCTGAAGTTTGAATGCAGGACTGGAGAAATACTTATCGCCACCGGTAGCATTGAAATGGTTGTTTCACCCCCCTGAAGGTCAAGGAGCGGTTGTGAGTCGATCTTGGTTGCGACAGCCAGAGCGTGGGAGTTATCTAGCGTTACGCTTGATGACATGGATTGCCACTCATCTTGGACGCAAAGCAAGTCGTATTCTTCTTTACCCTATATCCGTATATTTTCTTATCTTCTCCGGTGTCAGTCGCCGCGCCAGCCATGACTACCTCCGGCGCGTCCACTCGCGAGCAGCCGGTTGGGTTGATGTGTTCCGGCATTATTATTATTTCGCAGCGGTCCTGTTGGATCGAATCTATCTTTTGAGGGGTCAGCACGACTTGTTTGATATAAATGTGTACGGCGCTGAAATTATTCAAAGACAAGCAGAGCGCGGCCAAGGGTGTTTACTGCTCGGTTCTCATTTAGGCAGCTTCGATGCCTTACGTGCTCTGGGTATACAGCAGCACTTGCCTCTCAAGGTGCTGATGTACAAGGATAATGCTAGAAAGACTAACGCAGTTTTGAACGCAATTAATCCGTCTTTAGCCGATACCGTTATCGCAATCGGGGCGCCGGGTGCTCTGCTAAAAGTTAAAGAAGAAATCGATCGTGGTACGCTAATTGGCATTTTGGGTGATCGTGTGATGTTCAACGACAGACAGATCACCTCGACATTTCTTGGGGGAAAGACCGTTTTCCCTGGTGGACCAATGTCGCTTGCCGGTGTTCTTAAGGTTCCGGTCATATTATGTTTTGGTTTGTATCGTGGCGGTAATCGCTATGATGTGTATATCGAACTTCTGACTAATTGCGTCGAGATTACCCGGGAGACCCGTGAAAAAGATATAGCCCGCTGGACACAGAAATATGTCGAACGGCTGGAATATTATTGTCGGCTAGCTCCATATAACTGGTTTAACTTTTATAACTATTGGGACTCCGATGCGCACGGTGCCATCTAGCAACCTCCTGACAAAAATCCTCCATTTCCTTTGTAGCCTTCTGCTAGGCGGTCTCATCTTGAGCTCCGCATCACGGTCAGCTGATTCTGTACCGACTGGCTGGGACATAACCCAGCTTATGCAAAGCCTTTTGCGGGCCGGGTCTGGGCGCGCCCGTTTCACAGAGCAGAAATACATAGGCATTCTGAACGAACCTATAACAACAAGCGGCCTGCTTGAATTTCGCGCTCCAGACAGACTGGAGAAGCGCGTCATCAAACCTTTTGAAGAACGTTACCTTGTGTCAAATAACACACTGATAATTGAGCAGCCAGAAAATGGGTCTACCAGGCGTTTTGTTTTGCAACAATACCCAGCTATTTGGGCATTTGTTGAGGGGTTGCGCGCTACGCTCGCGGGTGACGTGAACACCTTGCGCCGGTTTTATTCGCTTAAGCTACAGGGCACACAAGAAAAATGGCTCCTGAATCTTGAGCCACTGGATAAGACGATGCAAAAGATGATCAGACTAATCAAGATTCAAGGCGTGAATGGACAAATCACCTCAATTGAGATTATTGAAAATAATGGTGACCGTTCTGTCATGTCTATCGTGCCAGAATTACCATGAAACCACGTCAGCGGACGTTAACTGCTCTATGGCTGGCTTTACTTGCGGGCAGCGCTATTCTGATCGCCGTCCATGTGCGTGTCAGGACGGATATGTCCATGTTCCTTCCCGTAGCCGTTACCCCACAGCAAGAGTTTCTTGTTGACCAGTTACGTGAAGGTGCAGTGGCCCGTCTGATTCTGGTCGGCTTGGAAAATGATTCAACGGAAGTTCTTGCTGATATTAGCAAAGCTTTGGCAGAGAAACTGAAACATAACGACCTATTCTCCTATGTAGCAAACGGAGAGTCCCTATGGTCTGAGGCCGATCAAGCATTATTAATGCGGTATCGTTATCTTCTTAGCCCTAGCGTAGACAAAAATCAGTTCACGGTGGCGTCTCTCCGCCAATCCCTGGAGAAAAATCTTCGCCGTCTGGCGTCACCAGCAGGAATAGTGGAAAAACACCTGCTGACTGCAGATCCGACCGGCGAGTTTTTCAACATCCTGAAATTATGGCAATCGTCTGATGGCCCGCGCCTTGAGCGTGGTGTTTGGTTTTCTGCGGATTCCAGACGTGCATTGTTAGTGATTGAGACCAAGGCCCCCGGGTTTGACCTAGATCGACAAGATGCTGTTTTGAATGAAATACATCATGCCTTTGCATCTGCTGTAAAAGGCAAGGCGCGGCTTGTTCTATCGGGACCGGCTGTTTTTGCCTCGGCGTCACGCGATGCAATCAGTCAAGATGTCTGGTGGCTATCGTTGCTCGGCATGGTGTTGATAGTCGCACTTTTGTGGTTTGTGTACCGCTCGGCCTTGTTACTGCTGTTGACCTCTCTCCCTCTTATCACAGGAATCCTTGCTGGGGTGGCGACGGTCAGTTTTGTTTTTGGATTTATCCACGGTGTCACCCTGGCATTCGGTATGACTTTGCTCGGTGTGGCGGTGGATTACCCTATATATCTATTTGCGCGTGTAAACAGTTCTGCGTCGACAAGCATGGTGATGAAACGTGTCTGGCCAGTGCTGCGTCTGTCCGTGGCAACTATGACTATGGGATATTTCGCTATGCTGTTTTCAGATTTCCCTGGTCTTAGCCAGTTGGGCCTGTTTGCCATATCCGGCCTCCTAGCCGCTGCAGCTGTGACTCGTTGGCTGTTGCCGAGCCTCATGGCGCATGGTGTATCTTCGCGCAACATGCTGGACATGGCCATCAAAGTTGAGGCTTGGACTAATCTTCCATATCGGTGGCGAACCGTATTTATCATGGGCCTAGCCGCGGCAATAATCTATTTATTCGTCCAACATGGGCAGTTATGGCAGGAAGAGCTCTCATCACTCAGTCCAGTCCCAGAGAGCAGCAAGCGCCTTGACCGTGAACTTAGGACTCAACTAGGCGCACCCGATGTACGCCAACTCATTATTGTTAATGCTGACACAAAGCAGGAGGTGCTAGAGCAGTGTGAGCAAGTTGTAACGAAACTTCAGAAGTATGTGAGTCAAGGTACGTTGAAAGGATTTGACCCCGCGTGTCGGTATTTACCAAGCATCCGCAATCAGCGAGCACGACAAACGGCCCTGCCTGAAGGTAGGAAATTGCGCGACAATCTTAGGCAAGCTGCGCGTGGTTTACCATTTAAGGACGGAATATTTGCTCCATTTCTGCATGATGTCCAGGCGGCTAAAGTGTTGGCCCCCCTCGATTTGAAGGACCTGCAAGGTACAGCGCTTGGGTTGCGAGTAGAGAGATTGTTATTCCCTCGCGGCAATGGTTGGGTTGCTGCCATCCTGCTACGTGGCGTGAATGACAGTACCCCTCTCAGGCAGATAACAGCCAGCGAGAATAACAAAATATATTATTTGGACTTGAAAGAAGAATCTGATCGCATGGTAAAAACATATCGCGACCAGGCACTTGTGCTGTGGTGTCTTGGTGCGCTAGCGATAGCTCTGGTGTTGTTCGTTGGCCTGCACTCTTTACGCGGAGTGATACAAGTTGTTGTGCCGGTGACGGCATCAGTGATCATGGTATGTGCGATATTGATTGCGCTAGGTCAATCTTTATCGTTGTTTCATCTTGTGGCGTTGCTACTGGTGGTTGGGCTAGGCATAGGTTATGGATTATTTTTTAATAGCCCGTTCATGGATTCCGAAGAGCGGTGCCGTACCGCACTATCGGTGCTGTTATGTAGTGGTACTACGATATCAGTCTTTGGAGTTTTGGCGCTCTCGCACATTCCTGTACTTTCAGCAATTGGTACGACAGTAGCGTTAGGATCAGCGCTTAGTTTGATGTTGGCAGCAAGTTTTCGGGTAAAAAATGTTGACAAAATATCGGCTGACCTCCCTCGGAATTGAATATGCCTTGACGTTACTGTTTGATTAGCACGAGAGACACTTTGCGCGCCGACTATCAGCTACTAATAATGGGACGATGATCGATGCCGTCTAATACAGAATCGTGATGGACACGCTCATTGCCTCAGCTATTGGGGTATTTGCGATCCTTGCAATGGTCGGAGTAGCAGTTGTGACCTACCTCCGGTACTACCTTGCGTGGGAGGAACAGGGCCGGTTGGGCATGCGTTTTTATGGTCGGCCGCTTGCCGAACGCAGGGCTTTCAGAGAACGTATCAAGGCGCGCTCGCAGATTCTCATCCCCTTCCTGCGGCTGGGTGCTGCGATCCACAGAGGGGATGTTGCGACAACTTCCATTGATTACAACGGGGTCTACGCCCCTAGCCGCAGTTGCACTCTTGAAAGTTTCCATAAGGCCGTCTCTTTCACACCGACCGCGCAAGACATATTTGTCGTCACTCAGATGCGATGTGGGACGACCTGGATGCAGCAGATCGTCTACGAGATACTACATAGGGGGAACGGGAACCTTAGCGACAGTGGCTACAATCATTTGTCCGCTGTTAGCCCATGGCTTGAGGCGGAATACGGTGTTAAAACGGAAAATGCACCGCTAATTGGTCAGAGCGCCAAAAGACTAATCAAGACGCATTTACCGATACAGATCTGTCCATTCAGTACCGACGCGAAGTACATTTACGTTACGCGTCACCCGATCAATTGCTTTGCGAGCATCGTCGAGTTTCTCCGCTTGATGACCGGGCCATTCGCACCCCCGACCTCGCAGCTCGCGAGGTGGTACTGTAGTGACAGGATGTGGTGGCTTTCTTGGCCGGAACATGTGGCTGGATGGTGGGAGCGGACGGAGCGGGCTGACAACGTGCTTTTTGTCCACTTTGAAGAGATTCTTCAGGACTTGGGGGGTGTGGTGCGGCGTGTTGCTCGGCACCTTGGTGAGCCGTTGCGTGAGGAGGAAGTGAACAAGATTGCTCACAGGACGAGCTTCCAATACATGAAGGAACGCGAAGAGTTCTTTGAGATGTCACCGCCCAACATGTTCTCCGTTCACGGTAGTTACTTCGACGGCACCGGGTTCGCTCATCACAAAGACATCGATGAGGCGGATAGCGGATACATACTGAGCTTCTGTAAGCAAAAGCTCGTGGGTCGCAGTTACCCTGCTGCGAATTTCTATCCTGAGATCCTGCGAGAATAACGAATGGCGCTATTGAAGTTCCCCCAATTTACAGACACCTTAGATATGGGGGAGCCCACTGTCGTTAACCCCTTGTTGTATCTGTTGCCAAAGGTCGGAATCGAACCGACGTGCTATTGCTACCACCGGATTTTGTGGCCGTGCACACCCACTGGGAACAGGCCGGCGAACAACCGCCGAACTGGGCCGAAGCGGAGGCCGCGCTGCGACGCCAAGGCCGCTTGAATCAGTTGGACCGCCCTCCGCGGCACACCCGGCCGGGCAGATCGTGCTCGATTAAAGAACCGGCTAGGGCAACAGGCCTTCCACGATCTTCAGCACGGCCGGCTCGTCCCACTCGATGGCACCGGC
>ERZ1292623.2254-Hain-H51-01um-R1-2254-length-17545-cov-5_pt1 | contig 17545 bp, 16 predicted proteins | sample MGYA00564398_ERZ1292623 | MGnify/ENA primary metagenome ERZ1292623 (study PRJEB36523, sample SAMEA6512633) | groundwater metagenome | collected 2019-01-07 | study: AquaDiva: Metagenomics assemblies of 32 groundwater samples | reverse complement strand
CGAGCCCGCCATAAATTTCAGAACCCGGAAACACAAAACCCCGCCGCTTCGCGAGACTTACGATTTTTTCCATCCGATCAGGAGTAGACGAAGTTTCGTTATTCATAACATTACGGCAGTACCGTGCCTTCATTCGCAGTAACCGTCGGATCATCGAGCATCGTCGATTTTACTTCGAGATCGGTTGCGCTCAAATTTCCGCCAGTCCACGCATCCCCTGCTTTCACGGCCGAAGGCTGGAGAAGCACAATCCCCGATCCTACTTGATTTACCGATGGGGTAACTTCGATTTGGAAAATTGCCTCCGCGGGAGCGCCAAGGATTCCTTTCCCCGCGTTCAAATTCCCGACATTCCAAATGACCTCTTGAGTCCCTTCGTTCCCTGTGGGAATCGCTCCCACATTCGTCTTCGCGACGCCGGTGAAACGCACGTTTGATCCCAAAAACGCATGGACTTCAACGTTTTCTAAATCCGTCGAAAAATTCGTGAGCACCCAGTGGATCGTAAAATTCGTCGCTTTCCCCGCCTGAAGCGGCCACGGCCCTTTGTTCAGAATCCCTGCCGAAGCATCTCGGAAGAATCCCCGCGCATCAATTTTCATTGCTCCCGAAACTTTAGTTTCAAGCGTCGCGATACCCATCGTTTTATCCGCTGAAACCGATTGGGGCACCGTCGGCGACTCCACCACCCCGCTCACTTTGAGCATAAAGTTTTTGTCGCTCAATTTTTTGATCGGATAGGTATCTTTCAGCGTGATCCGAAAGTTCACCTCGCCAGAAGATGCGGGTGAGAGCAGTGAGAGCGTTGGGGTATTCGAAACATTCCAAACGATGGTGTTATCACTTGCACGGAGTGATCCCACGGTTGAGAGAGTTGCAAAATCAAACATGACTCCCACGAGCTGGGCACGGAGTGAAACATTTGAAAGTCCGACGTCTGTGTTATTCGCGAAACGAAGAGTATAGGTGATGGTATCACCGGCGACCGGTGTATAATCCGCCGGCCGATCAGTCTGTATCTCAAGGGAGAGCGGTGATCGAGCAATGGCAATGGATGCAGAACGTTCAGAGACAACATACGAACGACCGAGGAAACGCGCTTCGAGGGTTGCCTTCACATCGAAGAACGAACCATCCGCCCCAATCATACTTCCCCGCATCTTAATCTCCCCGTCCGCACCGCTCGGAAGCCCTCCCAGATTCCAGCTGTTGTTCCCGGAATCCGGCTTTGGTGAGGATGACTTGAACGTGAACGAGGGAGGATAGGCAATGCGGAGTCGGACATCTTCAAAATCAGAATCGGACAGATTATGATACGTTGCAATCATTTCAAACTCCTCACCACCGAATACCTGCTCGGGAATCGAGAGATCGATCGCAAGCCCACCTCCGAGAACCGTAAAAGTTCCTGTCGTTTCCTTCTCAAATTTCGATTGGATCGATTCGGGAACATAGGTGATGCTTGCCCGCACTTCTTTTACCGACTGTTCACTTCCGAGCGCAAGAAGTTCAAATGTTTCTTCAGCAAGACTCCCCGCTCCCAGATTCCCGATTGTCTTCGAAGAAAAATTCTTATCAGGCGCACTCCCCACAAACACCACGCCTTCGGGCAGTTCTACAATAAGCTCCACGTTTTTCAAAACACTCGAAGAATCGTTTGATGCGGACACACCGAGGATAAACGGAACGCCGGCTGATACTTCATCGGGAAGCGTAAGCGCAAGTTCAAGCCCCCGTGCGCCGCGCGACTGGTACCACAAATACGCTCCCCCGCCTCCGATAATAAGGATGAGGAGTATAGAAAACGTTATGAAAACCGCTTTAAGCGACATTGGATTACATTATATAGATAAAGCGCATCAGGAAGCGAGAGGGGTAACTTCAATACAATACTGGTTTCCCATCTCTCCTCCGGAGCACGATGCGCACCGATACGAAAGATCTGAAATGGAAAATCGGGCGAGTTTCTCTGATCCGCATGAGATACACGTCGCAAACGTCGGATCAAACCCAAGGATGGAAAGTATGGAAACAGTCGTAAGCGGGCCTCGTTCGAGGAGCGACCAGATCTCGGGATCGGGATCCGCTTCGGATGTGAGCGCACTGATCGCCGAGATAATGGGGATCTGACTTCTCTCGAGTCGGCCGCTCCGGAGCGCATCAACTACCTGAAACCCATTTTTTTCGATGATCCGAAGCCGCACGAAGTTCAACGGCTCAAGGTGAGGGGCGAGTTTCGAGGTAATAGCCCGTCCGCTTTTTACCTTCGCAATGATTTTTCCAAGATCTCGGGTATAGAGAGTAACTCTAAGATCTGCTTCCCGGGATGATACCCGATCAAGCACCACTCCTTCAGTGCTGTATTCACGCATTCTTTTATTGTACCAAAACCCCTCCGCGCCGGAGGGGTTTTGAGTAAAAGTGAAAATCCTTTTACAAAGTTCCGCAAATCGCGGGCTTTGTCGTTAACGCCGCGCAGAGTTCTTTCATTCTCTTCAAGAGCTCCTGGATCTTCGCGCTAATCTCGAGAGTTTTGTCATCCGCGAGCGAGTGGTTCTTTACCCTCTTCGCCGTAATGATGCCTTCCTTCATCGTGATCGTGCCGTGGACTCCAACCTGGTCGCCAACTTTGAACGTCGCTTGCTCGGGAACGAGTTTGGTTACCGAGGAATCCATCACGCTCACTTTGACCTTCATTCCCCACACGTCACCTTCAAGATTCCATACTGCGTAGGGAGGAGTTGGATTTCCGGCGACTGCAGTGTAGGCAATTTGATTTGCCGCAGTGAGTTTCATCCACACCGATGCTTGCCCTTTGGGACCGATAACGAGCGCGGGGCCGCCTTTGTGAGGCGCATCGATGTTCGGCGCATCATCAAGATCATCAACGTTTTTAATCTTTCCGGCAAATTTCAATTTCTCTTCAAGCTCCATCGCCTTCTTTTCTGCTTTCATTGCTTTCTCCTTGAGCGCCTCCATGCTGTCATCCGATTCGGCTTTCGCGGTGAAGTTGGTGCCAACCACCAGCATAAGCGCGATAACTCCGATAAGTGCAATTTTCTTTGTCATAGTAGTAATTATCTTTTGCAATTGAACTGAAAACGGCTCGACCTTTTCGTATATTGAATAACCTACTTTAGCTTTTTTTGTGACGAACGAAAGCTAAGAATAAAACTAGTGTAGTATTCTTGAATTAGTCCGAACGCATTTCGCCCTGAGCTTGTCGAAGGGCGAGGAACCCCCTGCGAATTTAAAGCAGCTCCGCCGCGAGATTTAACAATTTCCACTTTTTCTTTGGCGAGTTCGGATTTACTGAAATTCTAACGAATTTCAGTCTTGGCGGCAAATTCTTTGTTCTTTGAATTATAAAAAAGAAACCCGCCAGAGCTCCGGGAGGAGATGGCGGGTCAGTTGATGCGACGTCCGAGATTTAGACGCCGAAGCCGGGTTCGTCCCACACGTCGAAGACGAGGTTGTACTCGGCGTTCGTGCCCGAGTCGCACATCGCCGGACGGACCATGATGAAAGGGTCTGCATTCGGCGAAGCGTAGTCGGAGACGAGAAACTTCACGCGGTCTCCGAACTTCGCTTCGATCTTCGCGACCTTCTCGAGAGCGTGCAGAGGTACCAGACGCTCGTATGGACGGCACTGCCACTTCTTGTCGTCGCCCGAGGAGTAGAAGCCGTCGTTCCACACGCCCTTCTCGCGATTGTATCCCCATCGGTAGCCGGTGATGATGTCCGTCTCGCGAAGAGCGCGCCAGCACCAGTGAGTGGCCTTGGCTTGCTCCTTCTTCTCGGTGAGCCACGCCGACACCTGGCCGTAATCGTAGAGCTTGATGCCCTCCGTCTCGAAGAACTCGAGAAGCTGGGCGCGGGTCAGCTCCGCGGGAACGAAGTCGAGCTTTTGCGCAACTTCCTCGTAGGAACGCTGCTTCTGGGACTCGACGAGTCGAAGCGGGACGCGAGCAGTCGGGAACGGAATCGCGGCAATCCGCTCCAGTTCCGCGATCTCGATCGCCGCAACGCGATTGGCCCGACGCTTTCTTAGCGCAGCTAGCATTAGTCTTTCCTCCTTTTCAAGGAACGGTTGAACTATCTAGGCACCATGCCCAGATTTCGCTCTATCTTAGTATAATCACACTAATACGTCAAGAGCGACGGTTTTGGTTCACGAATTTGTATGATTAAAAAATTTTCTTTTCTTCTTTCAAAATCGCGAATTCATTTTTGAGCCCAAAATGCAATACGCTTTGACCGCCAAGCAAAGCGAGGCGACTATCTCAAACTTATAATTTCCTAAATAGTGCCGGGGGGATTCGCCCCTCGACGTGCTCTCCTCGAGACCTTCGCTTCCTCTTCGGCATACATTCGCACTGGTGTGCTCAGTACCCCCTCACCTTTGTCCGTCGGCTTGCGGCCCGCGGTTCGATTCTCATCAGAGAAAACAAAACCAAAACACCCTCGCGATGAAGGTGTTTCTGGTTTTGTGCCCAGGAGAGGATTCGAACCTCCACGCCTTTCGGCACAGCCACCTCAAGGCTGCGTGTCTGCCATTTCACCACCTGGGCATTCAAATTAAATATCCTTTGCTATTGTGCCCAATGCACGCTTAATTTTCAAGTGCTTCCGCAAGGTAAAAGCGTATGCAAATCTTAAACAAGAAAAAGACCGGCGAGCGTAGTCCGCCCCTACGGGGCAACTTCGGTAGCTGAATCTTTTCCCCCTTTTAGAGAGTTTGTTTGAGCCATCCCAATCTTCTGTCGCACTCCCTTTCGGGAAAGACCGCGGATGTAATAGAGCTTTGCGCGAGACACCTTCCGGGGAGACGAGAGAATTTCCACTTTCTCGATAAGGGTCGAATGAATAGGAAATACCTTTTCAACACCTACTCCCGCAACAGTCGCGCGAACGGTAAAGCTCGCCCCTGGTTCGCTGCCGTGTTTTCGAGCAAGTACAAGACCCTCGAACTGGCTCGTCCGGCTTTTGTCCCCCTCAATCACTTTTTCGAACACACGCACCGTTGCGCCTGGTTTCACGCGTGTGAGTATCTTCTCGTCAATCATTGAGAATCAATTATACTCGAAAAACCAAAACTGTCAACGCATAGGCCGCTTGGGATACGTGTTAGAATTCCCATATGAAACGGCGGGTAACCGATATATTCTCACGCGACAGGAAGGCGAACGATGAAGTTCCTATCTGGATACAGGATGGGGGGGCGCCTCCGAAAGTTATTGCAAGAGGGGTACCCGTACTCCCAAAGTATTTAGGGAGAGTAAGCATCGTGCTCGCTATTCTCCTTCTTGCGACTACCGCCTTCTCTGTGGTGGGATTTTTAAATCTAAAGCGAACCGTTCAAAACGCAACTCCAGAAATCTACGCTGAACTCAAGGAGGCAAAGACCGCGCTCAAAGGATTCGATATCCGGGAAGTCCGAAGTTCGCTCGACGTCGTTCATGAGAATATTGCCTCGATCCGAGGAGAGGCAATCAGATACCGATTCCTTGAGCTTGCGAACCTCTGGAGCAGCATCATTCCTAAATTAGAATCAATTCCCCGCGCATTCGAAGGAATCGTGGGAATTGCGGATGCCGCCGTGGGATTTGCGGAAGATCTCGAAATATTAAAAGAAAATGGGTTTAGCTGGCTCATGGGACGAGAGGGGCAAAAACTCACCACTCTTCTTTCGAGTCTCTACGAAAAAACCGCGAGTATCGGCAATTTGAGCGGATTTATTTCTGAAAGTGCTTCTTCATTAGGATACGGTGTCCCCGATGAACTCCTCGGTGTGAATGTTGAACTCTACGGCGTCGAACGGTTTCTGAAAGCATTAAGCCAATGGTTTGAACGCTCCGGAGAAAAACGTATTCTGGTGCTCTTCCAAAACCAGACCGAAATCCGGCCCGGGGGTGGTTTCATCGGGAGCTACGCGGACATCACTCTCGACGAAGCAGGGGTAAAAACCATCGACGTGAATGACATCTATCCACCGGACCGAGAACTCGAAAAAATAGTAAACGTGGTTCCGCCGATTGAGCTACGAGGCATCACCCCGCTTTGGGGTGCGCGAGATGCGAATTGGTTTTTCCACTTTCCTACCTCGGCGGAGAAAGTAGCAACATTTCTCGAATCCTCTCCGGACTACCAGAGGGAAGGCGTGCGCTTCGATGCGGTCGTGGGAATGAATGTGTCGGTTATCGAAAGCATCATCGCATCAGCGGGCGAGATTCCGCTTCCTGAATACGACACGGTCATTAACCGAGAAAATTTTCTTCCTGAAATCCAGCGGGAGGTGGAAGCGGGCAAGGATAAATTCCTCCTCCGGCAACCGAAGCGAATCTTAAGCGTGCTCGCCCCGAAAATATTCGAGGCGGTAGGAAACCTGGATGAAGAAGGGAAAAAGTTTCTCGCGACATCGCTTGCCGATCACCTTAAAACAAAAGATCTTATGTTCTACTCACGCAATATAGAGTTTCAAAATTTTTTCGAAAATACGGCAGTGTCGGGATCCGTTTATGAACTCCCTGCGAACCGTCCCATGGAATACCTTGCGGTCGTGAATGCGAATGTGGCGGGGGGTAAAGCCGATGCCTTCGTGCGTCAGACGATCAAGCTCTCGAGTAAAATTAACGAAGAAGGACAGATCGACAACTATCTCACCATCGAACGCTCCCATACGGGCGACAAGATGCAGGATTGGTGGTATCGGGCAACCGACTGGAACTATGTGAAGTTTTTTCTTCCACGCGGATCACGACTCATCTACGGAACCGGAAATGATTTGCGGGAAATCAGGGAACTAAGAAACTACGGAGTTGGAAATTACATCGTTGATGCGGAACTTGCATCGGTGGAAGGAACAAGAAAGGAAACCCAAACTCCCGGCATCGTTGAATATGAGGAAGCCGCTAAAACAGTTTTTGGGACATGGTTTTCGGTAAAAGCCGGCGCGGAGAAAAAAATGGTGCTCCAATACCTGAATCCCACAAAACTAAATCTCGGGACGGACACGATTCCGTTCTCGTTCGTGTTCGACAAACAATCCGGTGCGAATACGAGCATCGAACTCCTTGCCGAAACGCCTTCCGGCTTCCATTGGCTCGAAAACGGAGCGTCCGCCTTCAACTACCTGGAAGACGATCCTCCGGGGCGGGTAAAAATTGATCTAACACTCGTGAGAGACTCGGGGGGAGATCATCGCTCACCCTAATACGCTCTCCGGTTTGATCGGTAAACTCAATCGTTTCTGCGTGGAGAAATTGGCGGTCGAGCCCGAGCGCACGGGAAAATTCCTTCCGTCTCGGCGTACTCCCGTAGAGCCCGTCCCCTACCACCGGCGTTCCGATCGAAGCGAGGTGAACGCGAATCTGGTGAGTACGCCCTGTCTCCGGAAAAACCGAGAGGAGCGAGAAAGGTGCTCCATGATATTCGTATTGCGAGATGGTACGATACCTTGTCAATGCTTCCTTTGAAAGACGAAGCTTTTTCCCCCGCGTTGCTCGTTTGAGACTTCCCTGTTTGATCGCAATAGGTTTTTCAATGACTCCCGATTCAGGTGATGGTTTTCCGAACACAAGCGCAAGATATGTTTTTTTCACCTCGTGCCGCCCAAATAAATGTTTTAAATATAAGAATGCGCTTTGGTTCCGGGCGATGACCATAATACCAGAGGTATCCCGGTCAAGCCGATGCACGATTCCCGGACGAAATTCGGGATCATCCCCTACGCGCGCGATCTCCGGGTAACGCTCTAAAAGCCAGTCGGTAAGGATAACTTCTCCCGGTCGCGGCGGATGGCTCTTTAAGCGATGCACGAGAACACCTGCCGGTTTCCCGATGAACAAAAAATTGACGCCCTCAAAAAGGATGCGAATAGTCCCCTCCTCGAGGGGAACGCTACCGGGATCCCGAGAATCGTTCATCGCGCTTCACCGCCGCGTAGGCAATAATACTTCGATTAATATCACGGAAAAACAATATGCCACCTCCAACAATTATGATAATGACAAACTTAGTGAAAAGTGTTGTCCCTATGAACGCGGAAAGCAGATAAAGAAACGCACGCCATGGATTCCCTGCTGAAGCGTTCAGAGTATTCGAAACCACTTCTTCGAAAAATACAAACCGGGAAAAAAACACTGCGGCGATAACCACTGCGACAATCTCCGCCGCAAAAAGCGGGGCTGCGTATCGGAGAAACCAGATATGATAGATACGTCCGAGCACCCGCTGCTTGATTCGCTGCCGTATGCTCCGTTTTTCTTCTGAACTATTCATTATTATTCAACGCTCAATTTTTTGAATAACCGCTTCGCTCTGAAAAGCCGCATTTTCAGAGTCGACATAGAAATTTTCTCGACAACCGCGATATCACGGTAGGATTTGTCTTCGAGGTAGTAGAGTCGAAGGAGACGCCCCAGATGTTCTGGCATTTTCCCGATTACATCCGAAACGAGCGCCTTCGCGTCACTCACCTTTCCGAAGTCACCCACCTCGCCTACGATGCCTTCGCCCTCCTCGTCATAGAAAACAGTATCGAGATATTCCGTCTTACCGCCGATCCGCTTTAATTTTTGGTAGTGGGTAAAAGCGGTGTTCATGAGGATTTTGTATGCCCAGCTCTTGAAACGGGCATCGGGCTGTTTTTTGAAACGAGCACCGTTTACGTAGATTTTTGTGAACGTTTCTTGGACGATATCCTCCGCTTCTTGCCGACTCCGGACAATGCCGAACGCGACCTTCAAAAACGACCCTTCGTAGCGGTCAATAATCACCGAAAAATAAGATGGATCTTTGAGCGAGAGAAGAAGGATTTCCTCATCTTCACGGATTTGTTCCATAGGAGATGCACCTCTTCCCGCCTCTCTATAATAACCGCGGGGCGAAAGAAGAGGTTGCGTGGGGATTACACTACCTCACATTTTAGCACGTGGTCAACTTACCGATGACAATTGACACAAGTGAAGAAAGGCAGCGATAATTCGAAAACATATGAAATTTATCATCGCGCGCCATGGGGAAACCATTGAAGGGCACAATGGAATTTTACTCGGACACCTTCCCGGACGCCTTTCGCCCCTTGGGTTCGAACAGGCAACGCGCCTTGCGTTACGTCTGAAAGACGAACCGATCCGAATCATCGCGACCAGTGATCTCGCCCGGGCACGCGATACGGCGCAGGCGGTTGCGAAATTTCATCCCGATGCCGTCTTTGAAGTCACCGAAGCGCTCCGCGAACGCGGCTTAGGCATCCTCGAGGGAAAACCAAAAGCTGAAACGCCGTGGGCTGACCGCGCGCTTCAGCGAGAGCGCCCAGAACAAGGAGAGAGTCTTGATGATCTCTATGCCCGCGCCGAGAAAGTCATCGCCGAATTTATAAAAACAGTCACCGACCGAACCGTGGTTGCGATGGGACACGCCGATATCAATCTCGCAATCGTTGCAGCGCTCACCGGAAAACCAGCGACTGAAATCCTCACCATGGAGACTCCAAGAAACACTGCGGTGAGTATCTTCGAGCTTACCCTTGGGCTCCCGGTAAAAGTTATCGCCTTAAACGACGCAAGTCATCTCGCGTGATAGTTTGATACGCAAACTTCCCAGAGTGCGCTCCAAGGCCGCTAGGCCAGTCTTACCCTCCGGGGAGTTTGCGTATCAATTTCCTTATGAACGTTTGTTTATCGCAAAAAAATTTCTGAAAAGCTCGGCAACAAGTATTGGCCCCGTTCCTCCGGGAGTAGGCGTAATTGCTCGCGCTTTCGGTGTGCAGGTTTGAAAATCGAAATCACCAGAGACTTTGCCGCGCCTCATCCCATACCCGAAATCAATTAAAACTACTCCTTTTTTCAGATCAGCGCCGTGAATGAGCATTGGCGTCCCGACGCCAGAAACAACGAGGTCTGCTTCACGAAGCCGTTTTTGATCAAAATGTGATCGATGGAACTGATCAATCCGTGCGACACGCCGCGTGAGCCACGCGGCAATCGGTTTGCCCACAAGTAGTCCCCTTCCTACCACCACCGCCCGCTTCCCCGTGGCACTAAAATGGACGTGTTCAAGAATTGTTTTCACTACCCCTACTGCAGGAGAAGGTACGCGCGCATCATCTCGAAGCGCATCAATATCTTTTTTTACGTTGATCGCAGGAATTATCTCTTCGGTACTGAAATTTCCAGGAAGTGGAAGCTGGAGCACAATACCACGAACCGTTTGATCCGTATTTAGTTTTTTTATGAGACGCTTCAGTGCAGATTGAGATGCACTCCCTGAAATCCGATAGATCTGAAAGGGAATCTTCAGCGCTTCCGCGACCCGCGCTTTTTCTTTGAGAAATTTTTCAGATGCGGAGTGATCTCCTACGAGAATCGCGGCAAGCTTTCCGGAAGGCCGACGACGTTTCGCAAGTCCGGCCACAATATTTCTCGCAATCGCCCGTCCGTCGATTACCATGAATGTATTGCATATGGAAGCGGAAACCTTGCAGCGATTTTTTTGACCTCCCGCCCCACCGGAGCCGTTGCTTCACGATCTATAAGGATTCGGCGGATGCATGCCGCAATTTCTATCATTTCTCGTTTCCCCATCCCGCGAGCAGTGATCGATGGCGTACCAATCCTTACCCCCGAAGGATTAAATGGTTTCTCATCTCCCGGAATTGTATTTCGGTTTGCGATAATTCCCGCGGCTTCTAGTTTCTCTTCCGCAGCGCGACCAGAGATATTAAGAGACCGGAGATCGAGAAGCATAAGATGATTTTCTGTGCCTCCTGATACCAGCGAGAATCCTGATTGCATAAGTGCTTTCGAAAGCACACGGGCATTCTCAACAACTTTTTTTGCGTAGGTACGGAAATGGTTCTTCCTCACTTCTCCGAATGTCCACGCGATTCCCGCTACCACATTCATGTGTGGTCCGCCTTGAAGCCCTGGAAATATCGCCTTATCGATCGATTCTGAAATTGTGGTTTTTTCCATTCCGCTTTTTCCTTTTTGCTTTCTACTGAAAATAACTGCTCCCCTCGGACCTCGGAGTGTTTTATGAGTGGTGGTAGTAACCACATCTGCATGCTCGAATGGTGACGGGTGAATGCCCGCGGCGATAAGACCTGCAATATGGGAGATATCGGCAACGTGGTATGCACCGACTGTTTTCGCAATCGCACCAAAGCGTTTGAAATCGATGATACGTGGATACGCCGTTGCACCGGAAACAATGATCCGTGGCTGCTCCCGCTTCGCAATTTCCTCAAGTTCGTCGTAGTTTATGTAACCCCGCACGTCTAATCCATAATGGACCGCGCGGTAGACAGTGCCAGAAAAGCTTACTCGATGCCCGTGGGTTAAGTGCCCGCCACTCGAAAGGGAAAGTCCCATGAGCGCGTCACCTGGTTTTGCGAGCGCAAAATATACCGCTTGGTTTGCAGGAGATCCCGAATACGCCTGAACGTTTGCGTGCCAATTCGAAGGCAAAAGATTGAATGCATTGAGCGCACGCTTCTTTGCGAGTTCCTCGATATCGTCTATATGCTGATTCCCCGGATAGTACCGGCTGCCAGGATACCCTTCGGCATACTTATTGGTAAGCGGAGACCCGAGCACCCGAAGAAGCTCGGGTGGTGCGATGTTCTCGGAAGGAATGAGGTCAATCGTATCCCCTTCCCGCTTCACCTCGCTCCGAATTAAACGAAAGAGTTGTTGATCCATGTTTGGAAATATATTTTTGTGCGCCCTGGAGGGATCGAACCTCCGACCTTTTCAATGTCAATGAAACGCTCTACCACTGAGCTAAGGGCGCGCTACGATTCTTGTTTATAGTACCGATGAGAAAAAGGATTGTCTAGAAAACCACCCCGACAAACCGGCAGGATTAAATAGCAACGTGAACAATTCTACCCCGAGCTACTACCACGAGCAGGAAAGACCAGAGCAGTTTTTTTTCTCTTCCACGAGTGCTTGAAATTTTTCAATAAGCTTTGCGTAGCAAGGGTTCGCGTGCTGGCTCTCGAGTTGGTAAGGATCTCCTACGAGGCGGCAGGAATCCGGTTTCGTGGAGTAAAGCTCAATTTCGTCCGGTCCAATCGTGTCGGGTACCGTTCCGTATTCATATTCAATATACGCCTTATCATTGGTGCGCACACCGCGAAGGTACCCTCCAAAATTATCCATGCGGTAATTCTCAAGGAAAATCCCCTCTCGCCACGGAATTAAAGAATTATTCATTAACGGCAGAAGCGACTCCCCATCCATAATGAGTCCTGGGGCTGCGTCGGCAAGATCCATAATCGTCGGCGCGTAATCAATGTTTGAAACAACGTTCGAGATAACTTTCCCCTTTGGAATCCCCGGACCTTGTATGTAAAGCGGCACATGAATACTCTCGTCGTAAGGTCTGTTTTTTCCCGATATAATCCGATGTTCTCCCTGCTGCACGCCATTATCCGATACGAACATAATAATAGTGTTCTCGAGGAGTTCCTTTCGTGTGAGTGCTTCCAAAATAAGCCCAACCCCCTCGTCAACGGCGAGTAGAGCCTCAAGACGTAAACGCATAGATTCTTCAATAGCCGCAACCGCGTTCTGCGTGATTAAGGAAAGGGATGCAACGTTGTGCGGCTTATCAGTGACATCTGCCTCATTGAACGAAGGGGAAAATATTGGAGCATAAGAATCAAAGACTCCGATATGCCGAGGAGCGGGAACCGGGTGAGGACCGCTCCCAGGACCGGCACCAAATCCGACATGAGGAGCAACAAAGTTAACCACCATAAAAAACGGCTGATTTCTAGAAGGAATATTGGCGATATACCGAGCCGCTCTCCGTGCGAGCACATCAGTCTGATAATCTCCAACATTATTTCCAAACGAAAGCGTAGTTCCGTCTTCCTGCATTACCGAATAGTTAAAAAATTTACTCCCATCGAGGAAGGTAAACCACTTGTCCCATCCTGGAGGAACTGGTGGGGCTCCTTGAGTTAAAGCTTCTTGATATCCATTCATGTATTTCCCGATGTGAATATTGTAATATCCGGCTTCCTTAAGCCATACCGGAAGGGTATTAGAATGGTCTAAACGCCCGAATCCACCGTAAGGAGCATTATTTGTATATACACCATGGTTATGTTCATACTGGCCAGTCAGAAATGTTGCTCGTGAAGGGCAGCAGAGGCCGTGCGAAAGAAAATTGTTCGAAAAATTAACACCGTTTGCAGCAAGGGAACGGATGTTTGGATAAGCAAAATTCCCGGTATCGGGCCGGATTGCATCAAGAGAGGCAAGGTCCTGATCATCGGTTTGAATGAAGATGATGTTGGGTTGCTTCGATGGATTTCCGTCGAATGAATTCGCAGTAGACACAACGCCAATGAGTGCCGCTACGGCGACAAGCACCCAGAGCGTTGACGATTTAATCTTCTGATGAATTTGTTTTTTCATCACATTAACCACGGTGGGCATGGGAGGAATCGGACCTCCGACCTCTGTCTTATCAGGACAGCGTTCTACCACTGAACTACATGCCCATACTGAAGCAAAGTCATGCGAGTAAGTCAAGACTCGCTCTTGCAATCCGCCGTACATGAGCGCCACACCACCCGCGCGTAGGTTACGGACCAGACGGCGGAGACACATTCCCTACAAGCTGATTTAACTTATCAAAATCGAAGCTTACTATCAACCCTCCCCCGTTTTCTCCTATTTCTAATATTTTATTCACATTCTCCGCCACAAAACTCACTGCATAAATTGCGTAGATAACGAGAAGTATAAAAAGGACGAGTGCGATGCCAATATACATCCAGTCTCCGCGGCGAGAAAAAAGCTTTGTCATAGGTTGCTACCCGCGATAGAATACCTTCCCTTTTATCGATCCCGTGAATGTTTCAGCCCCAGGTCTGCCGGCAAAAAGAACATCGAATGAATTCACGCGGATGAAATATCCCCCAGACTCGAGACGATCCATAAGCTTCCGGAAACCCTGAAGGGGTCCTGCGATGCTGATTTGAAAATCAATCGAGGGGGGTAATATGTCAGTCGCGCGGTTTTCGGTGCCAAATTTGAAGCCAAGCACCAACTTTTCTTCTTTTCCGATGGTAGTAATCTGATTCCTGAACGTAAAAAGGCCATCTTTCGCAGGGAAAAGCCCGTTAAGGTATGCCGTATATCCCTTTGCCCGCTTCTCCTGTTCGGTAAGCACAATTAAAGATTGGAGGGCTCTTCGTTCAGATGCATCTTGATTCTTTAGAGCTCGTATGGCATCCGCGCGTTTCGATACATCAGAACCAATAAATGCAGTCCTCACGATAAAGAAGGTGACGATACCACCGGCGATAGAGAGTTGAAGCAAAAGTTGTTTCCGAAAAGAGTTTTTCATGCTGATACATCCATTATGATAACATAGCGAACATGGCTCCCGAAGAAATTGCTAGCTACCACGGTCTCGCTATTCTCTTAGGAGGCGAGTACCAAAAATTGAAAAAGGAATGGGAACTTCACGGCTCTTGGCAATTGGCGCTCAAGGAGCGCGACCGTGCGAAGTACAAAACCGCACTCCGTGATTTTCTCACGCTCGAAGCTGCTGGTATCCGAGTGATCATGAAAGAAGATCCTCTCTTCCCCGAGGCGCTTCGTGAAATTCCGTGGCCACCGTTCGCGCTCTATATACGCGGTATCATTCCCAAAACAAAAGAGGTATGCGTTGCAATCGTGGGCACCAGAAAAGCAACGCTCGAGGGAAAAAAGTTTGCAGAGAAAATCGCGATATCTCTTGCGCAGGCGGAGGTAACAGTCGTGAGCGGACTCGCACTCGGAGTTGATGCCGCGGCACAAGGCGCGGTCTCCTCGCGAGAGTTCCGCACCATCGGCGTACTCGCAAGCGGCGTAGATAAGATCTATCCACGCGAAAACGAAAAAATCGGCGCACAAATACTTTCTACCGGCGGGGCGCTTATCTCCGAATACCCGCCGGGAAGCCCGGCACTCCCCCGCCGGTTCCTCGAGCGAAACCGAATTGTTGCCGGACTTTCGAAAGGCGTCGTAGTCATCGAAGCACCGAAACGATCAGGTTCACTCGCAACGGCGAATTTCGCCCTTGAACAGAACCGCGAGGTGTTCGTCTCCCCCGGGTTCCCGGAACACCCAAATTACGAGGGCTCACATGCACTCTTGAAATCAGGAGCATGCCTTATAACGTCAGCGAACGATGTGCTTGAAGCCCTCGGAATCGCCCTCTTACAGCCAATTTCAGCCGGAGTAAAAATTCCTGCAGACCTTGACGCAAACGAAAAAACCATTATTAATGTGCTCATGTCTTCGGGGGTACCTATGGGTAGCGCTGCGATTTCCGAAGAGACCGGAATCGATCCGGCCGAGGTGAACGCAGCGCTCGGAACGCTCGTTATCCAGGGCCTGCTCGAAGATCGTTCAGGAATATTTGCGGTAAGCAATAACGGTAGCTAATAAACCATGAAGCTCGTCATCGTAGAGTCGCCAACAAAAGCGAAAACAATCGGTAAATTTTTGGGAAGCGAATACAACGTCCAATCCTCGTACGGCCACATTCGCGACCTCCCAAAGAGTAAACTCGGCATTGATGTCGAGAATAATTTCGCGCCCCAATATATTATCCCCACAAAGGCAAAAAAGGTGGTGAGCGCGCTCAAGAAAGAAGCCCACAAATGCGAAGCGGTGATTCTCGCAACCGATGAAGACCGGGAAGGCGAAGCAATCGCCTGGCACCTTGCGCAGGCGCTAGAGCTTGATGGCCTCAAGAATAAGAAGTCAAAAATTGAATCCGTGGAACGAATTGTGTTCCACGAAATCACAAAACGGGCGATCGACGAGGCGCTTTCAAAACCACGACCGATCGACCTTAATCTCGTGGACGCGCAGCAAGCCCGACGAGTCTTGGATCGCATCGTAGGATACAAACTCTCACCGTTCCTATGGAAAAAAGTGGCAGGCGGTCTTTCCGCAGGACGCGTGCAGTCGGTGGCGCTCCGGCTTATCGTAGACCGAGAAAATGAAATAACCGCGTTTAAACCAGAGGAGTACTGGACGGTTGCGGCGCTCCTCAAGCCAAAGAATGGCGAAGCATCGTTTGAAGCGAACCTCGCCGCGGTCGGAGGAGAACCACTCGGAAAATTCGGTATTAAAACTGGAGAGGAAGCAAACGAGATCGCAGACGATCTCCGCGCCGCTTCCTACTCCGTGACTTCAGTTGAAGAAAAATCTCTCCATAAGAATCCTCCTCCTCCTTTTACCACGAGCACCCTCCAGCAGGAAGGCGTGAAACGCCTCCGCTACTCTTCGAAAAGAACCATGATGCTTGCCCAGCGGCTCTACGAAAACGGTCTCATCACCTACATGAGAACCGACTCGACAAACCTTTCCGCTGAATCGACTGTTGCCGCGAGCGCATGGCTCAAGGAAAATCTCGGGGAACGCTATGCCCTTCCCTCCGCAAGAAATTTCAAAACTAAATCAAAGCTCGCCCAGGAAGCCCACGAAGCAATCCGCCCCACTGATGTCCGGATAACCCCTGAATCGATTTCCGTAAAGGAAGAAGCTGAACGCAAGCTCTACCAACTTATTTGGAGCCGGTTCGTTGCTTCCCAGATGCCGACCGCGGAAGTCGCCGCGACAATTCTCACGGTTGCCGGAAAAGGTAAAAAAGACTATGTACTCCGTGCCGCGGGACAGACCATCACCTTCGACGGCTTCTTGAAAATCTGGGCACAAAAACTCGAAGAGCGAGAACTCCCGAAGGTGAAAGAGTCTGATCCGCTCGATCTCGACTCTATTGTGCCCGCACAGCACTTCACTGAACCGCCTCCACGGTACTCGGAAGCAACGCTCGTAAAAGCACTCGAGGAATTCGGCGTTGGCCGACCGTCCACCTATGCGCCTATCATCTCCGTTATCCAGTACCGAAACTACGTGGAAAAAGAAGCTCGTCGGTTCAAGCCAACCGAAATCGGCATGCTCGTGAGTAAAGTACTCACGGAACATTTCCCCGAAGTGGTAGATGTTGGTTTCACCGCTGAAATGGAAGATGAGCTGGACGATGTTGCGGCAGGCAATGTGAAATGGCAGAGCGTGATCCAGGAGTTTTATGACCCTTTCGCAAAGCACCTCGAAGAAAAATACGAGGAAGTAAAGAAAGAAAAACTTATTCCCGAAACAACCAACGTAACGTGTGACTGCGAAGGGAAAGACAGTTCGGAAAAATCGAAATGCCTCCATGAAGGCCCATGCGGAAAACCGATGGTGATCAAGATGAGCCGGTTCGGAAAATTTATGGCGTGCTCGGGCTTCCCCGATTGCCGAAATACGAAAAAACTTGCAGGTGCGGGAGGCACGCCAGAACCCCCAAAACTGACAGGATTGAAATGTCCCAAGTGCACCGAGGGAGATGTGGTTGAACGCCGCGTACACCGCGGTCGCGCGCGCGGAAAAATCTTCTGGGGCTGCTCGCGCTACCCTGCCTGCGACTACGCTACCTGGGAAAACCCCGTTTCGCCTCCTGGCGAACCTCCGAAATCAGACTC
>ERZ1292623.2252-Hain-H51-01um-R1-2252-length-17555-cov-4_pt1 | contig 17555 bp, 16 predicted proteins | sample MGYA00564398_ERZ1292623 | MGnify/ENA primary metagenome ERZ1292623 (study PRJEB36523, sample SAMEA6512633) | groundwater metagenome | collected 2019-01-07 | study: AquaDiva: Metagenomics assemblies of 32 groundwater samples | reverse complement strand
CGCCCTTGCCTTTGCGAGAGGGTAGTCGAAAAAGTTGTGCACAGGGTCTTGATAGACGGTTAATCTTGTGTCACAATATCGTTAGGCTCCTTGAGAGTCTCATAGTAAATGCCAACGGGAGGTACCCATGGCCGATACATTACACTACGTCGGACGTGCAAGGTTTGCTCCCGCCCGAAGGCAGGAGCAGATTGAGGGTTACGAGACGCTCTCGTGGCCCTACAGACTGGCTCTGCCCGTCATGAACATAATCGCTGTTTGGGTCAACTTCAAAAAGGCCCTCTATGCAATGTTTCGCGCTCAGCCCAAGACAAACTTCTATTTTGTCGACGGGTTAAGCGTGAGTGCGCGGCGCGTCAAGGACCACGCTACAAGCTGGCAGGCCCTGGACACGGTGTACAACTTTAATCGCGGAGTCGGCCCTAATGCGTTTGTTCGTGCAATCGATTGGTTTTGGTTGCACACACGTAACGCGCAAGCGGCACGAAATCGCCTGAAAATGGCGAAGCAGGCTCTAGCCGAAGCGATATTCGCACTCGCCATGCCCGGTGAGCCTGTGCGCATACTGTCGCTCGCTGCCGGTTCTGCGCAGGGGGTCATCGAAGTGATGGCCGAGATGAATACCAGAGGTATCCGAGTCGAAAGTTTCCTGGTCGATAAGGATCCGAAGGCGCTCACCTTTGCGCGGGCACTGGCTCGAGAGCACGGAATCGATGACCGGCTCCATACAGCGGTTGGAGACGTTATTTACTTCGAGCGGCACACCAACGGCTTCAAACCGGACATCATTGAAATGATGGGATTGACCGATTATCTGCGAAACGCACTCGCGGTATTGGTCTTCAAGAAAATCCGGCGCCACCTCAAGCCCGGCGGCTACTTCTTCACGAGCAACGTTCACCCTAATCCGGAAGCGTTCTCGCTGAAAGCCGCCATGAATTGGGACATGCTGTACCGCACCCCGACGCAACTTGCGGACCTTCTCATCGAGGGTGGGTTCCTGACTCCACGGGTCGTTACAGAGGCCCATGGAATTCAAAGCTTTGTGTCGGCGCAGAAGATAAGCGCGTAACTCGGAATGCCGGGATGCTACAATTGTGGCACCCGGCAATCATTTTATGTCGTTCTTTGCGATTTCAGCATTGGTAAATGTTGCAACGAGCTTGCTGTTCGGTACTCTTGTCGTCCTTTCAAACCCAAGAAGCAAGAGCAACCTGCTGTTTGCGCTTACAGCCGCTTCGGTCGTTTTGTGGAGCTATTCGTACTTCCTTTGGCAAATCTCTACAGACGCGGAGAGCGCCTTGTATTGGGTGCATTGGTTGATGGTCGGCTCAATATTTGTCCCCCCGCTATACTTTCACTTTGTTTTATCGTTTTTAGGCGTCATTAAAGAGCACAGGATTGCTCTGGTGTTTGGGTACATGCAGGCTGTTTTCTTCGCAATAATTGATTGGACCCCTTATTTTGTCAGAGGCGTCGCGCCGGTGCCCGGGTTCGAGTTTTGGCCAGTCGCGGGAAGTGCGTTCATTTGGTTTCTGATTCTCTGGGCGGTATATGCACTATACCCGGTCGTCCTGCTTGCACGTCGTTTTTATACATCCACTGGTGTAGAGCATCGACAAATACTGTACATATTGGCCGGAACGGTTATCGGCTACATCGGCGGTGAGACAAATCACTTTTTATGGTTCGGTATACCGATTCCGCCGTTTGGTACGGCATCCGTCTCAATCTACCTTGCACTCGTGGCATATGCCGTTATGAAGCATCGACTGTTTAACATGAAAGTCATAGCCACTGAGCTTCTTATTTTCTCTTTGTGGTTGTTTATCTTTATACGCCTGCTGATGGAAGAGTCCTTAAGCAGCCAATTGGCCGACGCCGGATTGCTATTTGTGTCCCTTATTGTGGGCACATTACTGATACGGAGCGTTGACCGGGAGGTGGAACAGCGTGAGAAAATTGAGGAACTGAGCAATCAAAAGTCGGAGTTCATGACATTTGCTTCGCATGAAATCCGTAATCCTATTACCGCGATGAGGGGATACGCATCACTCATTGTAGACGGCACCGTAGACCACGCTTCGCCCGAGGTGAAAGCGGTCGCGCAGAAGATTCTCATCGGGGGAAACGACGTTTTGAATCTTATCGCCCAGTTCTTGAGCAAGTCAAAAATGGAACTCGGGCAGATATCCTACAACAGCGCCTCTTTCGACCTTGGCGCTGCCGCTTCCTCCATTGTGGACGGATACGTTCCGCACGCGGAGTTGCGGGCCCTGACTCTTGAAAAGAAAATCGACGCCTCGCATCAGTACGTCATCAAGGCGGACGAGGGCAAAGTGAAAGAAGTCATAGGAAATTTGATTGATAATTCGCTGAAATATACTCTACGTGGCGGAGTGACGGTTGCCGTCGAACGGCACGGGGTTGCCGTCCGTCTGACGATTTCGGACACCGGCGTCGGTATTGCACCCGAGACACTCCCGCATCTCTTCAAGAAATTCTCGCGTGCGGATGCACAAAAAGTGAACCTCCTCGGCACAGGCATCGGCTTGTATCTCGCCAAAACATTTATCGAGGCCATGGGCGGTCGTATTTGGGCCGAATCGGAGGGCAAAGACAAAGGCTCGTGCTTTATATTGGAATTCCCGCCGGCGGCTTAGAAAGGGCTCTATTTTCTGATATATTTGAGCCTATGCGGCCCCAGCACTAAACTTGACTGGGTCAAGTTAGTACGGGGTAAACTTTTTACCTTTCGCGCCGCACTATTGTTATGAAACTATTTACAGGATTACAACCATCAGGAGCGCTTCACATAGGTAACTACATCGGCGCACTCAAGCCGGCTGTGGAGCTCTGCAAAGAGCATAGCGGGATGCTCATGGTCGCGGATTACCACGCACTCACGACACTACGCGAGCCGGCGGAACTTCGCGCCAACATCATCAATGCAACGCGTGATTATCTCGCCGCGGGGATTGACCCCGAGAAGACGGTTGTATTCAAACAGTCAGATGTACCAGAGCACACCGAGCTTGCGTGGATATTTCAGTGTCTCGTCACGGTGCCGTTTCTCGAGCTTTCTCATGCATACAAAGACAAGGTGGGGAAAGGGCTTGAGGCAAACGCCGGCCTTTTTGCATACCCGATGCTTATGGCCGCCGATATCTTGCTCTACAACACCGATATCGTGCCCGTGGGCGCCGACCAGAAGCAGCACGTCGAGTACGCGCGCGAGGCCTCCGCAAAATTCAACAAGGCGTTCGGTGAGACGTTCAAAGAACCTAAGGAGCGGATTTTGGAGGGTATCGCAACAGTGCCGGGCACCGACGGCAAAAAAATGAGCAAGAGCTACGGCAACACCATCCCGTTGTTCGGCACCAAAGACGAGATTGCGAAGGCGGTGATGTCTATCATCACCGATTCAAATGCGGAAAGTCCTACAAATGTGTACGCTATCCACGCCTTATTCCGCGACGGTGACTACTTGAGTACGCTCTACAAAGACAACAAGGGTAAATACAAAGCGCTCAAAGAAGTCCTCGTCGAAGACATCGAGGCTGTCGTCGCGCCGATGCGCGAACGCCGTGATGCCATCACAGATGAAGAAGTCAAACAGATTCTTGCGCATGGCGCTGTTCGCGCCCGTGCCAAAGCATCGGCAAAAATGGCTGATGTGCGGCAGAAAGTAGGCGTCACACTATAGGTATGGAAAAACGCACTCTTATCGAGGACTTGAGTCAGCATGTCGGCGAGATCGTCACTATAAAGGGGTGGGTCAGTGTACGGCGTGACCAAGGGAAGATGGTGTTTTTTGATTTCCGCGACCGCAGCGGCACGGTACAGGGCGTCGTGCTTCCGAAAAGCGCGGCAATCGATACGGCGAAAGATACCAGACTCGAATATGTTGTCGCCGTTGATGGAATTGTCAATCAACGTCCCGAAAAAAACAGAAATTCCAAGGTACAGAACGGCGATATAGAACTCGAGGTTACCGGCCTTACGGTCCTTGCAAAAGCCGAACCGCTGCCGTTCGATATGTCGGAGACCGGATTCAACCTCGACCTCACGACCGAGCTCGACCACCGCGCACTTACGCTCCGTCACCCGCGCCTCCAGGCGATTTTCAAAGTGCAGGCAGTCATCATTGACTCTTTCCGGGAATACATGAAGAGCGAACACTTCTTCGAGTTTCAGGCTCCGTCCATCGCGCCCGCGACAGCAGAGGGTGGTGCCGAGGTCTTCAAGGTAAAATATTTTGATAAGGAAGCGTACCTGAGCCAATCGCCGCAGCTCTACAAGCAAATCGTCATGACCGCATTCGAGCGGGTCTTCTCGGTGAACAAAGTATTCCGGGCGGAACCGAGTTCGACGACACGCCATCTCACCGAAGTCGTCTCGCTCGACGCCGAAATGGGGTTCATCGATTCGTGGAAAGACGTGCGCGATATGTCGGAGAAGACCGTGCGGTACATTCTTAAGCAAGTTGCAGAGCGGTGCAGCAAAGAGCTTGCATTCCTCGGCGCGACGCTTCCGGTCATGATAGATGAAACACCGACGCTTTCGCTTACCGAAGCGCAACAAAAAATATTCGAGAAGACCGGCCGTGATTCGCGCGGTGACAAAGACCTCAATCCGGAAGAGGAGCGGATGCTTTGTGAAATCATCAAGGAGGGGACGGGTTCCGACTTTGTCTATGTATACGGCTATCCTACCCGCCAAAAGCCGTTTTACGTGTATCCAAATCCGGAACATCCGGAATTCAACGAGGGCATGGACCTGCTGTGCCGCGGCGTCGAATGGCTTTCCGGCGGGCGGCGCGTCAATGATTACGCGCAGCTTATGGAGCATGTAGAGAAGTGGGGGATGGACCTCAAGAAAATCGAAATGTTCCTCGAGGCATTCCGCTACGGAGCTCCTCCCGAGGGCGGTTTCGCGCTCGGAGCGGAACGCATGACCATGCAAATTCTCGGACTCAAGAATGTCCGCGAAGCCACGATGTTCCCACGCGACATGCATCGCATAGACGGCCTCCTGTCCCAGGGTGACCCGGATTCTTCATCATGAGCGGCCGTTTTAGTATAACGACTGAGGGGTACCAAGGCCCGCTCGAAACACTCCTCAACCTTATCGAGGAGCGCCGGATGTCCATTTCGGATATCTCGCTTGCGGATGTTGCCGACGCGTATCTCGCATATGTGGAGAAGTTGCCCGGACTTCCGCTCGGGGAGACGGCACAATTCATTCTCGTTGCTTCCACGCTTCTGCTTATCAAATCGCGCGCTCTTCTCCCCACCATGGACCTTTCCGAAGACGAGCGCGATTCGGTGCTGGAACTTGAGCGCCGGCTTGCGCGCCTGCAAATCATCCGCAAGGCGTCGCGGCTTTTGCGCAAAGAGTGGGGGAGGGCACCGCTCCTGTTTCCGTACCGTGCTCCGGCGCGCGCGGCTGTGTTTTCTCCGGCCGAGGCCGCGGTCCGGACTATTTCGGAGGCGGCGGTGCGTCTGATGAACGTCCTGCCAAAGCCGGAGGCAATGATGCAGGCGGTTGTAGCACCGGTGCTTGCGCTCGAAGATGTTATCGTCCGGCTCAAAGAGAGGCTCTCAAACGCATTCAAGGCCCGCTTCAGCGAGCTGACCAAGAGCAAAGACCGGCACGAGGTCATCGTATATTTTCTCGCCATGCTCGAACTCGTACGCTCGGGTTCTGCCAGCGTGACACAAGAAAGACTGTTTGAAGACATCACCATCGAGAACGACTCGCTTGGCGCACCGAAATACGGCACATAAGTATGGACGACCTTTCCGCAAAAATCGAAGCACTGCTTTTTAGCGAAGGTGGTTCGCTTCCCAAAAAGAAAATAGCGCAACTCCTCGATGCGCAACCTGCACAGGTGGATGAAGGATTATTGAAACTCCGCGCGAGACTCGAAAACGGCGGGCTGACTCTTGTGGTGAGCGACACTGAAGCCGCGCTCGTGGTAGCCGCACCTGTCGCACCCGCCGTGCAAAAAGCGTTTGAACGTGAACTTGGCCGCGAGATAGGGGATGCGGGGCTCGAAGTCGTCGCCATCATTCTGTACCGCGGACCCTCGACTCGCACGCAGATTGATTACATCCGCGGAGTCAACACGTCGTCAACTATCCGCACACTCACTTCACGCGGACTGCTCGAACGTGCGGCAAATCCCAACGACGCGCGTGAATACCTATACCGGCCCACGGTCGAGCTCCTGTCGCACCTTGGTATCCGCGACGCGCACGAATTGCCGGAATATGCTAAAATAGCGAGCGAATTGGCCGCATTCGAGGAATCGCAAAAGAAATCGAGTGAGCCGTTTGAAAACCATGCCACCACAGGAGATACCACAGAATGACACACAGGAGGCCCTTTCACGCCTGTCGGGCCTTGCAGGGCCCGCCACGCTTCTATTGCTCGCCATAGCGGCGTTCGTCTTTGTGTATGCCTACATGGGCAGTGTCGCGAAGGTACCATCCGCAGAAACGGCTTCAGCGGCGGCGGTAACAAATGCCTTTGCAGGCATTTCGCTTCAGGCAAAAAGTGCGGTTGTTGTCGACTTGCGCACTGGCAAAGTCCTCTACCGGCTGGATTCCGGCGCACAATTACCGCTCGCCTCACTCACCAAGGTCGCGCTCGTGCTTGCGGTGCGCGACGCAATGCCGTCGGACACTATCATCACCATACCGTACGACACCGCACCAAAAGGTGCCGCGATGCGTCTCGGAAAAGGGGAGAAATGGCAACTGGGAGATGTGGTTAATTTTACACTTATCTCATCGTCCAACGAAGGGGCTAACATCCTTGCGCAGGCCGCCGACGACGCCATCAGGGCGCGCTATCCGCAAGCGCCGCAAGGAGGCGCGGCACTGTGGCGCATGAACCATTTGGCGCAATCTATCGGTCTTACGCACACGTATTTTCTCAACGTAAACGGTCTTGATTTGAGCGACACGCAGTCCGGTGCATACGGTTCGGCGGAAGACTTCGCAGAACTCTTTGCATATGCCGCATCCACGTCGCCGGAGAGTTTTTCGGGAACGACCCGAGACGGTCTCTTGCTTACCGACGAAGACGGCAACACGACCTCCGCGTTCAATACCAACGAAGCGCTCGGCGCGATTCCGGGACTCATCATGGGAAAGACCGGCTACACCGACCTCGCGGGCGGCAACCTTGCCGTTGTCTTTGATGTCGGACTCGCGCATCCGGTCGTGGCCGTCGTTCTCGGCTCCACACACGACGGGAGATTTGTCGACATGAAGCGGCTCGTGACAGCGGCCCGTGCGGCGGTTGTTCAGCAATAAGGAAATTGTTATGAGCGTAGCGAATTACAAGTTGCTTACCCGCCCATCTGCCAGCTTGCCGCTGTTGAGTAGTACCACATCTAACAGGGAGATGTTAGAAACAGGCCCCACGTTCAGCTGTGGCAGGGGGCAGATAGGCGGGTGGAAGTTATTTCTAAGCTCGTATACACTCGCTAAGAAAAACTAACCATGCTCTACGAAATCATCCGCATCATTATTCCCGCAACGGTGTCTTTCGCTTTCGGCATGGCGGCGACGCCGGTACTCACGCATTACCTGTACAAATACAAAGCGTGGAAAAAAGCTCCGGGGAAAATAGCGCTCGACGGCTCAGTGGCGCACGTGTTCAACGGCCTTCACAAAGAGCACGAAGTCCGCGCGCCACGCATGGGCGGCATTGTGGTGTGGGGAAGCGCTCTTCTCACAGTATTCTGCATTGCCGCACTCGCACGATTGATGCCGAATGCCGCTCTGCTCCAACTCGACTTCCTGAGCCGAAGTCAAACGTGGATACCACTCGGAGCTCTTTTGGCCGGCTCTTTGGTCGGTCTTGTTGACGACCTCCTCGTCATCCGGCCGGGCGGCGGCGGCATCCTCTTGCGCCATCGCATACTGTTTGTTATTGCGCTTTCCGGACTTACCGGCTGGTGGTTTTGGGCAAAACTCGGCGTCGTGAGCCTGAGTATTCCGTTTGCCGCTCCCTTGTACCTCGGTATTCTGATTATCCCGTGCTTCATTCTGCTTTCCCTGGCGCTCTACGCTTCCGGTGTAATTGACGGAATAGACGGTCTCTCCGGTGGCGTTTTTGCGTCAATTTTCGCCTCATACACCATCATTGCGTTTGTTCAACAACAGCTCGACCTCGCGGCATTTTGCGCCGCTATTGTCGGAGGGTTGCTCGCCTTTCTGTGGTTCAACATACCGCCCGCGCGTTTCTACATGTCAGATACCGGTACCATGGGGCTCACACTGAGTCTTGCGGCCGTTGCCTTTATGACCGACAGCATCGGCGGCGGCGTTGGCGTCGCGGTACTGCCGGTCATCGGAATGCTCTTGGTCGCTACGGTGCTTTCGAACATCGCCCAAGTCGTCTCGAAACGCTTTTTCGGGAGGAAAATCCTGAGGGTCGCACCTCTGCACCATCACTTCGAGGCTATCGGGTGGCCGGGTCACAAGGTGGTCATGCGCTACTGGGTCCTTTCCGTCGTACTCGCTTTCATCGGCGTGATTATCGCACTCGCCGCACTCCCCGTGACGGTGCTACCATAGAGTCATGAATCCCGTTAGAGACTGCGGAAGACGAAACCGTATTTCTTTGACGGTACAGAGTATATTGTTGGTCGGATTACCAGCCCATAGCCGAGCGGGAAGCGTCGTCGCTTCCTGTCTCTAACGGGATGAAGAAACGCGCCTCCGTCGACAAACCGTTGGCGCTTTTGATACTGATACTACTCGTCGGGGGCTGTCTGATATTCGCATCCGCCGCTTTCGGGCTTTTGGCGCGCGGCGCGACAAATATGTCGTCGGTGGTCTTCAGCCATCTTGTTCTTGGCGTGGGGTTGGGCGTTGTTGCGCTACTCATCGGTGCGACGGTGGACTACCACAGGTGGCGCCGCTACGCGCCGTACATATATGCCCTCGCGATTCTCGCCACGCTTGCGGTTTTTCTTCCTTACATCGGCTTTACACACGGAGGCGCTCGCCGCTGGCTGGTCGTATCGGGCGTGTCGTTCCAGCCGTCGGAACTTCTCAAAATCGCGAGCATTCTCTTTGCCGCTTCGTATTTCGCCGCAATCAAAACAAAGGTCACTTCGTTTACCTACGGGTTCGGTGGGTTTGCGGCTCTGCTCGCCCTGCCGGCGCTCGCGCTCGTTTTGCAACCGGACATTGGGACACTCGGCATCATTTGCATATCAGTCTTGGCGATATTTTTTGCCGCCGGCGCATCGTGGAAACAGCTCGGAGCCGTGATATGCGTGGGTCTGGTCGCGCTGGCGCTCGTCGCTTACAACAAACCGTACGTTCGCGAGCGACTCGTCACATTCGTCTATCCTTCACAGGGTCAGCACGACCAGTCGTATCAAATCAAACAGTCGCTCATTGCCGTGGGCTCGGGCGGAGTGTTCGGGCGCGGATTCGGGCAGGGGATACAGAAATTCACATATCTTCCGGAACCGATGGGCGACTCGATATTCGCAGTTGCCGCAGAAGAACTCGGCTTTGTCGGCTCGGTATTTATCGTGGCGCTTTTCCTTGCGTTTGCATTGCGCGGTTTTAGCATCGCCGCCCGCGCGCCGGATTTGTTCGGTTCACTCCTCGCCGTGGGACTATCGACCTATCTTGGTATAGAGGCATTTATAAACATCGCCTCGATGCTCGGCGTGGCGCCGGTCACCGGTATACCGCTCACTTTCATCAGCCAAGGCGGAAGTGCGATGCTCGCCTCGCTCGGTAGCGCGGGCCTTCTCTTGAATATCTCCCGCCGCCGTTCTTGACATCTCCTACAGGTGTTGTAATGATTGATAGAGTGCTTTTTCTCCAGTATCTTGTGTGCCGCAAAGGTGCATGAGAATCCTGGGGAAAAGGGTAGTTCCTTGACAGGATTCTGACTGCTGCTACCCGTTGGAAGGAAGTTACCATGCAGCGCTATAGTGGAACGGTAAAGACGGTCATTACCAACAAGGGCCGTCCGCACGGATTCATCGGACTCGCCTCAATTACGAAGGACGACCAGAGCCCGCACGGGCTCGATACGACGCAAGACCCGTTCATTCATCAGGACGATTGCGATTCGGCGCTGCGGCAAGGATTGTCCATCAGTTTCGAACTTGTCCCGGACGAACACCGTGGCGGCGACGCGCTTCGCGCCGTTGACGTGGTGGAAGTCGTTGTGGGCGAGCTCGTGCTCGTCGGCGAAAATGCCGGCGCAAGCCGTGAGCTCACCGACCCGCGCTCGCTCTATGTTCCGCCGACTCCGGCTCAGCGCGGGCTGATGAAGCCCATTTCCCCTGAGGCGATTCATCAGGTCCTGGTCAATCGCCCAATGCCATCGGTGCCTCGCACGGGTGGCGAGCAATCCGGAAACACCGCCGAGCTCGTCAATCAGTTGATGCGGCGCATATTTCCGCAATTCGTAGCTCTTGACGCCGGTGGCGTTGAAATGGCGGACGAGAAGTTTGACGAGATCATCAAGGAAGCTCTTGAAGATCACAAATCTCTGGGTCTGCTCGCCCAAGCAGGCATGATGAAGCAGCAAGCGAAGGCATACAAAGGCCTGCGCACATTGCTGAAGAGCCACGAAGACCTCCTACGTCCTGAAACGTTGATTCCCATGCAGTACCTTCCGGACCTCTTCATGGCGGTTCCGGTCTGGTACTTCTGGGCGGATGAAGTGGCCCGAAAAGACATCGCAGCGCTCGGGAGCGAGAGCGATCCACGCGTGCATTCCTACTTGACCGACATATGCGACTTAGTTCCCAGTTCACGCTGGATTGATACTTTCCTGATGTTCAATCGTCGCATAAGGACTCTCGCGGATTACGAGGGCGACGTAATTCCTCCAAAAGTAATCGCGAGAATGCGTAAGATGGCACCGCTTTTCGATCACATGGTCATCATGACGCCCTATCACGATGTCGCGGGGACAGACTGGGAGGACTTCGACTGGATGCGGAACCTTGATCCGTATGTTGTGGGATTTCTCAAAGGCGTGCCGCTCATGTTGGTTATCGGCCGTTTCAGCGATTCCGGCACCTTTCCGTTGTACAGCGAATTGGTCGCCGACACCATAGCGTTTCTCCGCGCAAAAATTATGATGCTGCGTGGATTCAACCGAGTCGATAGTCCTTACTGGTATCGTCCCGGTAAGCCCTTGTTCTACTTCGATGGCAAGCAGACCGGGAATAAACTTGTTCAGCATACGAAGGAGCTTCTCGCGGCCTTCGATGCAGGCAATTTATTCCCCTGGCTTCGAGGCGAAGACGAAAATCTGCCGGCTCGCAGCTGACAATCCAGAATCCTAACGCAAACGACACCCGTCCCTTCAGTGGGGCGGGTGCTTTCTTTTTTGGTACAATGGGCGGCATGCGTATCGTTTTGTTGGGAGGCGGCACCGGAGGGCATTTCTATCCGCTTATCGCCGTAGCTGAGGCGCTTGAAGAGCTTACGCGGGAACGTACGCTCATTGAGCCGGACCTCTATTACATCGGCCCCGAGCCGTTTGAGCGCACAGCGCTCCTCGAGCACGAAATAGCCTACATCCCGGGTGCGGCTGGCCGTATGCGCCGTTACCCCAGCATTTTCAACGTTCTGGGGCTCTTTGCGAGCTTCTGGGGCATTTGCACCTCCGTTATCCAGCTCTACCGCCTGTACCCCGACGTGGTCTTCTCTACGGGAGGATTTGCCGCGTTCCCGAGCCTGTATGCGGCAAAGCTCCTGCGTATTCCGGTTGTCATTTATGACGCCGATGCGACTCCCGGCAGAGTCTCGCTTTGGTCGTCCAAATTCGCCCGCTGGATAGGCGTCGCGCATCCGGAGGCGGCCGCGCGCTTTCCCGCCGCCATTCGCGACCGCATCGCGCACGTCGGTCATCCCATCAGAAAAGAAATCGAGACACCTGCCAAAGAGGGCGGCCATGAATTCTTGAAACTCGACAAAAGTGTGCCGACCATTCTCGTCATGGGCGGTTCGCAGGGCGCACAAATTATCAACAACGCCATCATTGACGCGCTTCCGCAACTCGTTTCTTCGTACAACGTAATTCATCAGGCGGGGAATGCGAACATTGATGAGGTTGATAAGCTCGCTAAGCTCGTACTACGCAATACTTCGCACGAAGAGCGGTACCGGCCGTTCGGGCTCCTGAATGCCCTTGCTTTGCGCATGGCCGCGGGTGTCGCTAATCTGGTGGTCGCCCGCGCGGGAAGCGGCACAATATTTGAACTCGCTACGTGGGGTACTCCCGCAATACTTGTGCCGATTCCCGAAGACATTTCCCACGACCAGACCTCAAATGCGTTTTCGTACGCACGCACGGGAGGAGCCGTGGTCATCGAGCAACGCAACCTCACGCCCCACCTGCTCTATGCGGAAATCGAGAGAATCGTCAAAGACCCCGCGCGCGTCGCCGAAATGTCGCAAGCCGCGAAGAAGTTCGCGCGGCCGCAATCTGCGCGCAAAATCGCCACTATTCTGCTCGAGGTCGCGCTTCAACACGAACCACAATAAATCAAAATGCAAAATCCAAAATCCAAAATCATCACGCGATTTCCACCGAGTCCCACGGGCTACTTCCATATCGGTAGTGCGCGCACTGCATTGTTCAACTATCTTTTTGCCGCACATGCGGGAGGCAAGATGCATCTGCGTTTTGAGGACACAGACAAAGAACGTAATAAAAAAGAATTTGAGCAGGATATTTTAGACGGCCTGACGTGGCTCGGTATTCCATACGATGCCAAAGCAATCACAAAACAATCAGAACGCACGGACGTATATCGCACCTGCATACAAACTCTTCTTAAAAACGGCCATGCGTACGAAGCGGAAGCGACGACGGACAATCCGGACAGGAAAGTCATACGGTTCAAGAATCCGAATGTTCGGATAACGTTCACCGACCTTATTCGCGGCGAAGTCTCTTTCGACACCACCGACCTGAAAGACTTTGTCATCGCGAAATCGGTAGACGACCCGCTCTACCACCTTGCCGTTGTCGTAGACGACCATGAAATGGGTGTCACGCATGTCATACGCGGTGAAGACCATATTTCCAATACGCCGCGGCAAATCCTTATTCTCGAAGCACTCGGCTACAGCAGGCCGATTTACGCCCACATACCCCTCATTCTCGCGCCCGACCGCTCCAAGCTCTCGAAGCGGCACGGAGCTGTCTCGGTCAACGAGTACCGCCTGCAAGGCTTTTTGCCGGAGGCATTCGTGAATTATCTGGCACTTCTCGGCTGGAATCCGGGCACGGAGCAGGAGATATTTTCCTTTGAGGAGCTCATCAAGGCATTTACCATCGAGCGCGTCCACAAGCACGGTGCTGTTTTTGACGCGGAAAAATTGCTTTGGATAAATCATCAACATCTGCGCGTACTCACCGACGCCGAATACTCACGCCGCTTCGAGGAGTTCGGAGGGGCTAAATTGGACGGATTGCCCGTTGCGCTCGTCAAAGAGCGTGCTCGCACATTTGCCGAAGCAGTTGAGCTCATCAAAAACAGGGAGTTCCAATTTATGTCCGCCGACATTTCTTATGACGCAAGTTTGTTGGTCAAAGGCGCAAAGACAGACGCGGAGACTGCAAAAAAACACTTGTTGGCGGTCTCCGGTATTTTGAAAGAATTGTCCGCGGAGGATTTCTCTGCGGAAAAGGTCAAGGACGCGATTTTTCCGTATGCGACAAAGGAGGGGAGGGGAAGTGTGCTATGGCCACTTCGTGTCGCGCTTTCGGGCCGTGAGAAATCCCCCGACCCGTTCATTATTGCTTCGCTCATCGGCAAAGAGCGTACGCTTCAGCGCATCGAAAATGCCGTCGGGTTTCTATGAGGATGGTGAAGTTTTCAGTACTCGCGCTGGTTTGTGTTTTTGCCGTTCTTCCGGCGCTCGTCGCGGCACACACCGCCGACGAATTGCAACAACAGATAGACAGCAACAACGCGCAGATACAGCAGCTCGACAACGAAATTGCGAACTATCAGGCGCAACTCGATTCCACCACAAAACAAAAAGACACGTTGCAAAACACCGTCAACCAACTGGCTCTTCAAAGCAAGCAACTTACGGCAAAGATTAACGTCACAAAAAGCCAGATCAAGACGACACAGCTGCAAATACAACAGCTCTCGCAGGGTATCGCCACGAAGCAGGCCACTATCGACGACGAGGAGGCCGGACTTGCTGAATCTTTGCGCAGTCTTGATGCTATCGAGCAGACGCCACTTTCCATCACTCTCCTTGCGGCCGGGACGATTTCCGATGCGTGGCAGGATATAGATTCGATTGCATCCCTGCAGAGCGCTATGCAATCAGCCATCGTCCGGCTTTCCGCGGATAAGCAAACTCTGACGACCAATAAAACCACGGCGGAGGGGAAGCGTGCGCAACTGCTTGCCCAACAGCGCACACTCAACACCCAGCAAGGCTCCCTCAACGCCACCAAAAAGGCGCAGAGCGACCTGCTCGCACAAACCAAGAATCAGGAGAGTAACTATCAGAAGGTCATCGCCGAGAAAGTGGCTGCAAAACAGGATTTCGAGGATACCTTGCGGGAATTGCAGGCCAAGCTGCAATCAGCCGACATCTCCGCCATACCGTCGCAGGGGAAAGGCGTCTTGAGATGGCCGCTGACTTCCGTACACGTAACTCAATACTTTGGCGATACGGCGTTTGCGCGGACGGCGGCGTACAAGGGCAAGGGCCACAACGGCATTGACTTGCGGGCGAGCGTTGGAACTCCTGTATTCGCCGCCCTTACCGGTGTAGTGGAAGAAACAAACCTCGGGACTGCACCCAATTGTCAGTATGGAAAATGGGCCCTTATCAGGCATAACAACGGCCTCACAACACTGTATGCGCACCTCTCGGGGGTCAACGTGGTCAAGGGTCAGAGCGTATCCACCGGTCAATTGATTGGGTACAGCGGCAACACAGGCTATGCAACCGGCCCGCACCTGCACTTCACCGTGTACGTCTCCTCAGCTGTAAGCTTCATCAATTACAAGTGCAACAACGGGAAAAGCGTCAAAGTGCCTGTTTCGCCCTTCAACGGCTACCTCAATCCTGTCAATTATCTGCCGTAAGCGAAGCTTTCGGAAAGGTCGCTCGGGTAAAATTACCGCGAGCGGTAATTTTGTCCCTCGCTACTTTCCGTGACGCGTTTTTGTACCGCGTGGATGCCACTCGGTGATATTGAGTGCTTGTCGTTCAACCGGCGTGGCTTTGCGAACGAGTCGTAGATTTTTCTTGGGCGCGATAGGGAAGTGGCGTGAATCATCGAGCTTTTCCACGAGCCAACGTAGATCCTTCACGGCCGTTACCCATTTTTCCGGCGCAAAGCGGCTCAAATCAAACGGCGCGGAAAAGGTGAGCATGGAGCGCCGGCCGCTGTTCATAATGTACTCATGGAAATATGACATCGCGAGCTCGCGCGGCGAGGCGTACACAGGGTCGCGATACCGCAATATTGTGTGATTCGTCTTGCTTATGGCACCCCAGCGGCCATTTTGCCGGAACAGCGCCAGTACGTGGTCCTCGTCGGCCGGAATTGTTTGAATATCCATCAGAAACGGTTTTTGGCCGTGGTACCCAAGCACAGCGGCGGCAAAAAGTGCGCCCTCGAAACAATGCGCGGTTTTTGCTTTCAACATGCGCCGCGGCGACATGTATGTCTCGCCCTTGAGTTCAAAATTAATCGGCAGGGTATCGAGGTAATCTTGAATGTTCTGTGGAGAACTCAGGCGGGCAAAAATCTTCCTCTCAGCGGGAGTAAGCAGTGTTTTGATGCGGTCGCGGTACATAAGTGGATTATAGACCCTCAAAAGAACCCTCCTTTGAGGGTTTGACTCTCTAGAGCGGAGGTTTATAGTTCCGACAGCTTCACTGAGACCATGGGGGACTTCGATGCATCGCATCGACCACAACGGCAATTCGCGCCTCAACGCACTGGCAGAAGCACTCTTGGCGGCAACGCTGCTGTTTCTGCTCTACAAGCTCGGCGTCTACTACAAGTTCCTGCCGGACGCGAAAATCCCACAATATGTGGAAAGTGGCTGGAACGCTGTGTTCCTGTCCGGCGTCGCTAGTTGGCTCTGGTTCATCAGCGCCAAGCAGTCCGACAAGTCTCGCGACGTCGACGACTGGACCGTGTTCATCTTCGTGGTGACGTGGATGACATTCATCGTCTCATTGGTCTGGATGGTGTTCTACACGGTCTACTATGGCTATTTCGCCTGAGCGAGCCAAAGCGGTGTAGCATGAATTGAAAAGTCCCCGGAGCGGCGTCTCCGGGGCTAATTGTTTTAAGCCTTTCAAAAGAACAGCCCCGAAGACCGTTATTCAACAATAAATTGTTGAAATTAGGTTTCGGGGCAAACAGGCACTCGAACTGGGGTCCGGCACAAAACGGTGTGTTCAGTGCCGGCTAAAAATTAAGTATACCAGATGTTTTGCAAGCAGGTTTTCGTGACTAATCTTGAATTAAAGACTGAAGTGCAATGCTTGAAAACTGAACATACCCGCACGGTACGCTAGGAGTGTTAGCAGCCTAGATACCAGTACGGGTATGTATGAGCATATTAGGCACGACCAACGAGTCGCGCTAGCGGCTCTCGTGAGAGCCGGATATACACAGGCGGGAGCTGCGCGGGAAATCGGAGTCGACCCGAGTACCGTGTCGCGCGAACTCCGCCGCAATGCCGGAGAAGACGGTCTGTATGAAGTCCGTCCGATCGAAAAGAAGATACGGGAGCGATACGCACGGGTGAAGCGGGGGGCGCGAACAATCGAGCGATGTCGGATGCGCGAAGCGATGATTGAGGCGCTTCTTGAGGCACACTACTCGCCCGAGCAAATCGCGGGGGCCTTTCACATCAGTACGCACACGACCATATACGCATGGATCGAACGAACTCGCCCCGATCTCAAACGATGCCTGCGACGGCGAGGCAAGCGACGCAGAACATACGGCGATGCCCGCAATCCGTCGCCGTATCAGGTCGCGAAGCGCCTCATTGCGGAGAGACCGGCAACCGTTGCGGAACGATCTCGAGTTGGTGACTGGGAGGGCGATACGGCAAGAGGCGGCGACAGAAAATCGGCGCTCGTGGTACACACGGAGCGCAAGAGCGGATTCGTTGCCGCATCCGCGCTCTCTCGCGCAAGCGCTGATGCGGTGCATGCGACAGTCGTGAGTACATTCAAAGCGCTTCCCGTCTCAACCATCACCTATGACAACGGAAGCGAGTTCGCTCTCCACCGAATGATCGAAAACGACATCAACACCGAGGTGTTCTTTGCACGACCCGGCCATCCCGAAGATCGCGGTACCTGCGAGAACACGATCGGCCTCCTGCGGGAGTTCTTTCCCAAAGGCACGCGGTTCGATATCATACGAGACAGCGATGTTGCGAAGGCGGTATGGAACCTGAACCACCGTCCGCGCAAACGCCACTCCTGGCAGACTCCGTGTGCAGTGTTCGGTCACTGTTGCACTTGAAGCTTTAATTC
>ERZ1292623.2251-Hain-H51-01um-R1-2251-length-17558-cov-23_pt1 | contig 17558 bp, 19 predicted proteins | sample MGYA00564398_ERZ1292623 | MGnify/ENA primary metagenome ERZ1292623 (study PRJEB36523, sample SAMEA6512633) | groundwater metagenome | collected 2019-01-07 | study: AquaDiva: Metagenomics assemblies of 32 groundwater samples | reverse complement strand
TGAAAACGTGCAACGCCAATTTCTTTTACTACTATAAACTAATTAATCAATTATGGAAAAGTATAAAAAGTGAAACGTTTTATTCTTGTTATGGAAGCTAAGTTTAGACAACATAGATGGAATATGTATGTTGGCTTTAGCTTGGTCTGTCCTAAAATTAAAACAACCTTGATTTAGTTCGGATATAAAATTCTGGATTAAGTTGAGGAAAGATTCTAGCTTAATTCAGAGAAATTTTATTCCATCAAGGGATATCGAAAAACCTGAAAATGGAAAAAGAAGAAATGGAAACACAAGAAAGAACGGCTGTTGAAAGAGAATTGAACCGGCTTTTAGAAGTGACTCTTAGAATGGAGCACGACTTGGTTTTGACTTTGAACGGCAAAGAAGAAAATTAGCGGAAGAGAAACGTTCTCGTTATTTCTATAACGAGTGTTATGTTAAAGGGTTTTGTGTGGAAAATATTAAGGGAATTCGGTTTTTCCTGTCCAAGTTTTTAGAACTATAAAATGGTGGATTAGGTCAGATAAAAAAAGAGACATTCCGATTATTAATAATACTTCATGATAAGAAAAGAAAGATAAGATTACCAAAAATAATCCAGTGTATCCATGGTGGATTCTTACTTTTAAAATTTTTTTGTTCCTTTTGTAGATATTTCTAATTGAGCCGAAAATTACCCTTCCTATAATAGTTAATATTTCTATTATTATTGTAATAATAATTATTTCTTTTATCATTTGGCTTTAGTAAGATTTTGAGAAATAACCGATAGTGTTTGTTTTCTGGCCGGTGTGAATGCATGTACCTGTTGTTTTTGAAAATTCAACAAGACGTGATGTTGCTCCCTCTGTTGCTTCTTTTATGTAATCTTCGGTTTTGCCATCGTCTATGAAATATACCTTTACTATTTTTCCTAATTTAATTTTTTCTTTTAGTTCCTTTAATGTTTCTGCCTTGTCAATTCTTGAATCAAGGAATTCTTTTGCTTTGTTAAATAAGTTTTTTTGAATTTCATCAAGAAGTTTTGGAATTTCTTTTTCTATATTTCTTTCAGGAACAGAAATTTTTTCATTTGTATCACGTCTTACTATAACAACTTGTTTTTTTGCTAAATCGTTTGGACCTATTTCTATTCTTAATGGAATTCCTTTCATTTCCCATTCATGATATTTCCAGCCGGGAGAGTAGTCAGTTCTGTAATCGGCTATTGGATTGAATTTTGCGAGTTTTTTTTCTAGTTCTTTTGATTTTTTCAAGACCTTTTCAGATGTTTTGTCAAATAGTATTGGAATTATTACTAATTTATTATGTGCAATTTTTGGAGGCAGTACAAGGCCTTTATCGTCGCCGTGCACCATTGTTAGTGCACCTATAAGCCGTGTTGAAAATCCCCAAGATGTCTGCCATCCATATTGTTCCTTTTCATTTTGGTCTTTGAATTTTACATTAAATGCCTTTGCAAAGTTTTGTCCTAAATTATGGGAAGTGCCCATTTGCAATGCCTTTCCATCAGGCATAAGGGCTTCGATTGTTATTGTTGTTTGTGCTCCAGCAAATTTTTCTCCTTGAGACTTTTTACCAACTAAAACAGGAATTGCTAAAATTTCTTCCACCATTTTTTTGTATTCTTCAGCCATTTCATTCATGTTTTCTTCAGCTTCGTTTTCGCTTGAAAAAACACAATGCCCCTCCTGCCACAAGAATTCGCGTGTTCTTAAGAAAGGTTTTGTTTGTTTAACTTCCCAACGGATTACGTTGCACCATTGATTAATTTTTAATGGCAAATCGCGCCAAGAGCGAATCCATTTTGAATATGAGTCATACATAATTGTTTCAGATGTTGGTCTTAATGCTAATTTCTCTCCTTCATCAGTGTTTTTAATGTAAGCCAATTCTGGATTAAAGCCCTCGGCATGTTTTGCTTCTTTTTTAAAAAATGATTCTGGAATTAAAAGAGGGAAGTAGGCGTTTCTTACTCCTTTCTTTTCCAGAACTTTGTTAAAATAGTCCTGAATGTTTTGCCATATTGAATATGCATTTGGTCTTATAATCATGAAGCCCTTTATTGGCGCGTAGTCGGCAAGTTCGGCTTTTTGAATAACTTCAGAATACCAATCAACAAGGTTTTCTTTTTTAATAGTTATTCCTTGCGTTTCTTTTTTCATTGTCTTGCTAGGTTTTATTCTTATTTAAAATTAATCTTTATCTTCATATATTAAAGGAAGTAAAAAGGGTTTGAGTTTTTGGTATAATTTCTTATGTTTTCCTTTAGTTATTTCAAGTATTAATTTTCTAGTTTCTGATTTTTCTTTAAGTTTTAAGAATTCTTGTGCAATTTTTTCGAGCCTTGCTTTATTTCCATCAAGTTCGTTGGCGTGAATTCCCAAATAATCATATACTGCAATTGAAAATATTGATTCTATCGCTTCTTTTCTTGAGCTAGAACTAGATAAACGCGCGTATTCGACAAGGAATATAACCAGACCTTGTTTGGCCAGCAATTTTGCTCTCCATTTATTTTTTAGAATTATGCAGTTTTTAAATTTTTAGTTAATTAAAGTTTGATTTAATTGTTGCTGTGCTATTCGATTTACTGCTTCTTTTATGTAGTTTGATTCTAGTGAGAAGCCGAGTGACTCGCCTGAGGATATTTTGAAATTGTTTATTCCTATTACTTCGCCGCGCGAATCAATTAAAGGCCCGCCTGAATTTCCAGGGTTTAATGCAGCGTCGGTTTGTATATATGCGTCCAAAGCGTTACTGCCTTGCCTGTTTACTGCTGAGACAATTCCTTCCGAGACGGAAAATTGCAATCCCAAAGGATTTCCTATTGCAATAACTTTTTGTCCAACTTCCACTTGGTCAGAATCTGCGAGAGTTAAGTAATCATAATCTCCTTTTGGAAGTTTAAGCAAAGCAATGTCCAAATCCTTGTCATAACCAATTAATTTTGTGCTTCTTTCTTGCTGATTGTAGTCGATGGTCATTAGTTGATGGCCCCCTGAGAGAACGTGTGCGTTTGTCACGACGTATCCGCTCCCATCAATTATAAACCCTGTTCCTTGGGCGACATCTGTTCTTACTGTCACAACCGACTTAACTGCCTCTCCAATTATTTTTGAAAAGTCGGAACTTGTTGAAGCACGTAACAAGTCAATTTGATTGTTAAAAGTTTGATTTATAGACGAAACAGATAACTGTGTTTGCTGAAGGGTACTTGTTATTTCATTTATTTGTGAGGTTGTTAATAATTGGTAAGATTCAATCTTTTGATTTATTTCATTATATTTAATATTTAAGTCAGAGTAAAGCATGTAAATTAAAATTCCTGAAGCAATCATAAAAATGATTACAATTGTTGTGAAACTTCCAATAAGAATTTTATGGTGTTTTTTTAGGGCCATTTATTAAAGAAGAAATATGAGTATAAAAATTATGTGAAGTTAATATCTTAAACCCCAAACATTAAAAAGTTCAGATTTTTGGTTTTTGTACGGGTCCGTAGTTTAATGGATAAAACTCTAGGTTTCGGAAATTGACTTTGAAAAACCCTGGGGATGAGGGTTCGATTCCTTCCGGACTCGTTATAGGTAAAGATGAAACTAGAAGAAAAAGAGGCTAGAAAAAAATATGGTATTGTTGCAGAACATTATCATAATTGGAGAACTAAATTAAATCCTTATGGATGGCATTATAATGAACTGCTTGAAATGCCTGCAACTCTTTCATTATTAGGGAATATTAAGGGAAAGAAAATATTGGATTTTGGATGCGGAACAGGTATTTATGCTAAATTGCTTACAAAAAAAGGAGCTAAAGTTAAAGGATTTGATCTTTCTCCTGAAATGCTTACAATAGCAAAAAGAGAAAATCCTACTTTAGATTTAAGATTAGGGAGTGGATATAATATTCCTTTTAACGAAAAATTTGATATTGTGATTGCATCTTTGGTTTTAGATTATTTTAAAAATTGGGATATTGTTTTTCAACAAGTTAATAGAGTATTAAATAAAAATGGAATTTTTATCTTTTCTGTTGGAAATCCCGTTGCAGAGTGCACGATAAAAAAGAGAATAAAAGGTGAAAAGCAAAGAGTATTAGGCATAAATAGTTATTTTAAGGAAGGCAAAATTTATGGAACATGGCACAAAATTTTTTACAAAGGGAAAATGATTGATGTTCAAATGCCTTCTTATCATAAAACTTATGAGACAATAATTAAAACAATAACAAACAATAAATTTGAGATTATAGATTATAAAGATTGTTTTCCTTTAATTAAATCTAAAAAACTTTTTCCGGAGGAATATGAATTTACTTCAAAAATTCCTTATTTTTGTGTCTGGAAAATTAAGAAAAGATGAAAAGCGATAGTGATTTCAAGAAAACATTTACAGCGGTAGCAATTATGATTGGAACTGTGATTGGCGCGGGTTTCCTTGGAATTCCTTCTGTGATTGTTAAGTCTGGCTTTGCTATAGGAATGTTTTATATTCTTTTTGTTGGCTTAATGGTTTTGTTTTTGTTTTTAATGTTGGGTGAAGTTTCTTTGAGAACAAAAGGGGAACATCAGCTTACGGGCTATGCAGGCATTTACTTAGGAAATAAAGGAAAAATTTTCATGTTTTATGCTTTGCTTTTCGAAGTTTATTCTGCGGTTTTGGCTTATCTTTTTGGCGTCAGCGAATCATTAAGCTTTCTTTTCTTTGGGGAGGTAAAGTATATTTTATTTTTTGGAATCGGCCTTTGGATTTTTATGTTTTTCATTATTTCTCATGGGGTTAGGGAAATGAAAAAATTCTTGGATTATGGCTCAATAGTATTTTTAGGATTGATTGTGATAGTTTCTTTAGTTAATCTTCCAAGGGTTGATTTGAATAATTTTAAGACGATTTATTTTAACAATTTTTTTGTTCCTTTTGGAGTTGTTCTTTTTTCTTATCTTGGTTTTGCTGCTATGCCTGAAGTTGAAAGGCATTTGAAAGGCAGTGAACGACTAGTAAAGAGATCTTTAATACTTGGTTTAGTTATTGCGATGATTGTTTATACGGTTTTTTCTTTTGTTATCGTCGGAGTTTATGGGAGTAATGTAAGTGAAATATCCACTTTTTCATTGGGGAAATTTGTAGTTATTCTTGGTATTGTGACTATGGTGACTTCATATGTTGCTTTGTCTGTGGCTTTGAAGGATATGTTTGGATTGGATTACAGTGAAAGTTGGAAAAAGTCGTGGCTTTATGTTACGCTTTTGCCTTTGGTCCTTTTTATCTTTTTGAATTTTATAGGGTTTGATTCTTTTGTTAAGATTTTATCTATTGGAGGGGTAGTTTCCGGCGGCTCTATAGGAATTTTAATTTTGCTTATGTTTGCGCGCGCAAAAAAAGGAGGAAATAGAAAACCAGAATACGAACTTAAAATTCCTTCAGTAGTTTTATGGATTATAGGATTAATTTTTGTTTCAGGGGTTGTTTATGAGCTTTTGAATAATATTGGATTTGTTTGATTATTTCAAATTTTTCAATATTCTTTCTAGAATTTTTCTTGCTATTTCAAAGTCCGCGCGCTTGTTTGAAAGTCGCATAACTTGGCCGATTAAAAAATTCAGCGCTTTTTCTTCACCATTTTTGTAATCTTGAACTGCTTTTGGATTCTTTATTATTGCTGCTCCAGATAATCTCTCTATTTCTTTCTCATCTGAAATTGTTGATTGTTTTACGGCTTCTGAAAGCGGGGAGAAAGATTTTGGAACGAATTTATTAAGAATTTCTTTTGCTTTTAATTCAGTTATTTTTTTGTTTTGGACTAACTCCAAAAGTTCTATAATATGTTCGGGGATAATTTCCACTTCATCCAAAAGTTTTTTATTGTAATTTAAAACCCTTTGAAGCTCGACGGTTATCCAGTTTAATGCTAATTGTGGTGAAATACGGGACGAGACGATTTCAAATAATTCAACCATATCTAAATTTTTAGTCAAAACTTCTGTTGAGTTCTTTGGTATCTTGTATTTTTTTATTAATTTATTTAATTTTTCTTTTGGCGTTTCTGGCAAATTTTCTTTTAATTTCTTAATTGTTTTAGCGTCTATTTTTATTATTGGCAAGTCAGGATCGGAAATGAATCGATAGTCCTCTGCTTCTTCTTTGAAACGCATGTGTGTTGTAGTACCATCTGACTCATTAAATGCACGCGTTTCTTGTTTTTTTGGAAGCGAACGTGCTTGACGCTCGAGTTCATGTTCTATAGCGGTTTTTATATTTGAAATAGAATTTACATTTTTTATTTCAACACGAACACCATTGTCAATTGAAACATTTACATCTGCTTTTAATCCGGAAGAACGGTCTAGAGATTTTATATAAGACAAAGTTGATTTTAGTGTTATTAACCATTCAACAACCTGCTCTGCAGATTTGAATTCTGGCTCGGTAACAATTTCTATTAAGGGTGAGCCGGAACGATTGTAATCAATTTCTCCTGTTTTTGGATTCCATGCCGCAGGGTCTTCCTCAAGATGGACTTCGGTAATTTTTATTCCTTCAAATTTTCCGTTAATTCCGACGGGAAAAGCGTGAGGACCGGATAAAGTGTTTTGGTAACCTTTTGGTAAATCAGGCCAAGAGTAATGTTTTCTTTGCCATATTAATTTTTCATTTATTTTGCAATTTAAAATTAATGCAATTTGAATTGATTTATCTATTGCTGCTGAATTAGGTAGCATTGGTTTGCTTCCTGGCATCCCACAACATATTGGACATATGTTTGTATTTGGTTTTGAGAATTTTGCACCATGCTCAGACACACACGAGCAGAATAATTTTTCTTTTGTTTCAAGATAACCATGAATTTCCAAACCAATCTTTACCATTAATTAGAAAGATAAAAAGGATTTATTAAGGTTTTTAGGGATTAAAAGTCCCTTGCGGCTACATGAACATTGTAGTCATCTTGATTCATTTTTCCTAAATCGTAATTTCTTAATTGGTCTAATTCGTAGACCATTCTATTCTGGTCGGAATTTTTTAGAGAAGGATATTGTCTTTTTAATTTGTCTAAAACATACCATGTTGCTGGCTGATTTTCCAACATTGTTGCTAATCTTGCTCTTTCATCTGGAGTGTCAATTGCCTCTCTTAATTCTGATCTTGCTTGTCTTTCTGAAGCCATTTCAGTTCCTTTTACTAAAGAGAATGTTCCAACTGATAGCAAAGCTAATACTAATCCACCCGCAATTCCTTTTCCTATGTTTGTCATATTTATTTCCCGATCTTCTGGTTTATAAATCTTTCTATTGTAGTTACTTACACGGAGTAACTATTCTGATGTGGTCTTAAAAATACATTAAAGATGAAACTTTTTATAGTTGGAATTTTTGTTTTGAATATGAAAATTGATAATGGAATTAAGGCGGGAGATGAAGTTGAAATTCATTTCATTAAGGAAATTTATGAAGGGACTTTGATTGAGACGCTCGAGTCGGACAAGAATATTGTTTTGCTTAAACTCGGCAATGGATATAATATTGGATTTCCTAGAAAGGAAATTTTAGAAATAAAACTTGTTGAAAAGGGACGCGAGGTTCAAGAAAAGGTTGAGATTAAAAAAGTAAGTGGAAAACCGAATATTGCGATGGTTATTACCGGTGGGACGATTGCAGCTCGCTTAAATCCAAAGAAAGGGGGAGTTGACTGGCTTGACACTCCTGAAAGTTTATTTAAATATTACCCTGGAATTTTTGATAAAGTGAACGTTCTTCGTTTAGAGCGACCTTTTATGAAAGCGTCTGAAGATATGGATTATAAGGACTGGCAGAAAATTGCAAAAGTTGTTTCTGAATTGTTGAATGATACAAATATTCAAGGGGTTGTAATTACTCACGGGACTGATTTTCTTGGTTATACTTCTGCGGCCTTGAGTTTTTTCTTAGGTAAGTTGAATAAGCCGGTTGTGCTGACTTATTCGCAAAGGTCTATTGATCGCGCTTCGTCCGACGCTAATTTAAATTTAATTTGCGCTGCTGTTGCTGCGACTTCTGAAATTGCCGAAGTTATGCTTGTTGGACATGCAAATGAAAGCGATGAATTTTGTTATGCTATGCCTGGGAGTAAAGTTAGAAAACTGCACACTTCAAGAAGAGACGCATTTAAAGTTGTTAATGGGAGACCTTTTGCAAAAGTTACTCAAGATGGAATTGAAATTATGAGTGATTTTAATAGAAGAAATAATAGTAAAGTTAAGGTTGATAATAAATTTGAAGAGAAGGTCGCACTTTTAAAAATTTATCCGGGACAAGAGGCCAACGTGCTGGACTATTATGTTAAAAATGGATATAAAGGATTAGTTCTTGAAATGTCTGGCCTTGGTCACGCACCGACTTCCCGGTCTAGACATGGATGGACTAAAAAGTTAAAAGAAGTTCAGAAAAGGATTGTTGTTTGCGCGACGTCGCAGTGCATTAACGGCCGAGTTGATCCTTTAGTGTATAGCAATGGAAGAGAACTTTTGGAAACGGGAATAATTTATTTGGAAGATATGTTATCTGAGACGGCTTTGGTAAAACTTAGTTATGTGCTAGGTAAAACAACAAATAAAGAAGAAGTGAAAAAACTAATGCTTACAAATATGGTTGGAGAATTAAATGATATGTTAGAATAATAATTATTTTATTATTCCCATTATTTTTTCTCCAACTTTCTCTGTCCAATTATCTTTAAAATTTGTGAATAGAACGTTAACCTTTTTGTTTATTTTATTAGATAATTCTTTTATATATTCTCCTTTTGACCATTCTTCATTGATTATTACAAGAAAATTAGATACTTCGTTATTTTTTGTCAAAAAATCTGCCTCTAAGATTCTTAATCTGACTAGTGCAGGTTTAACTTTGTGCCTCGTTACTAGATCTCCATGTTTTGGTATTGAATTATGAATCTCGATAGCAATTTTGTCATTTATTAAAAAATCATAAGGGTCGGAGGGTTTTTTTATTTTGATTTTCGCTCCTTTTTTTTCTAAAAAATCTACTAATTCTTTTTCTTCCTTTATTGAAAAGAAATCTTTTGTTTCTAAATTAAATGATTGGAGATTAAATTGAATATTTACTGGGAACCATGATTTTGATTTTAATTTTTCTATTTCTCCTTTATTTAATATCTCTTTGGGTATTGCTATTTGAATTCTCTTTTTGCTATGAGGAGTTATTCTTCTGGCCTCCTTATTATCTGATTTAATTATTATTACATCTTTATCTTTTCTATTAAAGAGACATTTTATTTTGTCTTTTTTTGATAATTCATATAAACTTTTTGAAGAGATGTCGATATAGTAAGTCCTGGTACCTTTTTTTATGGCACCACTTTTTTTTATCATGCCTTGCGGAATTTCATCAGTGATAGGACTTCCCATTCCTTTGTTAAAAAGTTCTTTTTTTGTTATATTCCACTTATTTAGATCAATAAACACTTCTACTTGGTTTTTGTCTTTTATTTTAATAATTCCTTGATCTATTAGTTTTGTAGCTGTTATTCTTAATCTTCTTTGAGCTGCAACTGTTGTGTGAGTGCTTCCTCCAGGGATTATCTCTATTCCATTTTCACACTTTTTGATAGTTACTTTTTGGTTGTTTTCTTTTGCTTTATTTGTTAGAGGTTTATTATGTATTACGAGGACCTTTGAGTTTTTGCAGTTTTCTATTCTCCCAACTAGTAACTCCATTAATTATTAAATATGTTCTATTATATAAATATATTTATAATGCGTTCTTAGGGCATAGCGAGTGGGCAAAAAGCAAGGAAATTGTAAAAGAGAAAATGCTTCATAACTTTGCGCATGAGTTTAATAAAATGCTTGAAGGGTGATTTTTTGATTTGTGTGTTTGGTTGTAACTCATAAGGGGTTACTTTAGAAAGGTTTTTAAGATGTAAAGAGATTAGTATTGCATGAATTATATAGAAAGATCTTTAGCAAGGGAGATAAGAGAGAAAGTTGAAAGAATAAATAATTCTTCTGATAAATGTATTTATAGGATGCTATGTGAAAAAATAAAAAGAAATCTTATTGACAGAAATGCCCGAATTCATTCCTGGAGAATTGAAAATCCTGGAGTTGTTAAAAAGAAGCTGATAAAACAAGGCAGTGCAAGATTAAAGGGGGCTTTTGAATTAGGCAAAGAAAAATTTAAACTTCCTATAGATGACTATTTTCTTTTTCATATTGTTGGTAAAGTTGAGCCAGAAATTTATAGAAGGGACATGGGGTATTACAGAGGAGATAATGACTCTGTTATGATCACTGGTTCTAAATATATTCCTCCTGCTTCTTATAAAGTCAGGATGAGAGAAATGCCTTGGTTTTTTGAAAATTTAAATTTAAAAATTAGTAATTCAGGGGATGATCCTGTACAGCAACTTATGGCTGCTATTTGGACTCATTTTCATATTGTAAGAATTCATCCATTTATTGATGGAAATGGAAGAACGGCCAGAACTGCTCAAAATATAATTTTAGATCATTATGGGTTTCCTTTGCCGATTATTCCTTCAACTGAAAGAAATACTTATTATCATTGTTTGGAACAGGCCGTTGGCGGATGGAGAGATAAAGAGGCAAATGGTGTAAATAATGGGCCAACAGAAGGAGAACGAATATTTTATGATTTTATGGCTGGAAAGGTTAATACTTCTTTAGACGAGATTGTTAGGTGTATTCATTAATTTCTCAATAATTTTAAATAACTTCACTTTCTAAGATTATGATGATTGATTACAATAAATTGGGCTTTAAGCAAGAAAAATCAAAAGATTTTTCAGCAAAAAACCTCGATTATAAAAATCTCGGTTTTAAGGCAGGACTTGAAATTCATCAGCAGCTTGATACTCGCAAATTATTCTCTCATGCGCCGTCGATTTTACGCAGTGATGAACCGGAATATTTGATAAGGAGAAAACTTCATGCCGTCGCTGGAGAGTCAGGAGAAGTTGATGAAGCGGCATTGTATCAGGTTTCTTTAGATAAGGAGTTTGTTTATGAAGTTCATTCTGGAACGACGTCACTTGTAGAATTGGATGAAGAGCCACCCTATCAAATTAATGAAGAGGCGCTGAAAATTACTTTGCAAATTGCTTTGCTTTTGAATTGTGAGATACAAACATTGACACAAATTATGAGAAAGACAGTTGTTGATGGTTCGAACACTTCTGGTTTTCAGAGGACAGTTTTAATTGCGCGCGATGGTTTTATTGAAACGTCTGAGGGCAATGTTAGAATTGACACAATTTGTTTGGAAGAGGACTCTGCGCGAAAGGTCTTGGAAAATGAAAAAGAAGTGCGTTATAGGTTAGATAGATTGGGAATTCCTTTAGTTGAAATTGCTACCGCGCCTGATTTGAGAAACGCCGGGCAAGTTCGTGAAGCGGCATTGAAAATTGGAGAAATTTTAAGAAGCTGCAGAGTTAAAAGGGGGATTGGAACTATAAGACAAGATGTTAATGTTTCTATTTCAAAAGGCGCACGAATTGAAATAAAGGGTTTTCAAGATCCGTCAATGATGATTTTAACAGTTGATAAAGAAATTGAAAGGCAAGAAAAATTAATTTTAGGAAAGATGAAAGTTATTTCTGAAGTGCGGCGCGCTTTGCCTTCAGGAGAGACGGACTTTTTGAGACCTATGCCTGGAGCTGCCCGTATGTATCCTGAAACGGACTTACCTTTGTTAAAAATACATAGGGACTTGATTAATGAAGTAAAGAAGACGTTACCTAAATTAAAGACAGAAATTGAAGAGGACTTAAGGCGTGAGGGCTTGAATGAAGAAATGATTAAATTGCTGTTTAAGAGAAATCAAGTTAAAGAGTTTGGAGAGTTGATGAAGATTTATCCTAATGCAAACTTTGTTGCAAAGGTCTTGCTTGTTTTTCCGACGGAGATTGCTGTTAGGGGGAATTTAAACGAATACGATGTTGAAAAAAAATTTGGCAAAGAAGTTATTTCTGATGTCTTGGAAAAAGTTAGAGAAGGAAAACTTGAAGAAAGCAATGTTCGGGATGTTTTTGAAAGAATTGTGTCTGGCGAAGGTCTGGAGGATGCATTAAGATTTGAGAAGGTTAATTTGGAAGATGTTGAAGAGAAAATTCATAAGATAATAAAGAGCAAACCCGGCTTGAACGCGAATGCTTACATGGGTTTGGTTATGAAAGAATTCAAAGGAAAGGTCTCTGGGAAGGATGCGATGGAAATAATCAACAAGATGCTGAAATAATATAAATTTTTATAAACTTTAAATTTATGTTTTGTTTATGAATTATTTAAGTAAATTTGCTCGTCTTTTTATAAGAGATTATAGTGATGTCAAACAAGAGCAAAGTTTGCCACAGCAGGAAACTGAAATAATAATTCTTTATACACCTATGGGATATATTGATGCAGGTCATAAATTAATGAGGGAAGAGAAGGAAAGGCAAAGAAATTTGGAGTCGTCTTTGAATTCTAATTAAATTTATAAATTGCTTGTTTATTGATTTATTATGTTAAGAACGCATACTTGTGGAGAACTAAAGAAGAAAGATGTTGGAAAGAAAGTAACGCTTTGCGGATGGGTTGATACGATTCGTGAGCATGGAAAAATTAATTTTATTGACCTGCGTGATAGGTATGGAAAGACGCAGATTGTTTTCAAAGGTGAGCATGGATTAAGAAATGAATTTGTTGTTTCTGTTTCTGGGGAAGTTAAGAATAGAAAGCCAGGGACTGAAAATCGGGAACTCGGGACGGGAGAAGTCGAGGTCTTTGCTGATAAAATTGAAATTATTAATGAGGCGAAAGTTCCTCCAATAAAGATTAATGAAAATGAAATTGCGGGAGATGATATAAGAATGAAATATAGATTTTTGGATTTGCGAAGACCGGAAATGCAAAGGAATTTGGCATTTAGAGCTAAGGTTGCTCAAGCGGCGCGAGAGTATTTTATTGAGAACGACTTCATTGAAATTGAGACGCCTTTGCTTGTTAAGCCGACGCCGGAAGGCGCGCGCGATTATATTGTTCCTTCTCGTGTTAATGAAGGAAAGTTTTATGCGTTGCCGCAATCTCCTCAATTATATAAACAAATTTTAATGATTGCTGGTTTTGACAAATATTTTCAGTTTGCACGCTGTTTACGAGATGAGGATTTGAGAGCAGACAGACAGCCAGAACATACGCAAATGGATTTGGAAATGAGTTTCGTCGAGCAAAAAGATATTTTGGGATTTGTTGAGGGATTGTATAAACATATTTTCAAAAAAATTTTAGGAATTCAACTTTCTGCGTTTAGTATTTTAACTCATGAAGAAGCAAAGAAGAAATACGGAACGGATAAGCCGGACTTGAGAAAAGACAAGGGCGACGCAGGAGAATTTGCATTTTGCTGGGTTGTTGATTTTCCATTGTTTTCTTACAATAAAGATGAAAAGAAATGGGAGCCGGAGCATCATATTTTTACATCTCCGAAGAAGGAACATATAAAATATTTGGAAAAAGAACCAGGAAAGGTCTTGGGTGATTTATTTGATTTAGTTTTAAACGGTACGGAACTTGGTTCTGGAAGTATTAGAATTAATAATCCTGAATTACAAGAGAAAGTTATGAAAGTTATTGGAATGAAAAAAGAAGAAGCGCGAAGGAAGTTTGGTTTTTTGCTTGACGCTTACGAGTACGGCGGGCCGGTTCATGGAGGAATGGGATTAGGTTTTGATCGGTTGGTTGCATTGATGTTAGGGTTTAATGATATTAGAGAAGTAATTGCATTTCCAAAAAATAAGGCCGCACAAAATCCAATGGACGGTTCACCGTCGGAAGTTGAGCCGATTCAACTTAAGGAAACGCATATAGAAATTGTAAAAAAGAATTCAAAGCCCAAGAACTCGAAAAAATAGTTCTTAAATGTTTTTGTCTTTGAAAAGATTATAGAAACGTTTAAAAACAATTTGGATTAGTAGGTTTTAATTAAAATAGGAGTTGTAAAATGCCTAAGAGTGAAGAAGACAAAAAGATTGATGAGTTAGAAGATGAAGATGAAGATGACGACGATGAAGATGACTCAAGCGATGACGAAGCAGATTGGTAAATAAATTTATTTTTATTTTTATTTTTTAAATAATTCTTAATATTTTTAAATAGTAGTTAGGTTTTTAAGTTTGTAATAACTTTTTTATTCATGGTTAGAATTTTGGTTTGTGGGGACTTTCAAGGAGTTTTTCCTTTGAAGTTGAGGAAGAAACTTGATAAGGAAGATTTTGATTTAGTTATTGGTGTTGGAGATTATGGAGGAGTAGAAGAATGGAGACCTTTTATTATGGATATGTTTAGACGATTGAAAAAAGGTGAAGAAAGAATTTCTCCGGAAGAATTTTTTGGAAAGAAAAAATTCAAGAATTTATTAAAAAAGGATTTTGAAGCTGCAAAAAATGTTTTAAAACAACTTGATAGTTTTGGAAAACCCACATTTATTGTGTTTGGAAATACTGATGATGATTGGTACAGCACCCCTTATTTTAAAGAGAAAAGAAAAGAAAAGCATGCTTTATTTCTAAAGAAGTTGAGAAATGTTAAAATAATTAATTATGGTAAGAAAGAATTTTGGGGTTTTGATGTTATCGGGTTTGGTGGTTATATGGATATTGATGCATTTTTTAAGAAGGAGACATTTAAGAGTGAACGTGAAAATATTATGAAAAGGTATGAAAGACATCTTAAAATGAGGGCAAAGTTTTTTAGTTTGCTAAAAAAGACAGATAAAGAACTGCCGAAGATTTTTGTTTTTCATTATCCCCCGAAAGGAATTTTTGATATAATCAAAGATAAGAAAAATCCAATGGATGGCGAGAGTGCAGGAGTTAGATTTTATTCTGAAGCGATTAAAAAATATAAACCTGTTTCTGTTTTTTGCGGGCATATGCATGAGTACAGAGGAGTGAAGAAATTATATAACATTCCTATTATCAATCCGGGAGATGGAGAAAAAGGAAAGGCAGCGATTGTTGAGATTGATGACAGAATAGGAAAAATTAAAAGTGTGAGATTTATTGGTTAATCATGGTTGAAGGGTTTTTATGGAAGAAGGTTTCTGATTCGGAAAAAGAACAAATAAAGAAAGAATCAAAGAAGATTATGGATTCTTTTTCTTCTAAGTTGGAGAAATTAGGGCTTGATAAAGTAGAAGAACCAATGATTGAGCGCGGTTCTGGAGAGAGAAAAGAAGGTTCGGCTGAAAAAGTTCCCATTGACAGAGAAATTATGTTTTCAAATGCGCCGAATAAGAATAAGGACTTTATAATTGCGGAGAAGGGAGGATGGAAATGACTTCGTCATTTCCCTGGGGCTTGAACCCCAACTCCGTTTTGAAAACAAAACGTCGGATGGAAATGAAATGAAACAAGAAATAATTATTGTTAATCCTAAAGATTTTGAGAAAGTTAAAAAAAAGATTTCTGAAGAAGGAGTTGAAAACTTTCATGTTCTTTCTGATTTTGATAAAACTTTGACTACCCTATTTTTGCCTAGTGGAGAAAGAGTAAATTCATTAATTTCTATTTTAAGAAATGGGAATTATCTTGATGAGGATTATGTTAAACGCGCTAAAGAATTATATTCAATTTATCATCCTATAGAAGTTGATCCAAACGTTAATATTGTAGAAAAGAAGAAGAAGATGTATGAATGGTGGGATAAACATTTTATCTTGCTTGGAAAAAAAGGATTGGATTTAGATTTATTGAAGAAATGTGCAGATGATATAATAAATAATGATTTGTTAATTTTGAGAGCAGAAGTAGATTATTTTGTAAATTTCTTGGATAAAAAAAATATTCCATTACTTATAATTTCAGCTAGTATAGGTGATTTAATTAAAGAATATTTAAAAAAGAAAGGACTGCTGACGGAAGATATATTTGTTATATCAAATGAATTGGAATATAATTCAAAGGGTAAATTTAGCGGGGTAAAAAGTATAGTTCATGTTTTAAATAAAGATGAAAGTTCTGTGAAGAATTTTCCTAAAGTTTATGAAAAAGTAAAGAATAGAAAAAATATTTTGTTGTTAGGTGATGGGGTTGGTGATGTTGATATGATTCGCGGTTTTGAGTATAATAATTTGATTAAGATTGGGTTTTATAATGATAAAGGAGAGGGATCTTTGGAGCAATTTAAGGAAAATTTTGATGTTGTTCTTACAGGAGATCAAGATTTTAATTTTATAAATAATTTAGTGAAGGAGATGTTTAAATGACAACACTCCAAAACCTTCAGCAAAAACTTGAACGAATTAAAAAGGAAAATAAAAAGCTAAATATATTTTTAGAGTTACGGCCTGAGAAAGAATTAATTGAAGAGGCAAAACGAATTGATGAAAGGATAAAAAAAGGAAGTGCCGGAAAACTTGCTGGAAAGATTATTGGTATTAAGGCAAATATAAATGTTCATGGAATGAAAATTTCATGCGCTTCAAAAGTTCTTGAAGATTATACTGCTCCTTATGATGCATTTGTTGTTTCTAAAATAAAGAAAGAGGATGGACTTATTATTGGAATGTTAAATATGGATGAGTTTGCAAGCGGAGGAAGTGGGGAGACATCAGCTTTTGGACCTGTGCAAAATCCTTCTGCTTTTGGAAGAATTCCTGGAGGTTCGTCTTCTGGTTCGGCTGCTGCCGTTGCTGCTGGTTTTGTTGATATATCTTTAGGAAGTGATACTGGCGGTTCAATTAGAAATCCTGCGTCGCATTGCGGTGTCGTTGGTGTTAAACCTAGTTATGGAAATGTTTCTCGTTACGGGTTAATTGATTTGAGTATGAGTTTAGATCAAATTGGACCTTTGGCTTCGAGTGTTTCTGAAGCTGGTTTGATGCTTTCAGTAATTAAAGGAAAAGATGAAAAGGATTCTATAATGTTTGATATCATTAATGAAAAAATGCCAAAGAAGATTAAAGTTGGTGTTTTGGATTTAAGCGGGTTGAATGTTGAATCAGAAATAAGAAAATTGTTTGATGAGAAAGTTGAAGATGCAAGAAAGAAGTACGGGTTTGAAATTAAAAAAGTTAAAATTAAAAATATTGAATTAGCTGTTGAAACATATTATCCTTTGGTTTATGTTGAATTTTTTTCAGGGACTCGGAAATTTGACGGTCGTCGTTACGGAAAAAAGATTGAAGAGGCAGCGGGGCCTGAGGTCTTACGCCGTGTTTTAGGCGGCTCTGAAATTAGTAAGGCAGAACATAAAGGAAGATATTATCATACTGCGCTTAAGGTAAAGAAGATTATTCAGGATGAATTTTTTAAAGCGTTTGAGAGTGTTGATTGCATTATCTTGCCGACGGTGCCTAGGCTTCCTCATAAAATTGGTGAGAAAATTTCTATTGAGGAAATGTATGGTTATGATGCTTTAACTATTCCCGCTAATCTTGCAGGATGTTGCGCTATTTCTATTCCTGCTGGGAAGATCAAAGGAATTCCTATTGGAATGCAAATTATGTGCAATAAGTTTGAAGATGAAAAGATGTTGAAGATTGCAGAGATGTTTGA
>ERZ1292623.2249-Hain-H51-01um-R1-2249-length-17563-cov-35_pt1 | contig 17563 bp, 22 predicted proteins | sample MGYA00564398_ERZ1292623 | MGnify/ENA primary metagenome ERZ1292623 (study PRJEB36523, sample SAMEA6512633) | groundwater metagenome | collected 2019-01-07 | study: AquaDiva: Metagenomics assemblies of 32 groundwater samples | reverse complement strand
AAATTAGATAATAAATATTATTGATGAGCATTTACTCGGAAAAGCTCATCTACTGTTCATATAAGAAAGCTTTAAAAAGCAAAATTTTCTAACTAAAGAATGTCCAAGGTCAGAATAAAACTTGCGAGTATAAACATAGAAGAGCTTAATCCTATAATCGTTAGTATAAAAGAGATAGCCAGCAGAGCTGGAGTTATTATGAGGGGGCCGATACCTTTGCCTACAAGAAAACTTAAAGTTACTACAAGAAAGAGCCCATGTGGGAACGGAACGGCTACATTTGATAGGTTTGAAATGAGAGTGCATAGAAGAGTTATTGATTTGCCTGCCGAAGATAGAGTTTTGCATCCAATAATGAAACTTCAATTCCCAAGAAGCGTTCAGATAAAAATTGAGATGAAAGATTAACTCTACAAGCTTTCTTAGAAAGAAACCTTCTAGGAGTTCAAAGAACTATTTTAGTATCCTCACTAAAAGAGCATAGCTCTTTAGAGCTCACGAAGCTTTAGATGAAAGATTAAGTGCAATACCTAAATCTTTTTATAACTTGGTTTTTCATTATATATATGATTGATGATGCATATCTTCAGAAGCTTAAAGATATGAATTGGCCTCAAGAGTTTCATGAAAAACTTCATATAGGGAATTTAAAAAGTAATGTGGGGATAGCGACTCTTTGGACTTTTCAAGAGGCAGTTTATAGGCATTTAGACTCTAATTCATATGCTATTATAGGTAATTATTATGATAGAAAAAATGCATTAGAGCCATTTATAAGAAATTGTCTTGCTAATCCAAATATACGTTATGTTATATTGGTTGGCAATGATAAGGCTCAAAGTAGAGAAGTTTTAGTTTCATTTTTTGAAAAAGGGATTGACGAATCTGGCAAAATTGTAGGTACTGATGTTTCTATTCCTCGAGGGATTGCTTTAGAAGATATAGAATTATTAAGAAAAAACGTTGTATTAATAGATATTGTTTCTTCTATAACAAATCAAAATGATTCCGAAGAAATTGCCCGAGTTGTTAAAGACGTTATAACTGGATTGGAAATTAAGGGCCCCTATTCAGAACCTAAAATTTATGAAAAACCAGTTTTAAGCACAGATCATTATCCTGCCGAATCTGTAGGTTATTTAATAAGGGGATCCACAATAGGAAAGACTTGGCTCAAAATTTTAAATGAGATTTATAATTATGGGGAAGTGACTAAAATGAAGACGGTAGATTCTACTCAAGTAAGAGAATGTATAAATTTAATTGCAATTATTGAAGATGAAGATCCGGACACTCCTGTTATGGAGCCTTATTTTAGGTTTAGCGAAAGTTATCTTAAAAGTTATTATGATGAAATTTGCACTGATAAATTGCCTGAAGGAACGACATATACTTATGGTAGCAGACTTAGATCTTGGGAAGGAAAAGATGAAGGTCAGAACCTTGTAAAAATAGATCAAGTTAAAGATATGATAGATTACTTGAAAAAAGACACTTACAGAAAATCTGCCCTAGCTTTAACATGGATTGTTGAACATGAACTAATGCATAGATATTTAGCTAAAGACAAAGGAAGTCCTTGTATAGTCTTGGTTCAACCAAATATTCAAGATGGCGTTCTACATCTTACAGTTTATATAAGAAGTAATGACATGTTTAGAGCTTGGCCTTTGAATGCTTTTGGTTTAAGAAAATTACAAAAGATTATGGCTTCTGAATTGGGAGTTGACATGGGTACTTTAACAACTATTTCTTGTAGCGCCCACATATATCAAGATAATTGGGAAGAAACAAAAGAAATTTTAGGAAAGTATTTCAATTCTACAAATTGCTTCTTTGATCCAAGAGGGTATTATATTATCTCTATAAAGCAAGGCAAAATTGTAGCAGATCATTATTCTCCGGATAGTCAATTACTTAAAGAATATTCTGGAACTTTTGCCAGAATGATTAATGATCAGATTAATGCTGGCCAACATACAATAGATCCTTATCATGCCTCTTATTTGGGAGAAGAATTGATGAAAGCAGAAATTGCTTTGAAAGCAGGAATTGAATATACTCAAGATATGCCTTTAAATTTTGATTCAAAATCTTCTTGTTTTGTTGATGATTCTTGTTCAATAGACAATAATAATTGTTAATTTTAGGAATGTTTAAAAGTCGTTGCCTTTTATCATTCATCGTGCCCGGATGACGCAGTGGTTACCGTGCTTGCTTGGAGAGCAAGTTTCCGTAAGGATTCCCAGGTTCAAATCCTGGTCCGGGCGTTTTTCTTTCTATTTACAGCGATTGTTTTATTGATTATTTTTACTAGCCCCGCTATCTTCTTTTCAGGATCTATTTTAACTTTCTTTCTTTGGTCATTGGGATAAACGACGAGACTTGGTAATTCGATTTGAAAAACTTGCTCCTCTGAAAAGTATCCGGGTCTGACTAAAATATCTGGTCTGTAGGATATTGCTGTTAATGCATCTCTTCCAAAAATTTCTATTGCTACTCTTTTAAAATTTTCTCTACCTATCCTTTCTTCATACATATGTTTTGACAGAAAAACATGTGTTTGCCCACCAAAATAAGCGACTCCCAAATTACCTTCCTTTGCAACTTTTATACCTTCAGAGTTATCCTGGCATCTTACTTGTCTCATGACATTTTTTCTTTTGTCTATATTTAATGATTGTTATTTTGAGAAATATAGGTAATATATAGAGGTTTTCTTTCATAACCTTTATAAAAGTCTTTATAATGAGTTGAAAATAGGGAGATAAAAATGGTGAATAAAAAAGTTGTTTGGATTGTTGCTATTGTTTTGGTAGTTGCGATAACTTGGATGTCATCACAATATTTTACTGGAGCGGGAGAGAGAGCTAATGTTTCAGATATCTCAGGCAATGCTATATTTGAAGCAAATGGTGAGATGGAGTTGGTTGATGAAAACAAAATAAGTTTTGAATTTGAAGGATATAATCCTGCAAGATCCCATATTGGAACATTCGAAGATTTTGATGCATATATTATTGTTGATAATGGGGAAGTTGTTGGAGTTAAAGGAGTGATAAATGCTTCTTCTGTAAGTACAGGAATAGATAAGTTAGATAATCATTTGAGAAGTAATGACTTTTTTGATGTGGAAAAATATCCTAAAATAGAATTTATTTCTACTAATATTGATAAGAAAAATGGGGAGATAAAGGGAGTCTTAAATTTCAGAGGAATAAGTAAGGAAATAAGCTTCCCTGCTGAATTTAAAGGCGATGGAATAAGCACAGAATTCTTTTTGAATACAGAGCCATTTAGCTTCAAATATACTGCAGTTAATAAGGAAGTTAGAATAAAGATAAACTTTGAAAAGGTTTAAATGCCAGAATATTGATATGTGTCAATGAAAACAAAGAGGAATGTTTTTCTTTGGACTCTTTATGACTTTGCCAACTCTATTTTTTCTATAGTGTTTTTTCTTTATTTTGCGCAGTGGATTGTAATTGAGCAGGGTATAGCTATTTTCTATGGAGGATTAAAATAAAATTAGTATAAATCAAAACTTAACCTTCATTGCATCACGAACTTCTTCGATTGTTTTCTTAGCGACTTCTCTTGCTGTTTTGCTCCCCTCATAAAGAATCTCTCTTACTTCTTGAGGTCTTGCTTCATAAAATGCTCTTTTTTCTCGGAATTGTTCAAACATATCATATAAAACTCCTGCAAGTTCTTTTTTGCAAGCAACACACCCTCTTGCTCCAGATTTGCATTCATTTTCAACAATCCTTTTATTGAGATTATAAACATCCTGGACTGCATAAACACTGCATATTTCAGGTCTTCCTGGATCATTCTTTCTAATCTTCTGGGGATCAGTTATCATTTTTCCAGTTCTCAAGATTAATTCTTCTTGCGTATGGTGCGGAGCTAAATGATTATCTAAACTCTTGCTCATTTTTCTACCATCAAACCCCATAATTCTAGGAGTTTTAGTAAGAATTGTCTCTGGCTCTGGAAAGATATTCCCATATAAACTGTTAAATCTCCTAATTATTTTTCTGCTAAGCTCGACATGGGGTGCCTGATCTTCTCCAACAGGCACATGGGTTCCCTTATAAAGAGCGATATCTGCTGCCTGAAGAACAGGATAGTTTAGTAATCCTAGAGAGGGATTCTTAATAGCATCTTCACCAGCAGTTTTATCTTTAAAAACAGGACAATGCGTAGCCCAGGTGATTGGTGTAATCATAGAGAACAAAGTGTATAACTCTGCATGTTCGGGTACTAAAGATTGTACAAATAGGGTTGATTTTTGAGGATTTATCCCAAGAGCTAACCAATCTGTGGTCATTTCTGTTATATTTCTTTGAAGCTCCGAATTATCCGTTCTGTCCGTAAGAGAATGCCAATCAGCTACTTCAAAATAACATTTTCCTTCATTCTGAAATTTTAACCAATTATCGACAACCCCTGCAAGATGTCCCAGATGCAACCTTCCAGTAGGTCTCATTCCACTCATTATTAATTTTTCTTTCATATTACCACTATAAAGAGACAATTTAAAAACCTTTCGTTAATCTCTTGATACAATAAAAAACATCTTTTCTTGAAAAATCCATGCTTGTAAGAACCCTTAATTTTTCTTTTTCAGAAAAAGAAGACAAGTTCGTCTCTAAAAATTCCCTTAATTCCTGAAATTTGTTCCATGGAAAAATGGCAAAATTTCTTCTATGAACCCCCACAAAATCTGCATTGGACTTTTTAGCTCTGCTGTATAAAACAACACTTTTAACTTCCAAAGCACCAATTTCTAAAAGTTTTTCTCTTATTTTTTGAATTGTAATTCCATTATCTTCAACGTCATCAATCAACAAAATTTTCTTAGATCGAATATTCTCTAACATCTCTGTTTGTATTTTTGGATTCTCCTTGCTGGACCCATGATAGTATCTTCTGCAAGAAACTATCTTTAGATCTATATTAGAAAATCTATCATTTATTAATTTTGCTGGAATCAGTCCATCTCTTGCCACTCCAACTATTAAGTCTGGGTAAAATTTAGAAGATTTTATCTTGCTCTCGAGTTTAGAAATTATTCTATCAACTTTTTCCCAATCAAAAAAGTCTATTTTAGGATAATTAAACTGGTTGATCGCAAACAATAATTCATGAATAGATTTTATAATAAACGGTTTTTCATCTTTTTTTCCAATAAAAACTGTTTTAAATCCTTCTTCTTTCGCATCTTTTAAATCAATGTCCCAATTATCCCCCACAACACAAACTTCATTTGAAATAAGTTTTTCCTTCGTAATAATTTCATTATAAATTTTAATCTTATTTTGTTTATCTTTAGAAAGACTAATAGCTTCTTTCACCAACCCAGAAATCCCTAATATCTCCAATACTCTTTTGGAATACTGCGTAGAAGAAGAAGTAACAATATAGATTGGAATTCTTAAGGTCTTAAGAATTTTAAAAAGAGAGTTATCTTTATTCAAATATTCTTTTGGGTTTACAATGTCAAAAACCTGGGCATGATAATCTTTTATAGAAAGGTTAAATTTTTTTAAAGCTTCAAAGATATTTGGAAAATCTTTTTTATTTTTGGAATACCATTCAAAATAGTTATTTTTATTAATAGATAATCTTTTACAAAAAAATTCTTGAGTATTTTCTCTTATTTTATAGAGAAGCTTCTTATCCTTATATAATGTTCCTTCTTGATCTAGAATTAATAGTTTTATCATAATAAAAAGATATAACGCATCATTAAAAAGCTTTTTATATAGTCTTAGGGTTATATCTTTATGAAGAGGTGTAAAATAATCTTAGTAGTTGGTTCAAGTATAGATGGAAAAATATCTCCTGGCAAAGGAATAAGTAGCAAGAATTTTGGAGAGCAAATTCAAGAAGAAGTAAGTCTTGAACTTCATAAACTAAGATCAAAAGTAGAAGGCATATTAACAAGTTCTTCTACAGTATTATCGGATAACCCCTCTTTAACGGTTAGGTCTGTTCCGATCAAAAAGAGACCTTATAGAATTATTATTGATAGATTAGGAAAAATACCGAAAAACAGTAAGGTCCTTAACAACGAAGCAAAAACAATAATACTTACTTCTAAGCAAGGAAAGTTAAAATTTAAAAAAGTTCCAACTAATGTTAAAATTATTATCTGCAAAACTAAAGGAAAAAAGTTAGACCTAAATGATGCCCTCAAACAATTAAAAAAAGAAGGTATAAATAACCTCCTAATTGAAGGTGGCGGGACAATTAATTATAGTCTCTTTTCATTAAACCTTATAGATGAGATGGTTGTCTTTATTTTCCCATTTATAATTGGTGGAAAAGATACCCCTACAATAGTTGATGGACAAAAACCATTCTATGATTCTTTTAAAAAAATGAAATTAAAACATGTTAAAAAAATAAGGGGATGTTTAATTAATATCTATAAAAATGGTTAACAAAATTTATGAGCCCAAAATAGAATGTGCTGATAGAAAAGAAATTGAAAAAATACAAATTAAAAAATTTAACAAAATATTAAAATTATGCAAAAAGTCAGAGTTATACAAGAAAGTGCAATTGCCATCTAAAATTTTATCTCTCGAGGAAATAAAAAATATCCCATTAACTACTAAGGATCAACTAAGAAACTGTTATCCTTATGGGTCTTTAACTTTACCATTACCAGAAGTTATTGAAGTTCATACATCTTCTGGGACCACCGGAAACCCGGTTCCAATATTTCTTACAAAGAGAGACTTGGAAACTTCTAATAAAGTTTTAGCCAGAACCTGGTTTTGTAATGGTATACGTAAAGAAGATATTTTTATGATGATGGGAGATTATGGTCTTTTTACGGGAGGATTATTAAACCATTACGCATTAACTTATTTGGGAGCAATGGTCATACCTATGGGAGTTTCTTCTACTGGGAAACAGATTAAATTTTTAAAAGATTTTAAAGTTACTAGTATGGCTGGAATTGCAAGCCACTATTTTAGAATTTTAGAAAAATTTAGAGAATTAAAAATTAACCCCAAAGAATTAAATTTAAGAGTCGCAATAGCGGCGGGTGAGCCTTATAGTGAAGAAACAAGAGCACACTTTGAAAATGGATTTAATTGTAAATTTATGGATCAATATGGTTTGGCTGAAATAAATACCGGTCTTGCTGGAGAATGCACATATAAATGCGGTCTTCATATTCCCTGGGATTATGTCTATCCTGAAATAATAAACCAAGATACACAAGAAGTTTTACCAGAAGGAGAAATTGGGGAACTAGTACTTACAACATTGAACAGGGAAGCAAATCCAGTTATAAGATATAGAACTGGAGATATAACTTCTATCACTTATAAAAAATGTAAATGTGGTAGAACTACTCCAAGAATAAGCCGAATAATTGGGCGAGTAGATGACATTCTTTTTGTTAAAGGAATAAAACTCTATCCCTCAGCAATCGAATCGACTTTATGGAAATTGAAAGATTTGATAAACCCGGAAGGATGGAAATTGAAAATAGAAAGGATTAAAGGAATAGATGAATTAACTTTAATAATTGAGCCAAAGTCATTTAATAAAGAAACAGAGTATAATGTCGCCTGCAAACTAAAAGAAGAGTTAGGTATTCGATTTAACGTTTGCTTGGAAAGAAATTGTTTTTCAGACCATAAACTAAAAAGAATAATCGATTTGAGAAAAAAATGAAAAAGACAAGTTATTTCTTATATGCTGATTACCCAAAGATAATAAAGAGATATAAAATAACTCAATTAAATAGCGATGAGGGGAATTTTCTAAAAAAAGATACAATTTTAGGACATTGGAATTTTGGGCAGATATATCATTCAATTCAGAAGAAAAAAAGATTTGCAATTGTAACTGGATTTAGTGCAAGTGGCAGGTTCCATCTAGGTAACAAAATAGCTTTAGATATTGCATTTCATTTGGGAAAATTTGGTGGAAAAATCTTCATACCTCTAAGCGACACTGAAGCAGAATTAACAAGAAAAAATCCCCTAAACGCAAAAGATGATTTTAAATTATTTAGGTCTGATCTAAAAAGGTGGCAATTTAACCTGAATAAATCTGAGATATATTTACATTCATCTAATAAAGAAGTAGATAATTTGACTAATTTAATAATTAAAAAAATGGGGTATGAAGACTATAAAAAGATCTACGGTTCAAGGATAAATCTTCCAGGAATTTTTGCACTATCCAATATGTTAGCAGATATCTTCTATCCTTCTCAAAAAGGTTATAAGAAAACATTAGTTATTCTAGGAGTAGATGAGATAAAGCATGCAAAATTGGCAATTCTTGCTTCAAAAAAATTAGGATTTCCAAAACCTTCTTTTTTATTTCTAAAAATACTTAACGGTCTAATGAATGAAAAAATGTCAAAAAGTAAGCCAAAGCAAAATATTTTGCTGTCAGATTCGGCAAAAAAGATTAGGCATAAAATAAAAAATAGCAATATAAAAACTTTAGAAATGATTGATAATCCCTTATACCAAATAGCCTTATGGATTCTTGAAGTAGATAAAAAAAATTTGGATAAAATGTCTAAAGAACTTAAATACGATAAATTTGTATCAATAATATCTCAAAAACTAGAAGAAAGATATAAAAATCTTGACAATGGAAAAAATAAAAGAATCATTAGATAAATTAGTTAAAAGAAAAAACTTAACTAGAAAAGAAAGTTTTTCTGCATTCAAAGACTTAATTAATGGAAAGTATGGCAAATTAAATGATATTTATTTAGGTTCATTTTTAGCATCTATGCAAGCAAAAAATCCTACAAAGGAAGAGATTGCAGGGTTAATGGATGTTGTATTAAAATATGATCGGGTGCCATTGAGAGTAACCAAAGCTGAAAGATTTTGTGGTATTGTTGGAAGTGGCAGAGATACAATAAAAACAATTAATATAAGCACTGCAGCAGCCATTATCGCTTCAGGACTAGGAGTTAAAGTAGTAAAAAATGGATGTCGTTCTGAGTCAAGTGTTTCTGGAACAACGGATGTCCTAGAAGAGCTAGGAGTGAATGTTCATGCAAAATCTAAGGATATGATAAAAAGTCTTGAAGAAAACAATATTGGATTTTTTGATGCCGAACCCTACTTCCCAAAAATGTTCAATAAATATGTTGGAAAATTTCCTTTTATAAATCCGTTGAGCTATGCTTTGTCTGTGGCAAGTGCTGTTGAATTCAAAAGAATGATATTCGGGCTTTCTAGTCCAGATACAGAATTCACAGCGAGCATATTAAAAGAAATGGGATTTAAGTTTGCTTTAGTTGTTCAGGGAAGTGATGAAAAAGCAATTAATCACATAGACGAGTTATCTACCTTGGGAAAAACAAAAATATCTGAACTAAAAAATGGGAGAATTAAAACCTATTTTCTCTACCCGAAAGAAATAGGATTAATAAATGGAAAATATCGAGAAATTGCACAACATAAAACTAATCAAGAAAACTCGCTTCATCTTGTCAAAGTATTATTGGGAAAATCAAATAGGGGTAGCATAGAAATAGTTGCACTTAATGCGGGAGCATTACTTTATATCTCTGGAAAAGAAAAGACGCTGAAAGCAGGAGTAGATAAATCTCTGAGGTATATTTACTCTGGAGAAGCTATAAAACAAATAAAAAAGCTGGTTATAACCTCTAGGGGAGATATTAAAAAGTTAAATAAATATATTGAAATAGCGAGCGAAGATAATGGAAAGAATAATTAAGAAGCTGCATCGAGAGTTAATAAGGGAAAGAACAAGCTTAATTAACAATGTTAGTTTAGATTCAAACATTGAAAAATCTGAGTTGGAAAAAGAATTTGAAGATTCACTCTTAGCACTTGAAGGCTTAACTAGTCAAACAAAAAGGCTATTACAACCAGAGAAGGTATTTGTGCCAAATTATAATAAAAAATCAATAATCTCTAGAATTCCAAAAGGAAAGATTTTGCAAATACTTCCTTCAACAACACCAATTCTTTCATGTATACTCTTGCCCCTCTGTGCTGCAATAATTAAAAATGAGGTTATTGTCAAGCCTTCATCAAAGTCCAAGAATATTGCTATTTTTTTAGCAAATTTTTTCAAAAAAGAAAATGTAAAAAATATAAAATTTGAAATTGGATCTGGAAAGAATTTTCTTTTCAAAATATTAAAAGAGGATTATGACTTTGTATTTTTTATGGGTAGTGAAGAAAATGGCAAGGAAATCAATGAATACTGTAACAAAAGAGAAATTGAATATTTCGGGGAATATGGTGGCAATGATTGGGCAATTGTTATTGATGGGGATTTAAAAAAAATATCTAATAAAATTGCAGAAAACATAAAGTTCAAAGAAGGAAGAGATTGCGATTCCATAAAAGGAGTGCTAATCAACTCTAAAGTTTATGGACAATTTGTAGATCTTCTAAAAAATAGTCTAAAAGATATAAAAATTAACAAAAATCCATTAAATAAAGAGATTACTAATCCAGAATTTTGTTCTAGTTTATGGATTAGAAAGTTCTGTTCTGAAGAAGAAATTCTTCTTTTATATAAAAAAAACAGACATGGATTGAGTAGTGCTATCTTTTGTAAAGATACAAAAAAAGCACTAGAATTGGCTGAAAAAATAAATACTACCAGAGTAATAATAAATTCAGATACTCTCGATATTCACCCTTTAATCCCATGGGGCGGAATAAAATCAACAAGTAGGGGCGGAGCAGAATATTGGGTAAATAAGTTTTCAAATAAAAAACTTATAGAGATTTCTTAATAGGCTATGACTATTCGCTATTCTTTAATATGCAGTTATCCACTTCTTTATCAGAGATATTCTTTTCATTATGCTGGAAGTTTTTAATGAAATCTATTAATTTATCTTGAAACATTTTTTTCATTTCTCCACTTAAAATCTCTCCTTCTTTGTATTTTGTTTCGATCTCCTTAGATTCTTCTTCACTTAAGAAAAATGCTTTAAGATATTGAAAAGACATATCCTGTTCAGGATTTCCACCGAGTTTTCTATGTTCTTCTATAGTCTTTTGTCCACCAGATAAAGCATTATTAATTTTCTTCTTTATTGTTTTTTCGTCATCATGGAAAAATATCGCATTATTTTTTGATTTTGACATTTTCTCCCCATCTAATCCGGGTAAGAATTTAACATGAATTATTGACGGCTTATTATAATTCATTCTTCCAGCGATATCTCTACATATTCTGATATGGGCATCTTCATCAGGACCGATAGGAACAAGAACATTCTTTATTCCGAATTTTTCCTGAGGGAATAAAATATGTGCTGATTGAACTGCAGGATAAAAATGCAATCCAATGTTGTTATCTGGAGAATAACCATATGTGGCTTTAATTTCAGAATAATTAATTTTTTTAGAAAGCTTTATTGCTAAATTATAAATATTAGTATAAATCTGGTCAATGATAAAATATGTATTTTTTGGATCAAATCCATACGCTAAAAACTGTTTAGCTAACTCTTTTGAGAACTTTAGAGCTTGTTCTTGAGTTTCAACTTTTCCGGCAACATAACTTTCATCATCAGAAATAGGTACAAAAACAGGTATCCCATATTTTTTCTGGAAATAAAGATTTGTATCAAAAACAACTTTATGTCCTAAATGCAAAGTGCCCGAAGCATTAGCTCCTGAGAGAATTGCACACTTTTCTCCCTTTTTTAGTGCTTTAAAAAATTTATCAAAGTCCCTGTGAGAATAGATTAATCCTTTTTTAAATGTATAACAATCTGGAACATCTTTCAGCTCAGAAACTCTGCTAGCCCCAAAATCTTTAACAAGTTTCTCATTATCCATTTCTAAATTGACATTTTCCATGACCTCATAATGTATGGAGGGTTTTTAACCCTTATTACTATTAAAATCCCCTCCGTAAATGCAAGATTCTAATCGACGAGCCAAGAAGTAAAAAATAGGGGTTTGGAAAACAGACGTTTTTTGTTTAAAGTCAATACGATGTTTGTGGATAACTAGCAATCTTAATAAATGCAGATTATGAAAACTATTAAATTTCGTGAATCTTTAAGTAAACTTATTTTAAAGGGAGAGAAAAATTCTACTTGGAGATTATTTGATGATAAAGATATGTATAAAACATATGGGAAATATTATAATCGCAAGGTAGATAAAAACACAAAAGTAAAATTAATAAAATTTGAATTAGTGTAATCTTTCACTTCTTCCCTTTCTTATCGTCTTCTTTTTGTATCTTAACACCTAATTTTTCCAACTCTTGAACGTGTGCGTTAAGCAGAGATTCTGTGACTGTTACCAGCCTTATCAATTCAGTTCTTTCTGCTAGTAAGGTATTGATTGAACCTTTATGATATCCTATCATTTCATCTTTTGAGAAGTTATTATTTTCTGCCATTGTTGTTAAAGATAAATAAGTTATTTAAGTGTTTGCTTGATTAACCCTCTTCTTCCAAGCCAAAAGACTGAGTAAAGTCTGCTATTAATTGGTATTTATGCAGGTATTCTATGCCTTTCTCTGTTATTGCATATGTCTTTTTTCCTGCTAGAAGTTTTTCTGTAATGAATTCTTTTTCTTTCAGTTCTGTCATGTATTCCTCCATCATTGAGTGGGAAAGATTTGATTTGTATAAGATGTGTGTTGGCTTGATCTTACCGTTCTTTGCCCTTATTACATTTAATATGTCCCTTATTATTTCAAGTCTGTTTCTCTTTTTCATCTTATTTTTGTTTTCCTCAGTAGATGGATTAGTCCGCCGAGTATTAGAGAATATGCACCAAATTCAAGTATATGGCCTATTACATATGTAGCATAGAAATTGGCTGAAAATATGAAATCTATACTGCCCAAGGTAAGAAGGAAGAATGAGCCGAAAATCCAGAGAGCCCTCTTATTCCTTTTATTTCTCCATTCCTTAAAGTAGTGATAGGTTATGAAGAAGAGAAGGAATGCTGAGACTATTCTGCTTGTTATTAGTTTGTTTACACTTACAACTACTACTAATATACTTATTATCGATAATACATAGTAAATCCTTATTTTCTTTACTTGAAAGGTCGTATATGCTAATGTGACAAGGCCTAAAATGAAAAGCCCATAATGTGTATATATGGCAAGAATGAAAGCTTTTGGAACTGTTCCCAATGTGATTATTCTTAATTTGTCAACTAATGTGGGGGCTATAACCAGATTAACAAATGCCCAGGTCAAATAAGATAAAGAAATGAAAAGAAAGGATAGAGAGAGCAGACCTATTGATCTTTCTTTTGATGTCTTGTATATATTGAAGGCGAATATGGAGACAAGCAAAGTAATGAGACCAAATATTATCTCTAGTGTAATGTCAAGGCCGAAGAACCACTCAGGGATTATATAGGCATAAGCCATACCGATAAATGCCTTGGAGCTTTTTAAGCGTTGTGGAATTGGAATCTTAATCAATCTTTAACAATTGATTAATAAAGGATTTTCTTAGAAAGAATAAGAAAAAAGGTCAGGAGGTGGAGACGCATGCCTTTTCAGGGCTGGAAACGGCCCTTTCATACTCCTTCTTTCATCCGCCTGTACGGGCACCCTTTTCCCGTGCAGGCTTACCCTTTAACAAGTTCTTTAAATGGTGCTTTTGTTTTATATTCATGAGAACATCAGGACCAAAGGAATTGCATAATAGACACAAAATAAGCTTTTCTGCGCAGGTAAAAGATATAATTAGAATTTCAGATATTATATTGGAAGTGTTAGATGCGAGGTTTCCTGAAACTTCGAGAAATATGGAGCTTGAGAAGTTGATTCAGGAAAGTGGGAAGATACTGATTCATGTGCTTACAAAATCAGATCTTGTTAATCCGGAAGAAGTTAAGAATACTGTTTACGCTGAAAAAATGTCAAATCCTGTTTTTATATCATGTAGCAAGAGAATCGGGATAAAAAAGTTAAGGGATAAGATACATATTTTATCTAAAAAAATGAATGAGCATAAGCATGTGCATATAGGGGTTGTTGGTTATCCTAATGTAGGTAAGAGCAGTTTGATAAGTATACTGGCACGTAGGGCAGCTGCTCCGGTTTCGTCTCATCCAGGTTTTACAAAACATATAAGGAAGATAAGATTTTCAAAGGGAGTATATCTTCTCGATGCTCCAGGAGTTTTAAACGGAAATGAAAATCTCTTTATTGATAGAGATTTGAAAAAACATTCTTTGCTTGGAGTTCATACACCAGAAAATGTAAGAAATCCTGATATGATTGTATTTGAAATTATGAAGATGTATCCTGAAAAACTTGAGAGGTATTATTCTGTTGATGCTGGAGGGGATGTGGAGAAATTACTTGATGATTTAGGAAAAAGATGGAATCTTCTTAAAAGAAAGGGCGAAACTGATTCAGACAAGGCAGCCAGAAGAATTTTAAAAGAGTGGCAGGCTGGAAAGATTAAGTAGCCTGCCCGGATTGAGCAGAGGTAGCTCGCGTGGCTCGAACCCACGTTTCCTAACGGATTTCCAGGTTCAATTCCTGGTCCGGGCGTCTCACTTTTTCTGAAAAACACGGGGTTGCAAAGAGATTTAAATCGAATAATTCCACTCTATAGAAATATCTGAAAAACTTCTTTTTGCAAAGCTTTAAAAATATAATCCTCATTTAATCTTAATGAAGAGTAGCCGAATGTTGATAGTAATTGGCGTATTAATTATTGTTTTAGCATCTTTGATTTTTTTATTACCAAAGAAAGAATTAATAAGAATAGATAATTTTAATTTGGGTGGAGAGGGTAAAGGACCACCAACAGTTAATTATACTTTATTTGATGAGAAATTAAAGGGATGTGTTATTTATACTTCGGACGGAAGCATAGAGAAACTTCAGATTCCAAATTCATGTCCAGTTATTATTGATTCTTCTGCTCCAAATGGAAGAACAAAAGATTGCAAATCGCAAGCAAATCCTGTGATTTTTGGGGAAAATACTATGCAATTATGGCAAGGGTATGTTTCCTTGGAAGAAGTTAAATCATTTAAAATATGCTGTTCAACAAACATAATAAATTCAAATTCTGCTAACAGCGTAATTCAATCAGACCTCGAATGTAGTAATAGGTATGTTATATCAAATTAGATAAATAAACTCTTACGTCCACATTTTTCAGTTTTTCTTTTACTCCCGCCACATGGAACCTCGAGATTTGCAGATTTTCTGAGATTGTTGGTCCGGGCGTCTTATTTAATCCCAAGCATAAGGAATGCCTTTCATCTCTTTTATGACATTTATTATATCTATCTCGTAAATGTCATCTGTTCCATCTTGATTTATGCCTACAGTGCAACCATTCAGGTAACCTTCTCTAATTATCTTTTTTATAATTGCTTTTCCATATTTCTTTTCTAGTTCTTCTTGTTTCATTATTTTTCTTCCTTTTTATTTACAGAATATAATATCTTTTCTATATCTCTTTTTAGTTTAGGAAGGTCATTTTTTATAATTTGCCAAATTGTTTCCATATTTATTCCAAAATATTGGTGAATTATTCTGTCTCTCGAACCAATGATTTCCCTCCAAGGTATCTCTTTATTTTCTTCCTTAAAATTATTGGATAAGTTTTTTGCTGCTTCACCTATAACTTCAATTGCTCTTATGATAGCATATTGCTTTAATTCATCATTGAATAAACCTTCCTTGTTTAATCCCTTAGAAAATTTCTCTACTTTTTCTATATTTTGAAGGATATGTGTTAAATAAATCTTTATTTTTTCATCCATTTAAAATCACCTTTTTATCTTTCAATATATTCTTTCTTATAAGCGGGTGTATTCCTCCATAGCTGACCAAATCAACTTTTCTTTTTAGAGCATCTTCTAAATCAAGTGCTAAACCTACGAACTCTAATCCCATTCCTTTTGACTGTTCTATCAATATGTCTATATCACTACTTTTCTTATTTTCTCCCCTGGCATAACTTCCAAAAATGGATGCCTTTTTTATTTTATATTTCTTTAACACACTTAAAATCTTAGGTTTTATTTTGTCTATGTTTTTATTTATCTTAATTTTAATGAGTTCTTTGTCTGCTTTTATCTCTTTGCTTTTTAGTTCTTCTTTTTCTAAGTTTAATCCTAGATAAATTCTCTTCTTACCTATTTCATTATTATTTCTTACAGATATTACTCTATAGAAATATTGATTTTCATTTCTTTGCTTTATTTCTGTGTAAGCCATGATATATGTACGTCTACATTATATATAAGTCTTTCTGTGTAGACGTATTTGGTAGCAGGGTTTTGTACCTTATGTTTGGTCCGGGCGTTTGTATAAAAGTCCAACGCCTGAATAGGCAGAGATAGCGGACTTTGGGATAAGTGCTCGGTGTGGGTACTTACCCTTTAATCCAGCGCTTAGACTTTTAAAGGATAAGACTGCTTACCCCTACATTTCATCTTAAATAGAAAGGTTTATATATATGTAGGGGTAATATATTCTATGGTAAATATAAGAGAAAGAAAAGTAGGAAATGAAGAATACTACTACTTAGAGCATAGTGTTCGTGAAGGAAAAAATGTTGTAAAGAAAGAAGTCTATCTTGGAAAGGAGATACCTAAAGATATTGATAAAATAAAGAAGAAATTTATCTTTGATTTGTATAAAGAAAAATGGTTTTCTGTATTTGATAAAATTAAAAGCAATTATAAAAATGAACAGAAAATTATGCCTCCTTCTTCTAGAGTAAAGGCTAAAGAGACATTTGCAGTTAAGTTTACTTATAATACTCAGAGAATAGAGGGTTCTACTTTGAGTTTAAGAGAAACTGCAAAATTGCTTGAAAGAGGAATTACTCCAGATAATAAGCCAATTAATGATGTTTTAGAAGCTGAAGCACATAAGAATGTTTTTTATGAGATGTTAAAGCATAATGGTGGGCTCTCTATGCAGATTGTGCTATATTGGCATAAGAAATTATTTGAAAGGACTAAACCTGATATCGCTGGAAAGACAAGGACTCATCAAGTTGTAATATCTATGAGTAAATTTGTTCCTCCTATGCCTGCAGAGATTGACTTCCTATTAAACGAGTTTTTTGATTGGTATAAAAAGAATGAAAATAAGCTTAATCCTGTTGAGTTAGCTGCGCTTGTTCATCTTAAATTTGTTACAATTCACCCATTTGGAGATGGAAATGGAAGAATATCTAGATTAATGATGAATTTTGTTTTGAATAAGTTTGGATATCCTATGTTTGATATTCCTTATGATAAAAGGGATGGCTATTATACTGCTCTTGAAAGAAGTCAGACAAAGAAGGAAGAAACTCCATTTTTGCATTGGTTTTTTAAGAGATATATTAAAGAATATAAAACATATTTGAAGTGATTTTTATAATTTCTTTTTTGTACATTACATTTTATCTTAAAACGTGATATTTGAGTAGTTTGTAATGTACAATCTTCTTCAATTAAAGCTTAAACTCTGTGAGGTACTTTCCGATACCCTCTATTTCTGCTTGCATAGGGAGAACCTAAAAATAAAGTCTTAAATTTTAGATAAAGTATAGTTCCAATTC
>ERZ1292623.2248-Hain-H51-01um-R1-2248-length-17564-cov-9_pt1 | contig 17564 bp, 26 predicted proteins | sample MGYA00564398_ERZ1292623 | MGnify/ENA primary metagenome ERZ1292623 (study PRJEB36523, sample SAMEA6512633) | groundwater metagenome | collected 2019-01-07 | study: AquaDiva: Metagenomics assemblies of 32 groundwater samples | reverse complement strand
TCCAGCCCATTTCTAATGGACTTCATCTGGGTGTTGATGTCGGAATAAACCATATCGCTGTAACAAGCGATAGAAAGTTTTTTAGTGGTAATAAGATTAAAAAGTATAGGCTCAAATTCAAGAGGTTGGGGGCAAAGCTTCAAGCCAAAGGCACTCGTTCCAGCCAGAAATTGCTCAAAAAGATTTCTGGTAGGGAGAGACGTTTCAAGGCTTGGGTAAACCATAACATCAGCAGACAGATAGTCTCCAACTGCAAGGCTGGGACTATTGTCATGGAAAACCTTAAAGGAATAAGAAAAGGAAGCAAAGGAAAGAGATTCAACTTTTGGCTTAATGGATGGAGTTTCTACCAACTGCAAAGCTTTATCACTTACAAAGCCAACAGATTGGGGATTAATGTTGTTAAGGTTAGTCCTTATCATACTTCCCAAATCTGCTCCAGATGCGGACAGATTGGTATTCGTTCCAAAGGTTTTTTTACTTGCCATTGCGGTTATTCCCTCAACGCTGATTTAAATGCGAGTTTTAATCTCGCTAAACACCACAGCAATGCTGATGGCGTTTCGGGCATCGTAACTTGCCCAAACATTCAAATGGATGATTCCAAAGGCACTTCTTGTGCAACTGCGGATGACATTATGGATAAAAGCCCCCATCTTTAGATGGTGGGATTATGTTACTATTATCTCTGAGAGCACCATAGGGCATATTCTACGTCAGTACTAATACATATGTGCCTCTTGTCCAAATTTGAAGGGTATAATTCGATATCATAATTAAAACATCCTTGATCATCAATGATTTCACCAGTTGTTGGTTCCAGTATTACCCATCTCCCTTTTCCTAATGAGTCAGGCAGGTAGGCTTCAACCCACAAGTGCAGTCCTCCTCTTCTGCTCCCTAATTCTTGTGAACGGCCCAATTCAATTTTTTTAAGGTCTTCCTTTGTTATAGGATGATAAAGCGGGACCCTCTTTCCTCCGACTGCAAATTGTATGTTGCAAAATCTCTCCCTTGACAAGCAACCTCCGACAGGCCTTGATGCAATCCCTGCCCCTCTTAATAATCCAATGATAGTAATTCCCTCTATATCACAGTCTCCTTTTTTGCGATCTAAGGCAAGACTTGTGGTTGCTATAAAGCAGTCCTGATCAGTTGCCTGGAAGTCATATGGAACATTAATAAAAACATAATCAAGTACCTGTTGTGTATAATCCAATGCACTTGTTGACCTCTCCTTCAAAATTGTTATTATTTCCTTAACCTTAGGATTTTTATAATCATAATAATCGGTCTCTGCCAGGTATTCATTTCCTACCTTGTCCCTGCTTAATAACTCGTCATATGAATCTGTCCAATTAACAAAGTTTACTTCTTTTACCTCTTGTTGCTGTGAACCTATTAACGATAAAACCCAAACAACTACAATAACTATTCCAATTGTCCTATAGTTTTTGTTTTTTTTATTATTTTGAAATTTTACAAACCATACAACAGTTATTATTATCAATAATGATAGGAAGGTTCCTATTGTCGCTAACTCTCCTCTGTCTAAACCTACTAGTATCTTTGCTGATTCCGGCCCTCTTCCAAACTCTTGTTGCTGGATGCTTTGTTGTATTATATATGCCCTTAAAGGACCACCATCATTAGCTGAAAATACTACTGGTAATATTAGCAAAATTGCAAAAATGAATAATAAAAGTTTTTTTTTAACCATTTGACAGTTATTTTCTCTTTTTTAGTATCTCTTCAAATTTTTGTTCAGCATCTTTTCTTTGGAATTAATTTAATTATTGGTGTTGATGAGAAAGATTTCCTACCAGTCTTAATTCCCCTAGCAGCTTTTGCATGCCTCTTGCTTTCTCCTGTCCAACCTTTTGTTTTTGTCATTTTTAACATTGTGCGCATGTAGCAGTTAATCTAAACCCAATATCTTCCTTTGCTATTATGACATCCATTTGGTACTGCTGGGAGCTTGTAAGCCCTGATTGAGTATTAAGTGCTGAGCCCGAAAATGTCAATGTGTAGGTTATTGGTGTGACTGAGGTTACCCATCCCAGATTGCACCACGAACTATCCCAATGGGCTTTGCTCTTGATTGGAATGCTTTTTGCAACAAGATTTGTGAAGCACGAATTAAGATTTGGTTCGGCTACTCCGGTGGCTTTGTTGACTGCATTTACAATTACAGTTGCAGAATCTATATTTATATTTCCAAGGTTGTCCATATCTATTCCCCATTGAATCTGCCCTATTGCAGGAATTCCTCCTACAACCGCAGCCTTTATTGGAGCTGCCAATAAGTCTCCTGTCTTGCATGATACCAATCGTCCCTGTAAGTCCTTGCAGCATGTTGAAATAACTAGGTTTCCAGCTCTTCCTGGCTGTACACATTCTCCTGCATTGTTAACTACTCCTTCATTTGGATCATAACCCTGATTTGGTATGTATACTCTCCAGGTATCAAAGGTTATAAATGCTATTATTGCTACCATAACTATTGTAACTATTGCAACCTTTTTTGCCTTTTCATCAAACATTTTTCTCATCCTCCTTAAACGCAAACATTATTAGGAATATCCCTGCTATTGCAGCTATTGAGTATAATAGTAATTTGTTGTCTTTATTTCGCTCTATCCAATCTCCTATATCCGTAAACCCTGTTTTGAGATTATCCACAGTTCCAGGCTCTACAGATTCATCAGTTATTTCTTTTGCTTTGATAACAGGAGCATCTTCCTTAACATCGATGTTAAATGCTCTTGATCTTACAATTTCTTCCCCACCATCCTTAAAGCAGTTGGTGTAAGCTCCTATGGCATATGTGTATGTTCCTACAGTATTTGGAGCTCTTACGTTCAGGTCAAATTCAGCAACATCTCCTGAATTCAGATATACCTTTTTTCCTGCATAATGAACGTTGCCATCGCATGCGCTCTTGCTTGCCTGGAAAAGGACAACTGAGTATACATTTCCCTCACACCCTCCAGGGCATTCTATTGGACCAGCCTCCAAAAGGTAGCTTCCACCAGCTGATGCCTTAAATGTTCCTTCTATTGTGAATAATGATTCTGGCTTTACTTCTTCAGGCGCCTTAAATGTAAATACCCCTCCTAATTTAGCTGGGTCTACTTTATCATCTTTTTTACCACTATTCTCGCATGAACCAAATTTTTCTCCAGGGGCTCCAGTTGGCTCGCATGTTCCTATACAATCCAAATCTACCTTGCATGCGCATGTATTATAATTGCATTCCCGCGAAACCTCAGAGGTTGGTGTCAATAAATATAACCCTATGACTATTGCCAATAGGATCATAATTCTTTTGTTTGTTTTTTTCATCACCATTTTTCTTCCAGTTTGTATGTTAGTGTCAAGTATACACCTATAGCAATGCCAACCGCATGAAGCATGTGTATACTGATGTCATAAACATTAGGGTACATATAGTTTACAACCACTGAAAATATAAATGCAGATGATATTCCTATGATTGCAGACATTGCAATTGCTTTCTGCTTTAATCTATTCAGTGCAAACCAACTAACTGCTATTATTATCAAAAATTTAAGACCGATGTAATACATAGTTTCTTGGTTTGTGATGTCAAATATTTGGTGGGGGTAGCTCCTAGCTATGTGATAAATCTGATCTATAGCTGTTCCTATAATAGCAATTACCAATGATTGTTTTGTGATTTTGCTTATCATTTTTTGAGTGTTATATCAAAAAAAATCCAGTCTTTCCTGCAATATACTCAACTATGAGTATAGCTATTGCTCCGGAAATTGGAATTGCTAGGAAGCCTGAAATTGGCAGGTAAGCTAATATCCATAATGAGGCATAAGCTATTGCAGCACCAAATACCATTTTTTTAAATATGGTCTGTGTCCTTGTATTTTGCTGCACTAATTTTAGTTTAGTCATTTATTCCCTCCTAATCTTCGATTTTTTCCATATTCTTCGATTTTTTCCATATAATTAATATAAAAAATCCGACTGCAAATATCATCCACGCAGGCACTCCAGCCTGAGATGCCGGAGTAAATAATAGGTCTATTATTTTCAATACAATTGCCCCACCGCCAACCAATAACAGCAAGGCTAATGTTCCTCCTACTATCAACCCTATTGAAGGCGTAAAGGATTTTTGCCTTATAGGGGCGTAATCACGTTCGTCTACTATCCCTGCACGTATACGTTCTAGACCTGCTATTCTTTCCTGTTCACTTTCTTCCCATCCAAAAAGTCCCATCTCACTTCCTCCAAATCATTAATCCGATAAATATCAATAAAATCCAAATTGGCCATGGTGTTTGACTCATTATTGTTAGTATTCCTATTAATATCCCTGGACCCAAAAATAGCCATAATAATAAACCAGATGTAAATAAGCCTGCTACAATATCAAAAGTTTTAAATCCTGTTTGGACTTTAAATTCACGTGAATGTCTTTCTTCTTCATGTTCACGCCGTACTCCTTCAGATTTTAAAAATTCAAGTTCTTCGCGCTTAAATGCCAGTTCTTTATCTTGCCTTTGACGCTCAGATAAGTCTTTTAATGGACCAATTTCTTCCCTGCTAGTATGTATAAATTCTTTTACCATCTCATCTCATGAAATTTTTTTCGATGAAATAACCTGCAAATGCACCTAAAGTCATAAAGACTAAAGCTACCTTCACAAATGCCAGCGTTTCTGGAGTTGCTGCAAGTGCAGTCCTGTCTAATAATCCATGCTGTTCCACTGCAAACATAAAGCTCACTCCCTGTTGGCTTACATAGTAGGTTGCAATAAATCCAACTGCTAATCCAGTCATTACTCCTTTTCGGTATCGTTTTATTTCATTTTTTATTTTGTTGAGTGTTCCCATTGTTTATCTCACCTTTGGTTATATTTTGTTACTTTAAGCTCCTTATCAAAATATATATAAAAAATCCTATGATCCCGTAGAGTATTAGTTGGGCTGTACTTTCTTTAACATTAAATGTTTCTTGTATTGTTTTCACAACTCCAGCTGTACTAAATGGTTTTTGTTCTTTTTCAGTTAATATGCAGAATCCTGCTTTGTCATATTTCTTTTTTACAAATGCATCTAGAATATCATCGAGTAAAAACCCACCGGCAGTAGTCCCTATGATTGCACATGCAGGTGCTGCTTTCATTGCAGTAGCTGTTCCAACTGTTAATCCAACTGCAATTGCTCCTGGACCTGTAGGTGATGCTACAAGCCCACTACCAATACCACTAATAATTCCAGCTGCAACAATACATACGGAAGTTCCTATAGATGCTCCCTTAATAAATCCTACAAATTCGGTAGAGATTTTCTCTACTTTGCCATCACTAATAAAACCTTCTTTTTTTAGAAAATTAATTGGTCTGCATTTACTATCATCTTCACACTGGTCGCCGGAATCACAAGCATGCTTTAGCAAATCTTTTTCCGTAATCTTTTCAATTTCATTTGGATCAATACCTATTTGTTTTATAGTCTCTTCAGTAAGAATAGTAGGCCCATCTACCTCTAAAACTAGATCACATGCTTTTTTTGCTAGCTCTATTGAAGGATATAGTACCTCACGACATTTCCAATAGTTTCCTGCCTGTGTTACTTCTATTGTATCTTCCGCATCTGGACAATCTTTTTTTGCAGTTTCCTGAGATAAATAGACTTTATCGGAATCTGGACATTTAAATTTGTCTATTGGCAATATTACCTTTATGCATTCTGCATCGTCTGCTTCTTTCTGTGTGTCATAATAGTTGCTATCACACCCTAAGTATAAGGTTTTTTTAGATTTGTTTTGGATATCCTGCTCTTTCATACATATCGTTCGATGCTCAAGTGTTTCTTTGCCAGCCTTAAGAACTTCTTTAATAAATCCCCTACTTATTTCCACACATACAAGACCTGATGCACAAGATTTGGTTAAGCATTGCTCATTTTCCTTACTATAACTTAGCCTATCAACTTTATCCTCTACTGGACATCCATCTCCAGTGCTGTCTTGGCAAAGTCCCTTGCTATCACATATTCCATCGCAACCAATTGAGGTTATACAATATTCATCTTTTCGACAGTCTAATTTTTTTACCTCTAATTCTTTGCATATTGGATCAGGACTGCATATATCGCATGCAGGACTACTTCTAAAAAAATTTTCTCTAAAATTTACCCTATCTTTAAACCATGCATTATCATATTCTTCATATGTTAACCATTTATACTTTGCAAATGTAAGAGGCACAGTAATCTTGGTGCATACCTTATGATTTTCTATATCACATTTTCCCTGATGGTTAGAATTACATTCAACAACATTTGATGTGTCTGTCCTAATATCTTTCTTGCATGTTCCATCTGGTTGGTCTATTGTTCCAATAGAGCATCCACAACGTTCTTCTCTTAAAGACAAACCATCTGCACTACAAAGATATCCTGGCTGAAGGTTAGAGCATTGTCCCTGCAATGTGTTGTCCTTGCATTTTTTGACATCTCCTGTGGTTCCTGATACTGTTACCTTAACTGGATTTTTATTAAAGCCTCCAAATGGTTGGGTTGCAAAGCATCCTCCAGCACTATTGCAACATCCAGTCACAGAGGAAAATGTTAATATATAATTTCCATCTCCATTTACGGCAGGAACCTGAAAATTTAGTGTCTCTGTTTTACCGGAAGCTATCATATAGGCTACATGTGTTATCTGTGGATTATTTTCATCACAAACTAGTTCTTCTCTTTTTGCTGCACGTCCTTTTACTGGTTCAATTTCTATGATCTGGTATTCAGTCATATCACTTCCTATATTTTTTAAGACTACATTAACCGGAATAAAATCTCCAATATTTATAAACTGCTGGCTAGAAGATTCATAAGATTGATCATTTATTACTATTTTTTCAACTATTATGTTTGGTTTGCCAGGAGTAGTTGGTCCTGATGGTTTAGATGATGGTAGTGTAGGAGAAGATTTGCATGATGTCCCTTCGCATCCATTTGGACATGTCTTAGACCTGTCCCCCCTTTTGCCACATGAATCAAAATGGTAAAGGTGCCCACTATCACATTTTATATCAACATCAGTGCAGGTCTTTGTCGACTGGCATGCTCCATTAGAACAGGTTTCTCCTGAACCGCATGCATCTATTTGCTGGACATTATCCTGGCAATCTTCACCAATAAAATCCCTGTATACATTTCCATCTATGGCGCAATAGTTAGCAGATGTATATCTAAAACTGCATGTTGGAAAATTAGATATTGTACACAGATCACTTGATTTAGTATGTGAACAGATACCATTTGAATATCCTAAATAATATTTAACGCACTTTGAAGAAGATGATGAACATTCCTTGGATGTGCTGGTATCAACACATCTTACACTAGCATATCCCTCAGATTCGCAGCCTTTTAGGCTAGATGCTCCACGGGTAAGTATCATATCTTCATTGCAGAATGCTTCAATCTGGGCTTCGCTTTCTCCCTGACAAAATGCAAAATCAGTCCCTTCCCTGCAATTATGCCTTATTTTGCATCCCATGCTTTCTTTCTTGTCACAAAAATCCTGGTCCCTGCAATAGAAAGCTTCCTCAATAACTCCTCCCAGAGTTAGTTTACCAAACCAATCAGATAGGGATAATACTCTTAATTGTACAACACCATCTCCATATATTTCGTAAACTGATCCGCCAGAAGTCTCTATGTTCCTGCTTGCAATCAGATTTCCATTTGATGTCATTCTGGAAGATGAAATCTTTTCGGCTATGACTATTCCTAAAGAAAGCAATAATATAATAAATAGTGCAAGTATGATTTTTTTATTACGCATAGTGAACCACCAGATTATGAGTATTTTGGATTACTGCTGTAAAAAAATTAAAGGACAATGCCAAAGAAACCAAAAAATAAACATTATTGGTTGCCTTGACCCAAAAAGGGAATTTGTTTACTGAAGTGTTTATCCATTTAAGGAAATAAAAGATACAAATAGAAAAAAAGAGGATTATGCCAATCTTCAATATGTTTCCAAGCAACAGGCCAAATGATGAAAATATACCTACTGCAAACTTATTGGTCTCATAAAAAGGACCATGCAATGCGATATATGTTGTAATGCCGTCCAGTATGTTCAATATATTTAGGCATACTAAAGCGAAGATTACTTTTTTCATCGATTTTTAGACCGTTTAACGAGTAAACTTATTGAAAATAGCCATACCTAATCCAAAAAGAAAGATTAAATAACCAACTGTGTCCATTCCCTCGGGGATAAACTGAGTTATAAATGATGGAGCTTTCTCTACCAACATTACAGCCAATCCGATGCCCATCAGGACATCGGCTGTCATAATATCCCCTATCTTTCCCATAAGTTTACCTCCTTATGGCGGGTTTATAAATATTGTTCAATTACCCATTGCATTGCAAAAGCTGCTACTCCTGCTGAAATAGCTGTTCCAACTGTAACGTTTACAAATGGAATCGCTGTTTGCAATAGCTGCACTCCGCTAACAAAGCCATTTACTAAAGGTGTAAGGATAACTACCCCACTGCCTAATAGTACTAATTTTCCGCCTTGCTTAACGGTAAATTTATCTGCCATCGGTCATCCCTCCATATTGTTTTTTTGAAGCCAGTTAGCTTCATAATTGAGACTGCAAGTGTGCAATCCCTTTGCTCTATGGATCATAATCAAAATGTCTTTATCAGTATCTTTTCTCCGTTGGGTAATGTAACTTCCTGCACGGATTTTGGCTTAAGTTTCTTTGTCTCAGGAAATCCCTTCCCTAATGTTAAGTTTTTTGTTTCCTGAAACCTAAGCCCACTTATTTCCTTGTCCGTAAAATCTCTGTGGACAGGGTGTGGCTGATTTCCAAAACTTTTGTGATAATGCTGTCCTCCTTTCTTTTTTCCGGTTTGGTACTTCTTAAAAATCTTTGCCATTATTGTTGCTTGTTATATATTTTGTATAATCTATATAAAACCTATAGGTTTAAAAACCACCATAAAGTTCTTATTCATGGCGGTTTTTGGAGATGTTTGTTCAAATGGTTTTTCACTTAAAACCAAAGACTGCAACTAAATCTGCCGGCCCTATTGTTGGGGTAGACAAGTGGTATTTTAGGTATAAAACCCATATTGCTATTATAATCAAAAACGTCAGTTTCCATATTTGTCTTTTTCTCTTTGCCATTTTATCCGAGACCCAATAACTTTAGGGAGGCTAAAACAGCAATTGTATTTGTTATGATATGAAGCAGGATCGATGACTTTAATTCCTGGTCTCTAACTACGAGCACCATTGAAATCATAGCAAAAATAAATGTTATTATTAATGCAACATCACTAAGATGTTTTGCAGTAATATGAAACAGGGTAAATAATCCGGCAACAAATGCCATCAAGATTACTGTTCGCACAGTAAACTTATTCAAGGAGATTTTTTCTCCTGTTAATTCTTCATACGAATAGGCAAGCCCCTCAAATACCCTTCCGAAAAAAAATCTTGTTTCAACTGTTGATGCCAAAAATCCCCATCCAAGCACAGTCAATATTATAGACCCCTTGAGTATAGGAGTCGCTGATGCCAGTATCACAATTATTGACTGAAAATTGGCAATGCTTGCTGTCTCCGTGGAAGCATTAAATGCTATCTGTGTTACAACAAGTAGTACTGCAAATGCAATGATTGCACTTGCAACTGCCTGATACCTGTTTGTTGCTGTGTGTTCTGTAGGAAGGTCTGTTTTTTTGTTGCCTGCTATTAGGTCAGTCCTGTACCATACATAGTCGGCCAATATCATTAACATGTAAATATTGGCCAGGTCGCGATCAAAGGCCAGATAAATAAACAAAAGGAATAATAGTAAATAACGAAATATGGTTGATTCAGTTATTATCCCTATTTGTCTGGTCATTGTTGGAGGTCATATTAGCGTGAATTGATGAATCTAGGATTATGATAAAAAGTTGTATAGATAAAAATAAAAAAAGAAAAAAAAAGTCTAGTTGCGTGTTCCATGTGGCAGCCACCTAAAAATTGGTTTACTCAACTACTAGGTGCCTTCCCTTTGCTCCAGCAAATCCTGCATCTACATCGGAATTGTCTTCCGGACCAAAGTTCATCTCTCCAGTTGTACTGTCCTTGTACCAGTCTTCATCATCTATAGTGAAGTTTATATCTCCACCATTTGTTGAAGGCTCGTCGCCTGTATCATCCCCGGCGTCTAAGACAAGGCTAAAGTCTAGCTTCTTGTTAGAGATGATTCCTGGAACTTTCCACGTAGACAACTTGAATCCTGTGGCTGCGTTTGCGGTTGACCTGAAGGTAGGTGTTTCTGCACCGCTAACTGCTGTATATCCCTCAGTATTTACCGTAAAGTCTATCTTATCATAGGCTGTCGAATTCCATCTTACGGTTACAAGCATGTTTCCATAAGGTGAAAACGCATCCTGGTAGCTTCCCTGTAGACTTCCCGATATGGTTACAACATCGCCAACAGCTATAGACTCATTGTCTGCTATTAGTCCACCTGCTCCATAGTTTAGGTTTCCATTATCATCATTGTAGAGTTTCAAGTTCAGCCCTGCTGACGCATCAAGCTCATACAATTTTGCTAAACCATTTGGATCAAGGTTTACATCTGCACTGCTTATAGCCGAAGTACATGGTACTTTAAATTCATGCTTTGCTGCATAGTACGTAGATGAATTTTCTGCATAAAATAATGTTATTGCATCCTTGTAGTTTGCTGCATTAGTTGAACCATCAACTTTCAACCCTTCGTCTTTTCCATTCTTAAGCAGACGGATATATTCTCCTGCTACAGATGTGGTTGGAGCGAATTTTTTCTCCATTGGACCTAGTGTTAGTGTAGTTCCATCATAGATACACTCAATCAATCCTACTCCAGTTCCGGTACCTGTTTCAGTTCCTATACCTGCACCTGCTCCACTTGGAGTTGGCGTCCCTATTCCTGCGAATAGGTTATCAACAGTTCCTTTAAAGCCAGGCACAATAAGGTATAGAACAACAGCACCAATAAACCAGAACCAGAGACCCTGTTTTCCTGATTTACCTTTTATCAATTTAGTACACCTCTATTGTGTGTTAATGTTTTGTGTGTCGGCCTTGTTGTGAGTAATCTCGCATTAATTTAACAATAACACATTATCCATAGAGATGTATTTTTAAATAACAATAACCAGAGGCAATTTTGAGACATTGGCTCTGCTAAAGCTTACTCCAAAGCTTCATTCAATGCATATACGGCTACGCATATACATTTTAATGTAAATCTAGATGGTGGTTATATATAAATGTTTCTATAAGGTAATAATAAAAAATGGTATTGGATAATTCAAAACATTTAAATACTTATTATTACTTGCTAATCCTGTATTATACAATAAATATTATTGAATACTATGCTGATAAAGTAGTCTGGTAATAATGGAACAAATAGACCAAGAGGGTACCCCCATACGTGAAAGGATTCTAACTGCTAAAAAAACATTTACTGCAAAGTTACGAAAAAATAAGAGTTCAAGGTATATAACTGTTCCGCAAAATATTGTAGAGGAATTTGGATTATTAGAAGATGATAGTATAAATCTTGCTTTTTTAGGTTACTATAGGTCTACCGAAAAATGACAATTCTAGAGAAAAACGAAACAAAGAAGAGGCCGATTATTATTAACTAAAAAGGCCTAAGAAGAAGAAATTATAAAAAAGTATTTAAATACCAACAGTTTATTTAAAGAAATGTTAGTTGGTTAGCATATAAGAGGGGTTATTGGTTAATGGAAAAGTATAGTTTTGCAAAACAATATTTGTCTAGAAAAGGCATAGAAATTTATGCTGGAGATAAAAGAATTCTTGCTTATAATGGTTCTCCTTCTTATCTCATAAGGCCGCAGAATACAAGAATAGAGGTGGAAGAATTAATTGATCCTGATGTGGAGATGGAGATCATAGAAACATATCCTGACCTAAAGAGGATAGGTTTTTGCCTGATTAAAAAAAATACTAATTTTGGGCCTAAAATAATTCTTGAAGAATATCAGCTGGGAAAAGTAAGTTTTCCATTAATGGGAGAGTATAAGATAGAATTCGACAAATTAAAAAAAAGGGGAAGATTATTGGGGCGAGATGCCGGATATTATGGAATTGGGGATTGGGTGTATCTCGGAAAAAAGTCCATTAGCCCTGTGTTGTATGATGCTAAGACTATTTTTGAAAATCCATACGAGGTGCTTGAGGAAGCCAAAAATATTTGGGCTCCAGAAGAAAGAGGGAGACTGACAATAAATATTCCTGAAATGGCACTTATAATAACCGAGGATTTGTTGCTGGTATGCATACCAGATACTGCTGATGAGGGCACAATAGGAATAGTAGGCCAAAAAGGCCAGGGAAAAAGTCGAATTCTCCATAGAATTGTAGATATTACATTCTGGAAATGGGGAAAATTGGGTGCATTGATAAATGATTCGTTAAGGGAATGCGGAACATGGTGCCTTCCAAACTCAACAAAAAGTGAAATAGAGATTCTAAGAAGGATAAATGAATACCCGCTTCCACTTCCGACTATTTATCTGACACCCCATACAGAAGACATAGAAAATGGAGAAGATACTGTAATGCATTCTGATGAAGTCGGGTTTCCAATTTCAATGCCTTATAGATTGATAATAGATAAGTTCTATGATTATTTTGATCTGGGAGGAAGCACAACATTTTTCAGCAAGAATAAGGAAAGTTTGATGGTGTGCGAGAATATGGATGAGGTCCGAGAAGTTCTTGAGACTATATCCAACAAAAATGTTATTGATAAGATTGATAGGTATTTAAGCGATATTTTTAAGCAAAAGATTCTTGATGTTAATACAGGTGTTCCTTCTGAGTGGTCAGTTAAAGAGGGGTCTTATGAGATGAAGTTTAATCCTCTTACTGCATCAGTTATGGCCGGATTGCTGCCAATACTTGTAACTGATAATATTCTGACGAAGCCTTATTATCCACAATACTTTAAATACTTTGTAAATGATATATTCACAAGGCAGACAAAAGATAATTTTTTTAAGAAAAATAAAATAAAGGTCTGGTTTTTTATTGATGAAGTTTTGGATGTAAGCTCGATTGAAGAGAAGACAGTAGCCTCAGAAACCCTGAAAAAACTTGTCACACAGGGAAGGCCGACAAGGATAGGTACAGTTCTGGCAACACAGAATTATAACTCAATAGAGGGCAGAGTAAGAAAAAATATAAAGTATATGTTTACATTTGCAAATCCTGGAGAAGCTAGTGACATTGGAAAAACATATTCATTGGATAGGGAGAGTATTGAACAAATAAAGATTTTGCCAAAGTTTACTTGTTTGGCCGTAACTACGGAGGAATTTATTGTGTATGATCTTAAGACTGGACAGAGGTATAAAAGCAGAGGTCCATTTGTGGGAAAATCACTGCCACCATTGTCTCAACATAAGACCCCTAGTATGATAGCAGGATAAAAATAGGAGGAGGTTCAAATGAGGTTAATAGTGTATATAATAGTTTTTGTTTTAATGATTGCATTTGCTTCTGCCACTACAGAAAAAAAGAATATAGATACTCAACTAGAATTAAGTGTAACAGATGATGGCAATTGTGAATTTACAGTTAAGACAGAAGAATGGAATAATACATTCGATTGCGATGGCAATCACTCCTGGAGCAGGGACATTGAGTTTGACAGAACATTTGAATTTCAAGCAGAGGAGGTTAAATTTTTGGAAACATGCCAGGCAGTTGTTGATGGACAAAATGGTTTATTGGCAAAGATAGGGGAAGGCTTTGACTTTGGGCAGAAATATGCTGATACAAGAGATGCTCATGGAAGGGTTATAGTAAGTTATGAAAATTGCCAAACTAGAGTGAAGGAACTAAATCAATCGCTTAGTGACTGTGATACTGCAAAAACTAGCTTACAACAATCTGAGGCAACAATAACACAATTAAATGGTGACATTGGTGTATGTAGAAATGAGCTTACAACTAAAAGTGGAGATTTGGAAACTACAAGCTCGAAGCTTGGGGAAAGATTGATAATTGGCTTGGCAGTTGGATATTTTGGAGCTGGTTGGCTCAAAAGGAAGGAAGAGGGCGAATCAGAGGAGGCACGCCAATTTGACTGAATATGGAACAATTAGAAAGTCCAAGGTATCCACAGGCGTGGTTCGGAGATGGGATGTGGGTCCAAGTAATCAGAAAAAGAAGGCACAAGGATCATAAAGGCAGGCATGGATGGCTATTCCTGATAAGGCCATCGAGGGAATTATTAAATACTTATGGAAAGGAGGTAAGGGACCAGATAGATAAGGAGACAGGATATATCCTCGAATGGTATCCAGAAAAGTGGGTAAAATTATTATCAGATGATCCTGTCACAGCAAAGATTTTGATAAAATGCAATTTTTTGAGGGAAACCACCCCTTTATGCGATGAGACTGCGGACAAAGACCAAACCATTGAAGATCAGGAACGGCTTATAGATAACTTAACAGCTGGAAACGCCCATTTGCATGAACAGATAGAGATGATGCAAACAAATATGCATGCCTTCATGAAGGGAAATGTTGACCTCATTATTGAAGCCAGAAGAGCTGGTGGAAAAATCAAAACTGAAGAGGATGAAAGCAAAGAGGAATCTCAACATTAGCAATACAAAATGGAAGACCGTATAGAAACTCCAGAGGCTATTGATAGTGAACTGCGCCCTACATTCAAGAATGCGCAGGAGATGTATATATTTTATAAGGCTATTTATGATTCACAGAATAGGGATAAAGCAAGATTGGTAAATAAGCTTCAGGTAAAAGAAAGTATACTGAAGGGATTGATAGGCTCAGGACAAAATAAATTTCTTAAGGTAACGAGGGAATTTATTGACTATATGGAGGATGTTACTGATATAGACCTAAAGAATAGAACTATAATATTAACATTGAATGAATTTATAAGGGATTTAATGGACATACAAACACAACAAGAAGAATCAACACAAACCATTGAAGAATTAAATCTTTCAATACAGGCAGTGAATGACGCAAGGGCAAATCTTGAAGAAAAATATAAAGAAACTATGGAAAAAAACAAGAAGCTGGAAATGGAATTGGAGAGATTTAAGGAAGTAACATCAAAAGACCATGTTAAAAGAATAATTAAGGAAATGGAGGGTCCAAGGCTTTGTGAGATATGTGGGAGGGATATAAGTGATCTCCCGGAAAGAACAGTTGACTGCAACCAATGCTTTAGAAAATATATGGATGAATTTAAGATAAATAAGAAGACAATACCTGCTGAGGAGGTAAGGGAGAACTTCAAGAAAAGGACAAAACAAAGATTAGAGAAGGAGAGGTTAGAAATGGAGGTTAAGGATGAAAATAGGAAAGAATGAACCGAGGAAGGCTGTGGTTATTGCCAATGGACCATTAAGCAAATATCTACTTGTGTTGATGCTTGAATTTCAGAATTTCCATGATGCAACTATGCACGCGACTGATCCATATGTGAATACGATGGACCAGCTTGTCAGGATTATGGTCAACGCTGGTTTCTGCAAGGAAAGGGGCAGAGACAAGGTAAATACGGTAAATGTTGCCACTGGAAATCAAATTTATGTTACAGAAGTAAGAATAGAAAAAATAGGATCGGCACAGACATGGTAGAATATGAGGAAACACCTGAGGAAGTTCATGCACAGTTAAGGGAAGAAAAGAAGGAGGAAAAAAAGCCACCAACTTTCCTTGAAAAGCTGACTACCAACCAGAAGATAATAATAGCAGGCATAGTTATGTTTATAGTATATTCACAATATGTTAAGGGGCAGAACACACAAAACACAATATATCTATTAGCGGTTCTTGGAGCCATACTTTATTTTTTAACCGCAAATAAAGAGGCAACTTCTGTGTACCTTGACGAACAAACAATAAAAATTGAGCTTTATAGAAAATTGAAGTACAAGCAGCTCCATCCATTGGGAAACCATTTTGAACTTCCAATGGGGGATATATGCATAGACATGCCAACAAAGGAAAGATGGCTTGAATCACATCCGTGGAAAAGGGTTGTAGGATTCTACATCAAAGACAGCATGACAAGGTTGAAAGACTACTGGATTGCGGTAGTAGATATAAGGACTGCTGACATAAAAGATATACGAAAGGGGTACTTTGATGGATCGGAAGCACCTGACCTGAGATGGGTAAATTCACCAAGCGTGACAGCAGAAGAGAGATATCTCAGGACAATTGGGAGAAGGAGGCCTATAAGATGAAACTATTAGTAGAATTTCAAAACAAATGGAGCGCATTTTTATTTGACTTGAAGCTATTTGTTCCATACATGCTAAAGGAATTTTTTAGGAGTTTTATGTACCTGTTTAAGAGCATCCAAACAAAATCAGAGGAGCTTAACAGGACATATGTTTGGGTGAAGATATCTATTGCACTAACGCTGATGTTCTTCATTATGAAAAAATATAATGCAGCTGCAATCTGGCTTATAGTCTTCATATTTGCTGGATTAAGGCATGAATGGATTGAGGGATCATTCAGAAAAGAACACACAGAAAAAATAAGGAGGAGGGTAGAGATGGAGGCTGAGATAAAGAAGATAAAAAATAGGGAGAAATTGGAGGCGTTACAATGATAAGGGATAATATAGAAAAGCACAAGATGAAAATAATAGTTGGTGCACATATGGCATCAGCAGCATACATTTTTAATTATATTACTTACGACAAAGTTCCATTGATAGGGATTCCTATGCCTACAGGCATTGTCGTGCTTCTTGGAATATCGTTATATGCATTCTGGAATTTTTACCATAAAACTCCTATAAAACAAAGGAATCCAACCACTTCGCCAAAGGCCGAAGAGCCCAAAAGCCAGCAGCCTGCATATGACATTGTTGAAGCTTTCAAAAAGGGAACTGTAAAAATTAAGGAGGATGATGGATAATGGTGTGGCAAGATTATATCAAAGAGATGATTCAAAATGATCCAATAGTACTGGTAATTTTATCATCCTTAGTGAGCGTTATAATTGTCCTGATAGTAATGATTATATTCTTCAGGTCAAATATATCAGAAAGGTTTACGAATAACCCAAAAAAAGAGGAGGCTGAAGAAGTGGAAATGCCAAGCAAATTTGAACCTGATTTGTTTATGCTTGAAAAGGAAGAAGGCAAAAGGACAAGATTTGAGCCTGTAAGCTTGAATACAAATATTAAGGATATAGCCAGCCTTATATCCAAGAAAACAACACTTATGGAAATAACATTGAAGAGGGATATAAGGAAATTAGAAACAGAAAGGAAAGTTGAATTGGAGGAGCTAAATGGAAGGAAACGGCAGATACAGGAATCGAAAATTGAGATAGAGACACTGGTAAAGGACCTGAAGGAAACCTACAACCAGACAAGGATACAGGAAGCTGTCATAGACAGATTAATGTCTAAGGTGAAGGGATCAGAGTGATCAAACATAATGGAATTAGATTTAACAGCT
>ERZ1292623.1224-Hain-H51-01um-R1-1224-length-25214-cov-8_pt2 | contig 17564 bp, 26 predicted proteins | sample MGYA00564398_ERZ1292623 | MGnify/ENA primary metagenome ERZ1292623 (study PRJEB36523, sample SAMEA6512633) | groundwater metagenome | collected 2019-01-07 | study: AquaDiva: Metagenomics assemblies of 32 groundwater samples | reverse complement strand
CAACAGCATCGCCAACCTTAATCATATTATTTCTTTATCAGTTTCTTTCCAAAATAGGGTTTAAAGGTATTATACAAATCTTCAGTCTCTTTAACATCAATCTCACAATGGCGAGAAATAAAATCCAGAGCCCACTTTTCTCCCCGTATCGCCGCAAACTTTATCTTTGGAGTAGTAAAGGTCTTTTTAGTTATCTTTAAAATATTAAAATGAACATTCTTTAATTTGTTACTAGGAAATCTAAAAGACCCCCTGGAAGTATAAATCAAATCTCTTTTATAGTGTGGACCAATAGACCGAACCCCATTTACTGCCGCCCGCGTATTAAGAAATGGGCGATCAAATTCTATAATATTCCAACCTACTAACATATCATATTTACTCAATTCCTTCACTGCTTCTTCAACTACCCATTTATCAGATTCTTTATTTGGATTTCTTTTATCATCTATTCTTATAGTTTTTGTAGGCCCTTTATATTGCTTAACAGAAATGCAAAGTAAATATCCGTAAATAGCATTTAAATCTGTAGTCTCACAGTCCCATGTTGCTATCTTAAATTTATTTTCTTCTTCAATAAGCATAATTTTACCCTAATTTATTAATACTCCACTCACCTTTTAACTCAAATTCCCCAACTGGACCATTTCTGTTTTTTACAACATCTATAAAAAGTCCATTGGGGCTTTTAGATAGTAGCATTGCAACGTGCGCCGACTCTTCTAGCTTACCGGTTTCTTTCATATCCCATATCTCAGGTCTTTTATTAGCACTATCCCCCGTAGGTCTTTTTAACTGACTAGCTAAGACTATAGGAATATTATATTCTCTGGCCAAATTAAAAATTTCTTCCACCTTCTTAGTATATTCCACGTATTTATTTATTATAAATGGGTTTGTACCAACATTCTGAAAATAATCAAAATAGATAATTTGAGGTTTAATTCTATCCAGACAATATCTTATATCTTTTACCTCTGGCTTATATTTATCTACAATATTTATATCAAATTCATTTAAAATAGGTATTAAATCGTTATGAATTAAAGATGTATTTTGTCTTATAAATTTGTACTCTATGCCGGATAATCTGGATAACATTTTTTCAAGGTAGGCGGAGGCTGTAACTTCCGTTGTAAAAACAAGCTGTCTAACATTTTTTAAGTTTACCAATAAATTTAATATGAGAGTAGTCTTTCCTACTCCGGTCCATGCTCCGATCAGATACAAGCACCCTGGATAGAATCCATCTATCAAGTTATCTAATTCCATATATCCGGTAGGAATATATTTTCTCTCTTTAGAATAATTAATATATTCTTTTAACCAACTTGGGTCTTTTACTTTGAAAATCTTAATAATATCATTTTCCATGATAAAGTAATCATTATGGCAATCCAAATAAAACTAACAACACACCAGGAAAGAAAACTAAGTATTAAGAGCATACAATTTTATCAGAACCTATTTTAATTAAATAATTTATGTGGTGCCTGCAAAATTTATTATCTAAAGGAACCCACCACAAGGTAGTATTGGTCGTGTATTTTACAAATACCCACCCCTCACAAAGTATTTGAGTAACAACTCCCTTAGCCCCTGGATGATATGATGCTTTAACCATGTCCCCAACTCTTATCATATTATTTTATCCAATTTAAAGATTTTTTCCATTCATAAATCTTAAGAATTGACTTCCATAGTGATTCATCATATTTCAAAACAACAACATCTAAATAGGTCGGTCTAAGATATATTAATTCTAGTCTTACTGGCTCTATATTTAAATTCTTCTTTAATAGATATCCGTAACCGTTTACTTGTAATTCTGCGTCTATTCTCTTTCCTCCGGTCTTTAAATCTGCCACAACAGGATTGCCGTTATCATAATATAGATAATCAAGATGACCTTGATGTTTAATAGGGTCATCAGTCTTTAAGGCAACCTCGGTTTGAATGTCTTTTTTCTCTTTAAGAAATTCCAATAAGTTTTCAATTCTTGTTTTGTATTGTTTTTGTATTCTTGCCTTTTTCCCAGAAAGAACCTTTGAAATATATGCATGGATTTTTGTTCCCCTTTTTGCAGAAGTTTGGAGTATTTTATTTGTATCTATGCCCGCCCTCTCAGAATTACGTATCCAATTTACAAGACCTGCCTCTAGTCCAAGAACTTCACGAATAATCTCTGTTACTCTCGCGTATTCACAACTGTTCTGCGAGCCCATGAAGTTCCTCCGCCAAGGACTTAATTCTATCTTTTACGGAACCGCTTTCTTGCCTACGATCCATCTTCTCTTGGTGACGATCTTCCTCGACGGGCTCAGAAACACGAACTCGATCAACCCAAGCCCAAGTATCACTTAGACGATGTTCTTTAACCTCTAAACCAGACAATTTGGCCTTTATGTCCTTAATATCTGAAGATGCATACACACATCCCCCAATATTTGTCATATAATAAGGGCCTTTTCTTCCTTTCATTTTTCTAATTTCACTCATTGTTTTATCCTCCACATACTATTTTACTATCAATTAATTTAAGTTGATCAGAGTCATGCGTCCAATAGAATTTATCAGAGGAATAACGAACACGTACATAATCAAGCTTAAAAACCCTTGTGACTGTTCCAATTTCATCAGGAATACAAAAAGAAGCATATTTAGACTGCTTAATAAACCTTACTTTATCTCCTACTTTTAGCATTAAAATTGTCCCCTATTTTGAATAGGGGAGAGCCCTCATTTTGTGTTTAAGGCAAACTCCACCTGGAACACTGCTATTGCTTCCGCCAACTTGATAAGTCTATTGAGCTTATCAGAGTTAAGCCCAACGTCTTGTAGATTATCAAACGTCAGATTCCCGAACACATTATTAGCCGCAACAGACGCGGCAATACCTCGCCTATCCGTCTCGCTCTTTTCATTCCTGGGCTTCCACTCTGTGTTTCCAACACTATAACACCTGCTTGTTTGTGTTTCCATTTATCCTCCTTCACGAAATCCGGCCTACGTTCTTTTGGTTAAGGGTTGTTAGAGCGTAGAAGCAATCACCCAACTAAGAATAAATATCTCTAAATCTTAAAAATCTTATAATCCTTTCAGTCTTTTTTCTAATTCTAAACATAATATTTTTTATTGCTACATATGGTAAATGTAATATGCTCGCAACATCATTATAGTCTAATCCTTCCATAAGCAAATCTAATACCTGTTCTTCTTGTTTGGATAATTTTTTTTTTAAATTATCTACTATTTCCTTTGCATACTCTTTCTGTCTTTCCCTTGTCTCACTTCTTTGAATAATTGCTCTTTTGTCAACTCCACTACCCAAAGTCTCATCTTCTTTAGTTTGCTCAAGATCGTCTATTCTTACTTCTTTAGTGTACGGGTTTTGATCCTTAAAAGACCAAGGAATAGGTAAATTATTAGTTATCTTTACTTTCTTTTCATCAAAAAAACTCATAGACTCCCCCTACTAATATAGCTCAAAACAGGTCATTTGGTATGCAAAAATCTTTAGCGACCACATATAATTGAGGTACTTCCTATTTTTACTACAAAATCTACGCGTTCTGTAAAAACACCCTTTTTACGAGAAGTTACTTCAAGTATTCCAGGTATATGATATTTTGAAACCAAAGATTTCATATCTACATAATCTTTATTTAATATTTTAACAATAACTCCTTTAAAATTATTATGGTATGATAATTTAACTATATCTCCAATCTTTAACATATTAATTATCAAAAGAAGTTACTTCTTATCTATTATATATTCTTATCTGTTATTATATTGTTATCTATTATATGTAATAAAAGACATATAACGAATAGGAATATATAACTACAAAGAATATAGCCGGATATAGAATAAATAACATATAATTAATATACTTATATACGTAATTTATGTCTGATTATTTCTAATTCATTAAACCAACAAGTATCACAAATAATAATTGGTTCAGTAGCACTACTGGTTTGCTGTTGATCTACAATTCTCTCTAAACAGTAAGGACAGTAGACGCTACGCGCTCTCATGGCTTACCTCCAATCGCTCTCCTCTAGTCTCGAACCCGCCCCTCTGCCCTAATCGAAATTCTCTGCAAACAGAGTCGTGTCGCATCCGAAACATTTAACCTCGATGTATCGGTGCCCGAAAGAAACAAGGTTCGCCCCCTTCACGTCGGGATCGCCTGGAGCCCGCGTTGTAATCGAAGGCAGGGGCTCGGACCAAGACCATGATATTCCCTGGGTACATCTCGGGCAATCGAGTCCCGCGACACAAGCGTACCAGTTCGGCAAAGGACTGAAGTGCAGATTCAGCCCGCCCGGCTTGATACTAACCCCAGGAAGTTCGGCAGCTTCTTCCATCGTTTTGATTCTTCGTTCTGTTTCCTGAGTCATGTTCTTTCCTCCTTGGGGCACAGTGTCCACGAGCGTCCAATAGCCTAACTTCTGAAGCCGCTTAGTCCTCAGACCCGGACGCTGGTAGGCTTGAAAATCAGCTATCGTCATTGCCCCGGATTCGACTGCTTTCAATACTCTCCTACGGGTGTCCATGCACCGTTTGCAGATGTCTGACCTCAATCCCGATGAGCCAAACATTTCACCGTATTCTCCGCAATCTCTACAATACATTCAGCCTCCAAATCGTCCCGGCCGCCCAGTTCATAAACCCGTTCTCTCCGAAGCTTCAATATCCCAAGTCGTTCTCTTGGTTCCAAACTGGTTTTCGTCCTTTCCCAATAGATAATTTATATTTGTCTTTTCCACTCTCTAATTTTTCATAATATTCTCTTAAAGATTGTAGTTTTGTTCCTAATTCTCCATATTTTATAGATACTTTGCATCCATTCTTTCTGCAAAAACTCATGCATTTTTTCTCAGTCCCGTTAAAACATAAATGATTCTGGCATGGGTCCTCAACTATTCTTCGTAGAACAACTGTTCCAAAATATTTCATTCTTTCTTCATTTGTCTTTGACATTCTTATCATTTAATTTTTCCTCCAACTCAGAAATCTTTATCCATATTTTCATAAAAATATTAAAAGGATTAGTAGGATTGTCCACAATGGATTTTCTCATTTGTGTAATTTTTACTTCTTCAGAAATCTGTTCCTTTTCTTTATTTTCCTTTTTTTCTTTACAGTTATCTATATTACAAACAGAGTCATGTATTTTTTGTTTAACTTCATGCTTCATTTTTGTTATCCAGTTTACTTGGTGTTCTGAACTTAAAGAACCTAATAAATCACAAATTAAATAAGATTCAGATTTATTAAATTCTTTCTTTTTATTTATATAATCAATAACATCTTCCATGCTCGTAGATAATAAATCATTTCTTTGGAATATAAACCTTTCTTTGAGTTCTGAGTATTTTGAAAATAATTCTTTGGCTTCAATTGGTTTTATATTAGTTTTAAAGAATTGAATCCAAGAGACAGCTACTTCCTTTCCGCATAGACCCTGTATTATTTCCATCTTTGTTGAGACTTCTAATGATTCCCAAGGAAGTTTGTCTATAATCTTGCTTAACATTCTATAAGAATCTGGATTGTATTCTTGTTCTATGCTAAATGTCTCCTTTTTAAATAACATATCTTTGTGACTATCTAAAAAAGATAATACATCTTTATTTATTTTTCCCTCCGCCCAACCATTTCTCCAATTATCATAGTCTGGCTCAAGTTTTATGAGTAGCATCCTTCTTCTAAGTGCTTTACTCAAAGCCTCAACTTGATACCCTTCTGTTTCGGGATTCATGCAAACGACCCTCGTCCATCCATCACACATTTTATTCCTATGGATCGAGCCGGATAGCAAAAACTCCATCATGGCATTTCTGATATCTATTGGGGCCGTATTGAGTTCATCAATAACGTAATACCCCTTCTTGTGATTATGAACTACATTAGAATATAAACACAATCTACAACTGTATTCTTTATCTTTTGACGGTATATTTTCTGGAATACTCCATTTCTGTTTTTTACCTTGTCTATATGGTATTCCGGTCATTTCAGAACCATCACCCATTTGAGAGGGAAATATCCCATCGTATCCTACTCCCATTTCTTCTGCAAGTTCTCTAGGTATCCAGGACTTACCGATACCCATTGATCCTATAAAACACAAGGAAATATCTATTTCATTTTCTAGCCATATTTTTAGAAGATTTTTAGCTTCTTTAGGATTCATTATTATTCCTCCGGTGGAATTGTTAAAACCCCCCCAAACCGTACGTGTCTTTTATCTGTAACAACCCATAATGTTTTATGCTTAGGTTTATATGTTGGAAATTCACCTTCTGTGTCAGTGAAAAAGATTAAAAGATTAGGTTTAATTTCTTTACATCTATCAAAAAGTGGAACAAAATTAGTCCCTCCCCGTCCTTTAAAATTTGTGTCTATTTCTTTAAACTTTTGTAGTTTATATTCTTTTTGTATTATTGTATCACATTCAATAATATAAAATGGATAATTATAGTTGTTCTGAATGCACTCTATTTCATTAATAAAAAGTTTAAATTGCTCAGTATCTATGCTGCCTGAAGTGTCAATGGCCACAACAATTTTAGGAATTATAGTTTTTACTTTTCCTTTAAATAGTTCACCTAGTTTTCTTGAGTATCTTTTCCAGGATTTGCGAGATTCAGACTTTACAGAACCGGAAATATATTGTCTTAATATTGATTTCCAATTAATTTTTTCTTGTTTTTTTAATTTATTAATGAGTTCTTGAATATTATAACTAGTATTTGTATAAGAAGATGTTAAAACTGTATTCTTAAGTATTTCTTTTTCTATTTCTGTAAACTCTTCTCCTGTTCTTTCACACGTCCTTCCAATATCTTTATTATTAACTCTTACTGATCCACCAATTAAGTTTACCTTTATTGTATGTTTATTTAATATATTATAATATACTTCAGCACATTCTTGATCTGGAAGATTAAATGGAAAAGATTTATAAGATAGATGATCTTTCGGCAAGTTGTCTATATATTGATTTATCGCTATGTCATGCGAAAGATTAAAAATCTTCATATTTCTAGCACTTAATCTGTCCCAGAAAGAAAGGAACACATGATGTAACTCATGTTCTACTACTGCTATCTGCTCTAAGGGAGTAAGAGATTTTAAATATTTTGAATTATATTTGATAGTAAGTACGTCTTTTATAAACGTTGTGCCTAAAGTTGGTATAGAATTATCTTCTATCCTGTGCATCCTTGATAATAAACTTGCATACCATTCGTGATTAGTTAAAAGCATATTTACAATAATACTTTCCATTATATTTTCTGACATATAATATATTAAATGGTTTTATTCTTCAATTTGTGAGAATACAAACTCGTCCGGGCCTTCTAGATCGGCACGTACAAGCCTTACGCGTTCCCCATTTGGCAAACCGAAAGATATTTTCCACACGTTCCTGTCCTTAGCGTCGGCCAACGATTCTTTCAATGTCAAAAAGAAACGAATCTCTCCACTGTTGCGGCGCGTTTGAATTTCCATATATCCTCCTTTTACTTAGTTATATTTATGTATAACTTACTGAAATGGCTAGTTCAACTTTTTCTATTGCCTTGGTGCGGCTTGCTAATCTTTCCCTTAATATAGCTTGTTAATAGTTTTTACACAAGTATTAAAGGACCTATATCAATCTGGTCTTTGGACCTATATATTTATAGGACTTTAGACCCAGATATAGTTACTCATGCGGGGTCGCTAAACCCCGCTAGACAAACTACTCCGGCCATACCTTACTGACGGCAGCTAGCTCTTTTTTGTTGTCTATGGCTAGGTCCCACGCTCTTTGCTTGAGTAAGGCTCCTTGACCAAAGAGTAGATCGTTGGCCCGATTTTCTTCTTGATTCTCCTTACCCCTTCGACCTTTAGCGAAGTCTACATACTCCGCAAAGGCATTGAACCCCGCCCAGGAAGTCCCCTTGACTCCCTTAATGTCCGTACCTTTCCCAGACTCAAATAACTCTGTGAGTCTGAGTAGGGTATTCTGTGTCCTAGTAGGGATTTCTTTGCCAGTATCCACGCCTACGACCCTATTTCGGTAGGACTCCCATGCCTGAACGGTTAATTGCGTAACCGCTAGTTTCTTTGATAGCTCGCTGAACAGAGTATATTTCCTGTTAGCGATCCCTAGGGCCTCTTGTATCTTGTTTGTTTTTAGTCCTATGTTAGGAGTATGCTTTAACCTAACCTTGGTTTCTGATTCATCACCCAAGGCTAGGTTGAGTGTGTTCTGGCATACAACACGAATGGGACTAAACATCATTGTCAGGCGTAAAGTCCCATCATGAGAGTTTGCAAGTAATAGATACTTTTCCACAACATCATTTTTCAAAACTACAATATCTCCCGGTAGTTTTGCAAGTATCCACACTCGTTCCCCATTTCCTAATGCCCCTGCCGTATGATACATGGCTGCCTTTTCCCCGACAACAGCATCAAAGAAGCTGAAAGCCTCTCGATTCTGTACCGGAGTGTACCTGTCCTTCCCCACAATCCCTAAGACAGTATTTGTGTCTTGTCTAATGACTGCCTTGTGGGTTTGAACTTCCCTGTACCCGTCTTGGGTCTTATCAAAGATGGGACTTGTAATCACCTCCCAGTCCAGTCCCGCCTCTTTGATTGCTTCCGCGCTTGTCATGGCATGATCTACTTTCTTTCCTAGACCGTGCCACGGTTTCTCTCCGTAGTACACCATACTTTTTACATTTGCGGGCATTTTATTCCTCCGTATTTAGCTTGAAGTCTTACTAATTCTTTTCTTTCGTTTCGTTCTATAGCTTCAGTAAGGTCTTTGCTAAGTCTTTCTTTGAGATTAGAATTTATTACCCATTGCTTCAAGGCTTTCTCTACATCACTGTAAGTGAATCTAGGGTCGCCATAGCCCCCGCCCTCTAAGGTAATGCAGGCGAAGTTGGTCCTGCCTTCGTGTGATGTAAAAAAATGCTCATAGAAGCCGCCTCGGTCATAGTACGCGATATGGCCGAAGGTCATGGACAGTCGCCTGTAAAACCAGTCAGAGAACAGGGTTGCCTTGAATCCTGATTCCACGAACCGAACGAAGTGATTGGCGAACTTCGCCTTCTGTTCCGCCGTGTCCCACTTCGTCGGCGTGAACTGCTCTGCCTTGAATAGCGTTTTCATTTGTTTGCCCTCTTTAGCACACTTGTCATGAGTCGCGCTATATCATTCCCATCACTAATAGCCATGACTTCTTGCCATGCGGGCAGATCCCGTCCGGCTCTACCCAACAACTATCTGTTGCTTCAGCCCCGCCCTCGTCCATCCATTCCATCAGCGTCTTTAAACTCGGAGCAGAGTCCGTTTGCTTCGGTCCGGTTTTCATGCAACCTCCTTGCCCTCGGCGCGGGCGATGGCGGCGATGAGGGCATAGGCTTCTTTGGGTACACTTAACTTTGCTTGCGTTAGCTCTAGGGCCTCTATCATAACCTTCGCCGCTTCCAACAGGTCCGGCGCGGATATGAGTAGAGCTATGTTTGCTTCCGCTTCATCTTTATAATCCTCTTGTATCTCTAGGGTGGCCCACCATTTCTTACCGGCAAGGCCCTCTAGTTGATAGGTGAGGTGTTTATTTTCTTTCCACACGGGGCGATCTTCGGTTGCAGTCCACGGTCCAGGTGTACGTCGTGCTTTGGTTTTCATTTTATCCTCCTTATTTACCTTATTATACCCCACTAAGAGTTTTTATTTCCTGGCCTTCAGCCTTGGCGATAGCGGCGCAGAGTTTATGGTATGCCGCGGTATCTATTGCATCTTGTAGTGTATTCCTAAGAAGCATTTTAGCCCCAAGTTTTGCCGCCGCTAGCAAGTCTGATGTGGCAGCGTGAAGGCGACAATAGACCATTGCCGAAACATTACCGCGCCTGTCCCATTTTATACTGCAATTACAATTCTTCATGTTATTTCCTCCTTTCTAATTATAGCCTTGTTAGATTACATTGGCAAGGACTAAAGGACCTATATTATTTTGGTCTTTAGACCTATACGAATATAGGACTTTAGACCTACTTATCTATGATATTTAAGGTTAAATATGCATCACCTGTAGCTAGTATGGAAGTGTCTCATATTAATATATATTATCGTTACTAGAACCTCTGATTGTGTGTTGTAGGAATATATACAATACCCTCTCTCCCCATGCATGAGATTTTACTAAAAAGTCATGCACTTTACTATTACTTTACGTATTGTGTGTTACCGTCCTCTAATATTTTTATCAGAATGTGTTGATATATTGTTACCAACTGTAACCATACAAATATTTCCATAGAAATATATTTATTTCTATAGAAATATACGTGTTGCACCACACTACATTTATTGTTAGTCTGTGCTACCAATGTGTTCCCCATTTGAGGGGGGTGGAGTGTGATGGAGCCTCATGGACTACCCCAACAGAAGCCCGAAAACGGGAAATAGTTTATTTTGAGGGACTGAAATAAATAATATTAAACACCCCAAACGGAGCAATATAATGAGGAATTGAAAATATTTGCATACCTTTTGCCACTTTTTGAGCTATATAAGTAGGGGGGCCTTGAGAATTAACTAGGGGGCCGGGATAGAATTAAATTAAAAGATAGCCCGAAAAAAAGTTCTCAAAGAAAAGACAGGGCTAAGAGTAGTTAGAGAGTAGTTAAATGGAATTAGAAGAATTAAATAGTAGATTAGATAAATTAGAAGAATATAGCAGTTTAACTGAATTAAACAAAAAGATATTAATAACTCACTTTGAGAATCCTAAACTAAATCAAACAGAAGTATCCAATCTAATAGATTGTTCAAGAATAACTGTAAATAGATTCTATAATTCAAAAGAATTTGAAATCCTTACAAAAGAATTAGGAGAAGTTAAAAAGATTGAATTAGTGGCTTTATCTTTAAAAACACTGGAAGAATGTTTAAATTCCAAATCAGATCAAATAAGATTAGCTGCAAGTCTAAAGATTCTTGGAGATGTGGGAATATTAAAAGATTCGCCCAAAATTGATAATTCAAAGAAGATTATTCATTTAGAGTGGAAGAAAGAGAATGCAGACAATTCCGTACTCCCCCCAAGACTATCAGTCTCTAGTACATGATTCTCCGGCAAGATATAAAGTTGTCGCAGCAGGAAGGCGTAGTGGAAAGACTACTCTGGCTGTAAACGAACTAATTAGAAACGCAAGTTCTATACCAGCCGAGGAAGAAAAGGTTATTCCGAGGTCTTGGTTCTTAACTACAACCTACAGACAAGCTGAACAAATTGCCTGGAAGGAATGTTTAAAGTATCTTCCAACAGATATTATAAAATCTAAGAATGTCAATAAGCTCCAAATAGAATTAGTCAATGGCCATTTAATAGAATTCAAAGGGACGGAGGACCCGGATAGACTAAGGGGAGTGGCCCTATCTTTTGCGGTTCTGGATGAATACGGATTTATGAAGTCTTCCGTATGGGATGAAGTTGTCCGCCCCATGCTTATTGACACCAAGGGAAGAGCATTATTTATTGGGACTCCTGCTCCCGATGGCAGTCCCCATTTTCATGAGTTCTGGAAAAGGGGCCAGAAAGGAGATGAAGAATTTAGGTCCTGGCTATTCTTTACAGTTCAGAATAAGAAGATTCCTGGCATAGATCAAGAGATTGAAGAAGAGAGAAAGAATAGAGCCCCGGATATATTTAAAAGAGAATACGAAGCTGATTGGGGAGCTACATCTGGTTTAATTTATGACAATTTTAGATATGACGTTCATACAATCCCAGACTATAAACCGGAACCCTCAGACTTCATTGTGGGCTCTATTGACCCCGGATTATATAATCCAACGGCGGCAATTCTTGTCGCGTGGAAACCAAACCGAACGGGGGTCGTGTTCTGGGAGTATTATAAGAAAAATATCCTTGCCCAAGACAATGCAAGAGAGCTTAAAACCAAAGACCTGCAACTTCGATTAGATGGAAATAAGGTTGGATATTGGGTAATTGATAGATCATCCACAAAGCGCGATCCTGCTTCCGGCCTAACAGTATTTAATAAATTTAAAGAAGTTCTTAATCCGGCCCATCTAATCACTGCCCCCAATGATCCAGGGTCGGTTTGGGCGGGGATAGACGAAGTTAAGGACCTATTTCAAGTTAATCCGGATACAAAACAACCTAGATTAAGAATATCTAGGAAATGCCCAACTCTAATTTGGGAAATCGGAAGATATATTAGATATAAGCATAAGTGGCACATTGAAAAGAATGAGGAAGAAAAGCCAAGAAAGCTAGACGATCATCTATTAGATGCATTAAGAAATATGGTTCATGGCCAGCCTTGGATAAGAAAAAGGATGGAGTTTATTCAGGGATTCAAGGGAACTAGAACGGGAACTTATTAAACTATTAAATAAATTTGATTATGTGGGGTTATTATTATGCCAGGTTTAGCGGGTCAGAGTTGGGTAGATTCAATAGAAAATTACGCAGAGGGATATACAATAAATATCAAAGGGTCCACTGCAACAGCCGTGCATCTAAGCAATGATGTAACTATTCCTTGTGCTTTATATGCTATTACGTTATCACTAAATCCTAGTGTTGGTTCGGGGGAAGTTACTCTGAAGAATGGAAGGGGAACTGCCTCGGCGGGAGACAATAAGTGGACCGCAGAGATAGCGTCGGCGGCTTCTCAAGTATATTCTCTTCATGCAGTATTTCCTAGAGGAATGGTTTTCGCCTCTGGTTTAATTGTTAGCGCAGCCACAATTACGGGAAGCGTTAATCTGTTGTACAAGCAGAGGTATGACAGTTGAGGTTTTATAAAAATTTAGTCTCTGGGTCGAAGAGATTGTTGTAAAATAATCTTCGGAGGTTATATGGCACGAAGAGGAATGAGCAATGAGGAACGATTTGGCTTAGACGGAGAAACCCTTACTGCCACGGGAACGGTTCAAACTGGACCCCTGTATTTGTATCAGGCTACTCTTACGATAAATGATACGAATACTACGGCGGAAATTAGTCTATCTGATGTTACTGCTACGGCTGCGGCGGATTTCACTGCGGTTGATAGACGTATTCTTAAAGTCAGGTGGGGAAGCCTTGGGGCTTCAGGTGGGAGTAATGAACCTATCGTGTGGACCCCTCCCAAGCCCGTGTATGTGAAACGGGACGTGGGAATGTCCGCAGCTAATGGGTTTGTAAGCATTTTGTTCGCACCTGCATAATAGTTTGATTTCTTAGCCAGTCATTGCTATTGGAGAGATAAACAAATTATTAAGGGGTACAGTAATGTACCCAACAAGGAATAAATATGTGGGCTGAGGGCGGGAGAGGCGTAGAAAACCTACGGGTAAGTATACGTCCACGGAGGGATGTTTGTGGAGGAATGTTAATCGAACATTAAGTAAGCCCAGGTATTTAAACTAGTATGGCATATCATAAACCAGATATTTTACACAGAGCATTTTCTGAAGTATATCATAATACTCCATCTACTGTTAAAAGATCAAAAGTTAAAGGGAAAAAGAAAAGGAAGATGTTAATTGCGATTGCTCTGGCAAAGTCTAGGAAGGCGGGAGCGCATATTCCCCGAAGATAATATGGCTGAAGAACAAAAAACGACTGAAAACACATCTGAAAAATCAAAAGAACTTTCTTTAATTCAACAGGATAAGTTAGTTAATGCTGTTCTTTCTGATTACCATGTATCCGATGGGTCAAGGTCTTTGTGGCTTCAACAGGCTAGAAGGGGATTAAATTTATATTTTGGTTTGAAAGTTTCAAAAGATTTTCCTTTTGTTAATTGCGCTAATATTCATGTTCCCTTAATCAAAACGATTCAATCTACTTTGGAATCTAATGTTTTAGGTTCTTTAAATTACGAGAAACCTGTATCTGTACTTCCGGTAGGACCGGAGGACTTCGACAGGGCCAAGGCTGTTGAACGTCTCTTAAATTGGCAGCTTACAAGTCAAGTGGATTATCGGGAGTTCATGGATAAACTCATACATTCAACTCTTTTATACGGTCATACATTTGTAAAGGTTAGATACGTTGTTGAGAAAGAGGGCAGAAAAAAGACCTTTGATGGAATTAAATTAGATATTCCAAACCCAGAAAATGTTTTATTTCCTCCCGATACGTCATTAGAAGACATAGATGGTTGGGATTATATTATTCACGAATTATTTTTATCCTTGTCTGACCTTAAAAGACGGGCCAATGCTGGATTTTATAAAAATGTAGATAAGGTTCAAGCGGGATTGGGTGGGGCTCCGATAGGTGGAAATTCTACAAAAACTGCTTTAGACTTGGAAGAAGTCAGGGCAATTCATACAGGAATTGACTCTGCAAATCCGAATGTTCTTAGGTCCCCGTATCCTAGAATCCTGGAATGGTATGGCTATTATGATATAGACGAAGATGGAATAGAAGAATCACTAATGGTTACTATTGCGGCGGATACAAAGACTCTTCTTAGATGTGTTAGATGGGAAGGAAAACGACCGTTTATTTTAGTAAGATTTAGTCCTATTTTAAATAAAGTCACGGGGGAATCCGTACCCTCTATCCTGGCTGAAATAAATGAAGAACTGAATACTCTTCATAATCAAAGAGTAGATGCGGTAACGGTATCTAATATTCCCTTTTTCTTTTTTGATCCTATGGCGGGATTTGATCCCAACAGAGTTCAATTAGTTCCTGGCTTGGGAATACCTGTAAACGGAAGTCCCTCTCAATCTGTTTATTTTCCTACAATGTCAACGGTTAGACCTGAGATGTATCGGGAAGAGGAAATGCTTAGTCTATATGCAGAGAGGTTATTGGGGGCCTCTGCGAATACCCAGGGTGTTATCCAGCCTCAGCGTACTTCCGCCACGGAGATTGCTTCTATTGACAAAAGGGCGGGAATAAGATTCTTGAATATTCTTAATCGTATTAAGACTGGACTAAGAAGAATGTTCTCTTTAATTCTGGAATTAGACCAAGATAAGCTACCAAATGAGGTTAAGATACGAATTGTAGGATTTGATGTTGATGTAAATTTTCAAACAATTTTAAAACAAGATATTCAAGGTTCTTTTGATGTTTCAATTAATGGTTCTTCCATCGTTGATGAAGAAGCAGAAAGAACAAACCAATTTCAAGTGTATCAAATGTCTCTTTCAAATCCTTTGATTATGAGAAATGAGATTGCTTTGTATGAAGTCACGAAAGATACTTTTTCCAAGTTGGGGGTTAAAAGAATAGATGCATATATCAGGAAACCGGAGGGGGGTGCTTCTAGGCCACCTTCGGAGGAACATAATCTTCTTGCACAGGGAGAAAGGGTTAGACCGAATCTTGGAGACAATCACGAATTCCATATTGCCCAACACGAAGAATTTATTATATCTGAGGCTTTTAAATTGTTACCTAAAGTTTCTCAAGAGGCGACTTTTGAGCATCTAATAGATACGAAGAGAATGTATGAGGCAATTAGAAAGATGCAGATTTTAAATCAAATGCAGGCTATTAATACTCAAATGATGCAGTTACAAATGGGGACCCATCCGTTACAAACCGGACCCCAAGGAGAAGAGAATGGTTCCAAAACTAGAGGAAGAACTGCTGGTAAGGAAGTTGCTAGACCTGGATTGGGTCAGGGGCAAGTTCCTCCCCCTGCTTAAGACCTTCGGGGATAGATGTTATCTTGAGTTGCTGCAAGCTAATCGGTATGGTACTATTGAACAAATAAAATATCGTCAAGGTTGGTTTGATGGAATTCATTCGTTGTATGGAATGATGAATGGCTTGGTACAGCCTAAGTCCAATAACCCGTCTCTTCTGGGTAAAACGAAGAGTATATTAGGATTAGGAGAATGATATGCCAGAAGGAAATGATGTTACTAGTGCGGGGTCATCTGCCGCAACTGAACCAGAAGTTGTTGATGAAAGGGGGGTTCCTTTAAAGAATCGGATAAAGGAACTTGAAAGAAAACTTAAAGAAAAAGAGGAACAAATGGCATTAATGGAGTCGGAGGGAGTTTCTGAGACTCCACAGCCAGAGGTTGATGGTTCTCAACTAAAAAAACAAGAGTTAATGAGTTTTGTGGACGATCCAAAGGGATATATTGCCAAACAATTAGCCGAAAGGAGATTTCAAGATGAAATTCCTCAAGCGTCGTTATGGCTAAGAGCCCAGAAAGGATATGTTCCAGAAGATGATTTAGCGATTATTAGAATAATGAAAGAACACGACCTTAGAGCCTCTTCTCCTGTTCAAACAGCTAAAACTGCTTGGAATTTGTTACGACAGGAGAAATCAGAAAGTTCTCTTGAGAGTGCATTATCTGATTCTGAAAGAACTTCTCGACTAAAATCAACAAGTCCTGAAGGTTCAGGAAGAACTGTACCTTTGAAGACTGGTCCATCTAAACAAGAATTGCTTAAACAACTCTCACAGGCGTCTCTTCGTGGAGATTTCGGAGAAGAGGTTAGGTTAAATGAGCTAATTGAAGAGATGGAATACCAGCAAATGAAGAAATAAATTTGGGAGGTTTTTAAAATGTCTGCTTACTGGGATACTTACCAAAGTACCGCCCAAAAGCTAGACGTTAAGGAACAAATACACGTTCTTTCTCCCCAGGATACTCCCGTGTCGCAAGGTATGCGAAGAACACGGGCAACTGGGGTTATCCATGAGTGGTTAACAATCGTGTTGCCCACCGCTACGGCTCTTGCTTCTCTTACCAACGAAGGCGATTCTTTTACTTACGCCTCTGCTGATATGGCTGCCGAGACTCGAAGACAGAACAGAGTTGAGACATTTACTTCTACCTGGAAGGTTGCTGCTATTACTAATGCGGCTCAATCTTACGGTAGAACTAATGAATTCGCGTTTCGCAAACTTCTGGCCATGAAAGGCTGGAAGATTAATGTTGAAACCGATCTTTTAGATAATTCTGCGTCTGGTGCGGGATCGTCTGGGTCTGGTAATGGCCGTATTATGAACGGATTACGGGCTCAGGATGGTCTTTCTGCTACCGCAGCTACCTCTGGTGCTGCTCCTATTGATGAGGAAAATCTAAATACTTTGCTCCAACTTATGTTTGAGCAGGGTGTTCAGGCTGATAGGCTGGTTTGCGCTCCGTACGTTAAGAGGCAAATCAGTCGGTTGGTCGGGGTTGGTGCAGGGATGCCGTTGGTTGTTGAAAATGGAGAAAGAACGCTGTCAAATGTGCTGGACGTGTACGAGACAGACTTCGGAAGGCTTATGCTTTTGCCTTCCATTCGTCTATCCGTCAAGTCCGAAGTTTTAGTTTATAGGAATGAACTTAATGCCCTTGCGGTATTGAGGGAACCTTTTGCTAGAGCCACGCCCAATGATGGAGATTTTGAATCTGGTGCTATTGTTGGTGATTTGACGTTTGAGTACCTTAGCGTTAATGGTTTGGGAAGATTGCGAAGAGTGCAATCCGCTGCCGGTGCGTAAACCGTAGTTTTATCCTGCTTCTCTTTATGGGAAGCAGGGGTAAGATTATGAATA
>ERZ1292623.2245-Hain-H51-01um-R1-2245-length-17577-cov-22_pt1 | contig 17577 bp, 24 predicted proteins | sample MGYA00564398_ERZ1292623 | MGnify/ENA primary metagenome ERZ1292623 (study PRJEB36523, sample SAMEA6512633) | groundwater metagenome | collected 2019-01-07 | study: AquaDiva: Metagenomics assemblies of 32 groundwater samples | reverse complement strand
AACAGGGTTTGACTTTCAAGTTAAACCCTGTTTTTTTACGCTTTCGCCGCCACTAACGCGATTATTTTTCAATATCGAATTTTTTATTAAGAGATTCCTGTAATATTTCCAAAGTGATTTTTACTGAAGGATTATTTGTATTTTTTAAAATTAATTTTTTTCCGTATTTATTTAATAAAGGCGTTAAAAATTCATCTCCCCATGAAGGAGAAAAAGTTGATACGCCCTTAAAATCAACTTCAATTATTTCGCCTCTTTTTGAGTTCTTTAAAACTGGCTGGATTGCCAAAAATGCCTCTTTTCCGGTTTGGCGAGAGATAAGCGTTGTGCCGATTTTTTTTAATTCTATAATCATAATATTTAATAATAATTGTTAATAAGAAATTAAAGTAAGACAGCCATGGAAATTATCCTTTGAATCCGTTATTTTTAAATCAGACGTCATTTCGTTTAATTGGAGTTGAGCGTTACCGGTTTGAAAAAATAAATTAATCGGATTTCGGGAAATAACTTTTCTGACAAATTTTAATCCGTTTCCTCTGTTTTCCGGAGCGCGTCCGGAAATTATCTCCGTAAACGCCACTTTTAGCGCCTGCGCGTGATTTTTTAAATCAGGCCTTATTCTTTTTAGAGTTTTTAAAATTCCCAATCCTCGGTCAGCCAAGGCTATTTGCTTTTTATTTAAATTATAGCCAAAGAATATTCCTGCCGTATCCGGCCATTGTCCTAAGTTATGGTCGAAAGAATTATTGCCGATTTCGCCGGCCACAGACACAATTAATGAGAAAATATCTTTTGTTTTTTTATTTTGCATCATTAAGTTTTCCATTTTCACCAAGCGCGTTTGAAAAACCGCGCTATTTTGACAATAAAATTCTTCCGGAAAATTTTTATTCGTGATTGTCCAATCGCGCGCCATTTGGAATAAATCGCTCAAGAAAAATTCTATGTCTTTTTTTCTGTAATAGCGGTGTCCTTTCGGCTGTTTTCTAATTGGCAAAAGGCGTCCGGCTTTATCCCATCGCCTGAGCGTCATTATAGAAACGTTTAATATTTTTGCTGCTTCACTTATTGATATTAAATCTTTATTTTTCATTTTATTCAAGAATAATAGCAAATCTATACATTTTGTCAATAAATCTATACATAGAAAAATCTACGCTTTCGCCACCACCAGCGCGATTATTTTTCGTACTCCGTTTTGTTTAAGAATTTGAACGGCTTCGTTTATAGTGGAGCCAGTCGTGAAAACGTCGTCAATCAGCAAGACATTTTTATTTTTAATTGATTCAATCGCTGATTCTTTGATTTTAAAACAATTTTTTATATTTTCCGTTCTTGATTCGTTATTTTTGCATTGCGCTTGAGGTTTGGTGTTTTTAATTCTTTTTAATGCGTCTATTAAATTTAAATTCAGATTTTGAGCGATATATTCAGCTAAGAGTTTTGATTGATTAAATCCGCGTTGTCTTTCGCGGCTGGGATGTAAGGGAATGGGAACTATTATAAAATTTTCAATTTTTAATTTACAATTTTCAATGTATCTTAATAAAATTTCTCCTAAAATCGGCGTTAAATTTTCAAAATTATTGTATTTAAAATAATGGATTAAATTTCGGATAACCGGATCATCGTAATTTCCGGCCGCTCCGAGTAGATATTTAGTATGACTGCAAATTTTTTTATTGTCAGCGAGTCTTAGGCGGCAAACGGGACAAAAAAGGGAAGAATTTAATTGAATTGAATTAAGGCAATTTTTACAAATATAATTTTCCGTGTTTGTCTGTGTTGAGTCCGTGTTCGTCCGCGCGTTGAGATGTCGGCGGCAATTAAGGCAGAGCGGCGGAAATAAAATATCTAAAACAAAATTTTTACATTTGATTAAAAAAAGTTTCACGATTATAATAATAACATTATGTTTGATTTTATAAAATCATATCTTGGCATAGGACCGGTTCTTGGCGTTGATATCGGAACCGCTTCAATAAAAATAGTTGAAGTTAGAAAAACTTCAACTTTGCCGAAACTTATTAATTACGGAATTTTAAGAAGCAATACTCATTTAGACCGTCCTAACAGCGCCATTCAAAGCAGCGCTCTTAAAATTGTTGAAAAAGAAACAGCCGAGCTTTTAAAAATTCTTATAAAAGAGTCGGGGTTTAATGCCCGTGAAGCAATCGCTTCCATTCCTGTTTTTTCGGTTTTTATCACTTTGTTGGAAATGCCGCAGATGCCGGAAGCCGATGTCGCCAAAGCGATGGCGTTTCAAATAAAACAGCATATTCCGTTGCCGGTCTCGGAAGTCGCCATTGATTGGCTAAAAGTAGGCGATAAAGAAACGGAAGGGGGGATAAAACAACAGATTCTTTTAATTTCCATCCCCAAGGAAATTATAAAAAGATATCAAAATATTTTTAAAATGGCCGGTTTGAGATTAAAAGCGCTGGAAATTGAAAGTTTAAGCTTAACGCGGGCTTTAGTTGGTAGCAGTTTAGACCCGACTTTAATAATTGACATCGGTGCTCTTTCAACCAATATTGCGGTTATTGATCAGGGATTTTTAAAATTAAACGTATCTAGCGATATCGGCGGCGCGTCTTTAACAACCGCCATAGCTAATGGTTTGGGAGTTAATGTAAGGCGCGCTGAAAATCTTAAAAAACAAAAAGGATTAAAGGCCGGACAGGCTGAGTACGAGTTATCCACATTGCCCTTGCCTTATCTTGATGCTATAATTGGAGAAAGTATAAGGGCGAAAAATAAGTTTGAAAGAGAGCAGGAAAAAAAGATTGAAAAGATTTTTTTGGCAGGGGGCGGAGCAAATTTATCGGGCATTGATGAATATTTTACGAAACAAATGGGCGCGCCTGTTTCAATCGGCGATTCGTTGTCAGCGTTAAGTTGCCCTCCGGAAATTGGAGTATTGGCAAAACAGCTTGGCTCTGAATTGGCGGTTGCCGTGGGACTAGCAATTAAAGTTTAAAATAAAAGTTATGCCGTCATTTGAGGGACAATTTAAAAATAAAGAATATTTGTCCGCGCAAACTCCGTGGCGTGTTCTTATTTTAACGTTCACTGTTTTTATATTTACCGTTTTGATATATTTCGGAATGGTGTTTGGATACGGACCGTATCTTAAATCAAAAACAAGAAGTCTTGACCAAAAAATATCAGTTTTAAATCAATCAGTGGATGAGACTCAGCAGAAACAAATAATCACTTTTTTTTCACAAATGACGAATATACAAAGTCTGCTTTCCAAGCATAAAACTTTTTCACAGGTTTTTGATTTTATTGAAAGAAGCACTTATCCGCAAATAAATTATTCTGATTTCAAATTTAGCGCCGCCGAAATGGAAATAAAAATAGAAGGAACGGCTCCCAGTTATAATGATTTAATAAAAGAATTGGCTCTTTATAAGCAATCGCCGGAAGTAAAAACAACACAGCTTGAAAATTCAAGCGCGCAAGAACAGTCAAAGGAAGTGAGGTTTAGCGTTAAATTGATTTTAGACCCGCAATTTATCAAACAACAAATAATCAGAACCGGCGAGCCGACAATTAACGAAGCAACATCAACACCACAATAATGAAACCGTCAACTAAAAGAATGTTAAGCATATTGGTGGCGATTATTTTATTAATCGTTTCGGTTTTTGTTTATACTTCTTTGATTAAGCCGGAATATAAAGAAATATCGGTAATGAGAGACAGGGCCGCCACATTAAGCCAAACTTACAATAATTACGAATCTTTTAATAAAAAATTTCAGGAAATATTCGCGCAATATCAAAATCTCGGAGATTTGGAAAACCAATTATCAATGATTCTTCCTTCAAAGATTGACGCGGCTTATGCCGCAAGCCAAATATCGGGCATAGCTCAAAAAAATAAATCAAATCTTTTATCGTTTACCACCAGGCAATTAGCGATAAAGCCCGGCATTGGCACGGTGAAAGGGATAGGCACGCTGAGAATGGAAGCAAAATTATCCGGCAGTTATGAAGATTTTAAGATGTTTTTAAGAGACATGGAGAGTAATATAATGATTTCCGATTTGGTGAGTTTGAGAATTGAGAGGCAAAGAGGCGGAGGCGGAGGAATTTTATACACATTAATGATAGATACTTATTATCAGGCGGAGTAGATATAAGTTCATAAAGTTCTTAAAGTTATAAGGTTTATAAAGTCGGACTTTATAACTTTTAACTTTATAACTTTTAACTATTTATGGCTATTTTAATAGAAGAAGAAAAAAAGAGAATTAATTGGTTTGCTTTATTAAGCGTTATTGTCATTGCCGGAATTTTATTCGTAACGGTTTATTATTTATTTTTTATTAATCCGGCGTCAATTGAAATTATTATTCCTCACCGTTTGAAAGTTCTTGAACAAGTGGAACAAATAAAATTTAACCCCGCTGAAATTCTTGATAACCCGACTTTGAGAAATTTATCTCCCAAAGTGACGCCCATAATTCCGGAACCGACTTTTAACTCTAATCCGTTTAAATAATCCCTCACCCTTCAAGCATCTTTATGTTTTTCCATGTTTATCTATTGAGATCAAAATTAGATAATAGTTTTTATATAGGTTTTGCCGAAAATCTCAAAGAAAGAATGGAAAAACATAATCAAGGAATGGTACAATCAACAAAAAATCTAAGACCAATGGAATTAATATATTTTGAAAGCTACAAATCAAAAAAGGACGCATTAACCAGAGAAAAGCGATTAAAGCAATTCGCCAAAGGCTTCTCTTCTTTAAGGAGCCGCCTTTTACATTCTTTAATGCTTGAAGGGTGAGGGATGGAAAATAAAATTTTACTTCAGGAACTGGTTAAACAAAATTTAATCAGTGAAAATGTTTCCAAAAAGCTTTTACAGGAAGCCGCGCTTATAAGAAGAAGCGCGGAGGATTTAATTTATGAACGTCGCCTTGTTGATGAAGAAAAATTAGCGGATGTTAAAAGCCGCCTTTTGGGCGTGCCGTACAAAAAAATTAAAGCTGAAGAAATAAGCGATGAAACTTTAAAATTGGTTTCCGAAGAAGCGGTAAGGAATTATAAAATAGTTCCTATCGATAAAACCGGAGAAATGTTGGTTGTCGGTATGCTGAATCCGGATGATTCTAATGCCCAAGACGCTCTAAAATTTATCGCCAAACAGTCACGCATCAATTTAGGGGTTTATTTAATCGCTCCTTCCGTTTGGGAATCGGTTTTGAGGCGTTATTCTCCGTATAGAAGCGAAATTGACGCCGCCATAAAATCTTTAAAAATTGAGGGTAAGGGATACAGCCAAGCGGTTCGTTTGGAAGAAACGGCCGGCGCCGGTTCCGAAGACGCGCCAATTATTAAAATAGTGGCAACAACTTTAAAAGAAGCGGTTTGGCAAAAAGCTTCCGATATTCATATTGAACCTCAGAGGAATAGATTAAGAATAAGATTTAGGGTTAACGGCGAACTTCAAGAAGTTTCATCAATACCGTTAGAACTTCATCAGCCGATAGTTTCCCGCGTTAAAGTTCTTTCCAGTTTAAAAATTGACGAAAATAGAATTCCTCAGGACGGTCGTTTTCGGGCAGTTATTTTCGGAAGAGATATTGATTTTAGGGTTGCCACTTTTCCGACTCCAGTTGGAGAAAAAACGGCAATTCGCGTTCTTGATCCGACAACCGGCTTAAAGGGGTTGGAAGAATTAGGATTAATTGGCAAGAATTTTGAATTGGTTAAAAAAGCGATTGACAAGCCATATGGAATGATTTTAATAACCGGTCCGACCGGTTCAGGAAAAACAACCACTCTTTATGCCGTAATGCAGGCGTTAAACAAAGATGATATTAATATCGTGAGTTTGGAAGATCCGGTTGAATATTTTATGGACGGATTAAATCAGTCGCAGGTAAAACCGGAAATCGGATATGATTTCGCTTCCGGACTTCGCCAGATTCTCCGTCAGGACCCCGATGTGATTATGGTGGGTGAAATTCGCGATAATGAAACCGCGGCTTTGGCGATACATTCTGCTTTAACCGGCCATATCGTGCTTTCAACTCTTCATACTAATAATGCCGTTGGCGTTGTGCCGCGTCTTATTGATATGAAAGTGGAACCTTTTCTTTTGCCGTCTTCATTGAATTTAATGGTGGGACAGCGTTTAATTCCTCGGCTTTGCCAGCAATGCAAAAAAGTGGAAGACGTTTCTTCGGAGGTGGCGGATATTATCAGACGTGAATTGGCAAAAATGCCCCATGAAATGGTTGTAAATATCAAAGCGCCGTTTAAAAGTTATCGTTCGCCCGGATGCCCCGCTTGCAAGAATAAGGGGATAAGCGGCCGTGTGGCTCTTTTTGAAGTTATGGAAATGACTCCGGAATTAAGGAATATTATTTCAGAAGACCCGGATGAGCCGAAAATTCTAGAAGAATCAAAGCGCCAACAAATGATAACTTTGCGCCAAGATGGAATTATGAAAGCCATTAATGGTTTGGTCTCAATGGAAGAAGTATTGAGAGAAACAACGGAAATGTAAAAAAATCAAATATCAAAAATCAAAATGCAAAATGACAATTCAAAATTCAAAAATGAATTTAAAAAAAGACTGTATGGTTGGGTTTTAAGATTGATTAAATTTATTGGTAAACTTCCAAAAGATTCTATTTGTGATATAATGGGAAAACAACTTTAATGAGCTAAAATGGTTATTAAATGAATTAGTTGAAATAGCAAATATCTTTGCTTCCAGTATTTTAACTATGAAAGGCAAATAATTTTACATTTTAAATTGTCATTTTTATTTTTGATATTTAATTTTTAAATTTTATTATCATGGACTACAAACAAAAGCTCAACGAACTTTTATTGGTTACCGCCCAACAAGCGGCGTCGGATTTGCATTTGGCGGTTGGCCGAAAACCGACTTTAAGAATTGACGGTAAATTACTTCCGCTTGAAAAAGAATCAATTTTAACTCCGGAAATCGTTCAGGAGTTGGTTTTTGCTCTTCTTACGCCTGAACAAAAAGAAAATTTTTTAAAGAAAAAAGAGATTGACTTCGCTTATTCTTATGAAGATAAAGCGAGATTCAGAGTAAATGTTTTTAATCAAAGAGGATTTGCGGCGGCCGCGCTTCGTCTTGTTCCGGCGCAAATAAAAACGATAGAAGAATTGGGTTTGCCGTCGGTTCTTCATGATTTTTCAAGATTGTCGCAAGGATTTGTTTTAATTGTCGGTCCGGCTGGACACGGAAAATCAACCACATTGGCGGCGCTTATTGATGAAATAAATCGCAGTCGCACTGAACATATTATTGCCATTGAAGACCCGATAGAATATATTTTTGCGCAGGACAAAAGCATTATTTCTCAGAGAGAAGTGGGAACCGACGCTCTTGATTTTAACAGCGCTTTGCGTTCGGTTTTGCGCCAGGATCCTGATGTGATTATGGTGGGTGAAATGCGAGATGCGGAATCAATTGCTACGGCTTTAACCGCCGCTGAAACTGGCCACTTGGTTTTTTCCACATTGCATACCAATTCCGCCGCGCAAACCATTGACAGGATTATTGACAGTTTTCCGGCAGAACAACAGGCGCAGATTTCTTCGCAGTTGGCGTCAGTTTTAGTCGGCATAGTTTCCGAACGTTTAGTGCCGAGAGTTGAAAGCGGTAGAATACCGGCTTGCGAAATTATGATTACCAATCCGGCAATCCGCAATCTTATTAGAGAAAAAAAGGCTTATCAGATTGATTTGGTTATTGAAACAAGTTCGCAGGAAGGGATGTCCACACTTAATCATTCAATGGCAAATTTAATTAAAAACGGAGAAATTTCATTAGAGCAAGCGGAATTATATTCATTAAATCCAAGCGAATTAAAGATATTGGTGGAGAGAACATAAAAAAAGTTTAAAAGTTTTAAAGTTTAAATGAACCCCCACACCAAACAAGTTGTGGGGAGAGAATAAATAAAAATAATATAAATAATAAACAAACGAGCGAAATTTCATTATTATATAAAAATATAATATTAAAAATAAACTCGTTATGGTGTGGGGGTGAAATATAAATACAGCGCCAGAACTAAAGATGGGGAATTACAGGTTGGGTTTGTGGAAGCGCCAACAAAAGAAATAGCGACAAACACCTTATCTAGCCATAATCTTTTTGTTTTAAGCATAGAGGGCGGGGACGAAAAAAATATATCCGACAAAATTTTCGGGTTTTTTAAGCGAGTAAAAATTAACGATATAATGATTTTTACAAGGCAATTCGCCACTCTTTTAGAATCAGAAGTTCCTCTTGGAGACGCGCTTAGAAATCTTCATAAGCAAACCAAAAATCCTTCTCTTAAAGAAGCTATTTTTACAATTTCTTCCGATGTTAATGCCGGTTTGTCCCTTTCTCAAGCCATAGAAAGGCAGGGGAATGTTTTCGGCGAATTTTATTTTAACACTATCCGTTCAGCTGAAGTTACCGGCCGCCTTGAAGAGTCAATGACTTTTTTGGCGGACTATCTTGAAAAAGAGACGGGTTGGCGTTCAAAAATTCGCAATGCAATGATTTATCCGATTTTTATTTTAACTTTATTGGTAACGGTTGCCGTAATGCTTTTGGTGGTGGTATTCCCCAAATTAGCTCCGGTTTTCGAAGAAATGGGAACAGAGATTCCTATTTTCACAAAAATATTTTTAGGCGCCGGAAATTTTATGCTTGAATGGTGGTGGATTATTTTGTTAATTTTAGGTATGGGTGTTATTTTATTATTGGAATATATTCAAACCAATGAAGGGCAGGTTGTAATGAATGAATTAAAAATAAGAATACCGATATTTGGAAATTTATTCAAGAAAATATACGTGGCCCGTTTTTCGGAATCAACCAGAGTTCTTATTAAAGGAGGAGTTCCTATTGCTCAAGCGATTGAAATCAGCAGCCATAATATCGGCAATATCGCTTATCGCGACATTCTTCATGAAATTTCCGAAAATGTAAGAGCGGGAGAAATGCTTTCTTCTCTTTTATCCAAGCATGATTATTATTTTCCCGATTTAGTCGGACAAATGGTGGCAATAGGGGAATCAACCGGTCGGCTTGATGAAATTTTTTCTAAAATTTCCACTCTTTATACGCGAGAAATAGACAATGTATTGGATAATTTATCAGAGCTTGTTCAGCCGATTTTAATCAGTGTTATAGGAATTTTTGTCGGTTTGCTGTTTGCGGCGGTATTGGTTCCGATATATAATATAGCGCAAGGGTTTAAACTGTAATATAAAATGGTCGAATAATTAAATATTCAAACATATGAAAAATATAAAAGGTTTTACGTTAATTGAAATGCTTATCGTTATCGCCATTATTTCCATTTTGGCGTCGGTTTTTTTGGTCGGTTTAAGAGGATTTAGGGCTGGAGCTTATGATTCTCGCAGAATGGCTGATATGCAGAAAGTCCAAGCTTATCTTGAAATTTATTATACAAGAAATCGTCTATATCCTAACGTTTCAACTTGGAGCGCCTTACAAAGCGAATTGGTTAATTCTGAAGTTGGCATTTCCGCTATTCCTAATGATCCTATACCTGGGCAAACTTATTATTATGGAGTTGATAGCAGTGATTTTCAAAGTTATGTTTTGGGCGCGAAATTTTCCACTCCCGATCATTCTTCTCTTAAAGAACCAACCGAACTTGATGGGACGCAACTTGGTGTTAATTGCGACGACCCCGTATTCTGTGTTAGATTTTAAAACATTAATTTATTTATGGTTCTTAATTATATAACCTTATTTTTATTTGGTTCAGCCATAGGCAGTTTTCTTAATGTTGTTTCCTTGCGTTATAAGCCTGGGAAAAAACTTTTTGATGAAAATATCATTACCGGGCGTTCTCATTGTCCCCATTGCCGGAAAATATTGAGTTGGTATGAACTTATTCCGGTTATCAGCTTTGTAATTCAAAAAGGGGAATGCCGTCATTGCAAGAAGAAATTATTATGGCAATATCCGTTAATTGAAATTTTAAGCGGATTGATTTTAATTTTTACGCCTTTATTTCTCGGTGTGCCGTTATTTTCCTCAAAATCAATTATTTGGATTTTGATTTTTTTAATTTTTATCTTAATTGCGATTATAGATTTCAGGCAATATATAATTCCCGACCAATTAAATGTTTCTTTGGCGATTTTAGGATTGTTTTTGATAAATATTAAAGAACGTACAGGAGATTTCGGATTATTTAATGGTTCCTTCTTAAGGCATTACGCGGCGCTTTTTGGATTAAGAGAGAATATTTGGCTTAATCATTTTTTTGCCGTTTTGTTGGGAATGCTTTTTTTCGGCTTGATAATATTTTTAAGCCGTGGCCGCGCGATGGGCTGGGGAGATTTTAAATTAATCGGCCCCTTGGGATTTATTTTCGGTTGGCCGGATATTTTAATGATTTTAATTTTATCTTTCATTATAGGAAGTATCAGTGTCCTGCCTTTATTGATTAAAAAAGAAAAAACGATGAAAGATGTTGTTCCTTTTGGGCCGTTTTTGATAATAGCGGCTACTCTAACGTTTTTTTTCGGATATCAAATTATGGATGGTTATTTTGGCTTATTTAATTTACAATAATGGAATATGAACAAGGGGTTTTCTATGACAGAACTATTAGTGGTTTTTGCGATAATTACCATTTTATCGGGCGGATTGGTTTTATATAATCGCGCCGTAGAACGTCAAATTATTCTCTTTAAGGAGCAAATTAAGGTTTTTAGCGCCATTCAAAAGGCAAAATCTTTGGCCTTGGGCACTTTTGCGGTGGAATTGGCGCCTTGCGGATACGGCGTTCATCTTTCAGAATCAAATGCAATGATAATATTCAGGGAAATTTCTTCCAGTGGAGACTCAAAATGTTCGGATATAGATTTTATTTACACTTCTTACGACCAAATTTTTGAAGAAATTAAACTTGATAAAGTGGTGAAATTCAGCGAGCTTGGAGTTAATGATATAATTTTTATTCCACCCGATCCGACAGTAATCATTAATGGTGATATTTTTAAAGACGAAGCGTTGATAAAAATTAAAACGATTGATAATAAGGGAGAAAAAATAATTAAGGTCACTAATGCCGGCCAAATTACCGCACAATGAAAAACCAAAAAGGTTATCTTTTAATTGAATCAGTGGTTGCCATTACGCTTTTAGTTATAGGATTTTTGGGGATGTTATCTTTATTATCCAATTCAATTGCGTTAAACAGGGTTGTTAACGACCAATTTATCGCTAATTATTTGGCGATGGAAGGGATTGAAGTCGTTAAAAATATTGTTGACGGCAATATAATTCAAGGGAAACCATGGAATGAAAATATTAATAACGGCGATTTTGAAGTTGATTATACAAGTTCGCAATTGGAAAATAATCAACAACGCTATATTTCGTTTGACGCAATAAATAACAGATATAATTATCAGATAGGCGTTCAGACGGCTTTTAAGAGAAGCGTTTCTATTGAATTTATTGACCCCAATGAAATAAAAATCAATTCTATTGTTAAGTGGAGCGGCCGTGGAGGCGGTAAATTTGAAATAAATCTTGAAGATTATTTTTTTAATTGGAAATCATGATTAAAAAATCAAAAATCAAAAATCAAAAATCAAAATTTTTAAAGGGTTTTACGTTGGTTGAGCTTGTTATGGCAATGAGTATTTTTGTGATTTTGATATCCATTGCGGCCGGCGGTTTTGTCAACATATTAAGAAATCAAAGATTGGTTATTGCCTTAATGGTTGTTAACGATAATATGAGTTTGAGTATGGAACAAATGGCGCGTGAAATAAGGACAGGATATAATTTCAGCAAAATATCCAATCAAGAATTTCAATTTGTAAATTCTCATAACCAAATAGTTTCATACAGGCTGAATGAAGGCGCCATAGAAAGAGTAACGGAAAACGTGATTTTGGAAAAAATTCCCAAAAAAATTACCGCTGATAACGTGAAAATAGTGAATTTTAACGTTGAAATTTGCGGAAATAATATCAGCCCCGACATATTGCTTGATTCTTGCGGGGGCGGGGGAGGCTCTAATCCGCCAAGAATTACATTAAGTTTTTCAATAACCAGCTCCGAACCGGATATTGAAAAATTAAAAATCTTTACCAATATTCAAACAACGGTTAGTTCCAGAGTGTTGATTTAGCGAATAAAATGACGACAAATATTAAGAAAAATATTCGGGTTAGATTTGCCCCGAGTCCAACGGGACCTCTTCATATCGGCGGCGCAAGAACCGCTTTATTTAATTGGCTTTTTGCCAGAAATCAAGGAGGAGAATTTATTTTACGGATTGAGGATACGGATATTGAACGTTCAAAAAAAGAATATGAAAACGGCATTATTGAGGGTTTAAAATGGCTTGGATTTAATTGGGACGAGGGCCCTTATAGGCAATCCGAGCGGTTGGATATTTATGAAAAATATCTTCAAAAATTGCTTAACGAAGGCAGGGCTTATTACTGTTTTTGTTCCAAAGAAGAGTTGGAAGCTGACCGTCAGGCAATGCTTAGCCAAGGTATAGCTCCAAGATACAGCGGCAAATGCAAACGTTTTTCATTAGAAGAAAGTAAAGCAAAGATTAAAGAAGGGGAGAAGCAAAAAGATTTGCCCCCAGTGATTCGTTTTAAAATGCCTTCAAAAGAAATTGAATTTAACGATTTGATTCGCGGAAAAATTAAATTTAACGCGGAATTAATCGGTGATATTGTCATCGCAAAAAATTTAAGAGAGCCGCTTTATAATTTTAGCGTTGTTGTTGATGATTATGAAATGAAAATCAGCCATGTGATTCGCGGTGAAGACCATTTGGCGAATACACCAAAACAGATTGCTCTTCAGGAAGCGCTTAGTCTTGAAAGCGTAAAATACGCCCATTTGCCGCTTATTTTAACGCCTGAACGCCGTAAGATGTCAAAACGTTATCTTGATGTGGACTTGGAAAATTATCGGCAAAACGGCTATTTGACGGAAGCAATCGTCAATTTTACGGCGTTATTGGGCTGGCATCCATCAGATGAAAGAGAAATTTTTTCGTTGGAAGAATTAACTAAAGAATTTGACATAAAGCGCGTTCAAAAATCAGGAGCGGTTTTTAATATTGATAAATTAGATTGGTTGAATTCTCAATATATTAAAAAAATGGACGTATCGGAATTGGCCTTAGAGATTAAAAGTTTTATTCCTTTATCATGGCAAACCGATGAAATGTTGCTTATTAAAGCGATTAAAGTGGAAAAAGAAAGAATAAAAACATTGGCTGAGTTTAAGGATTTAGCGGGTTTCTTTTTTGAATTGCCGAATTATGACGCTAAACTTTTAATATGGCGTGAAACGTCCTCGGAAAAAACCGTTGAAAATTTAAAAATACTTGCAAATGAACTTGATAAAATTGACGAAATAAGCTTTAATAAAGTAAGCTCAGGGAAGATTATTATGCCGTTTACGGAAAATTATGGCGTTGGCGATTTACTTTGGCCGTTAAGAATGGCTTTAAGCGGCAAACAAGCGTCGCCCGGACCGTTTGAAATTTTAGAAGTTTTAGGTAAAAAAGAGTCTCTGGAACGCATTAAAATTGCAATTAATAAGTTGAAAAATGGATAAATCAATTTTAGACATATTATTTAATAATCCATTAGGTGAAAAATTGAAAGAATTGTTCAATTTAGTGTTGATATTGGCGGATAGAATTTCTTTTCTGTTAAAGGATATTGTCTTGTGGATTTGGGATATATTTAGCAGAGTATTCGGCGTTGTTTTACAGTTTACCATTGATTTAGTTAATTTGGTTTTGAGTTATTTTTAAATACGAATGTAAAAAAAAGCAGATTTTGCGATGATATATTTTTATAGCGTTGCAAAATCTGCGCAATATTTTACGATAGATATTAACATATCTGTCGTAAAATGTATATTGTGCGACAGATGAGAGAATGAAAAAACGCAATCACCCACACAAAAAGACAGTTCATTTTATAGGAATAGGAGGTATTGGAGTAAGCGCGTTAGCGCGTTATTTTTTGTCTAAAAATTATAAAGTGAGCGGTTCGGACGCTTCCCGTTCGGAAATTACGGACCAATTTAAAAAAGAAGGAGTGGATATTTTAATCGGTCATAAACCGTCCAATATCTCCAAATCCGCCAGCCGGCGGATTGATTCAATAATTCACAGCGCCGCTGTTAAAAAAGACAACCCTGAGATTAAAAAAGCCGAGGAATTTGGCATTCCTTTAAAATCTTACGCTCAAGCGCTTGGCGAATTGACGCGACAATATAAAACAATAGCCGTGAGCGGCGCGCACGGCAAAAGCACCACTACGGCTATGCTTTCACTTGTATTGATAAAAGCTGGATTTGACCCAACAGTGATTATCGGAACAAAATTAAAAGAATTTGGCGGAAAAAATTTCCGTAGCGGAAAAAGTAAATTATTGGTTATAGAAGCAGATGAATATTCCGGAGCGTTTTTAAATTACTCCCCTTTTAGCGCTATTATTACCAATATAGACCGCGAACATTTGGATTATTATAAGAATCTGGCGGAAATTAAAAATGTTTTTTTGAAATTTATCGGCAATATTCAACATGACGGGATTTTAATTTTAAACAAAGACGATAAAAATTTATATAGTTTACGGGATAAAATTAAAAAAATTGCTAAAAAAAATAAATTAAAAGTTTATTGGCATAGTATTTTTCCGCGTCAATCCGCGTTAAGTCTGCGCATGTCCGCGTCTTTAAATGTTCCCGGCGAACATAATATTTCCAATGCCACAGCTGTTTATTTTTTATCAAAATCGTTGGGCATAAAAGAAAATATTATTTTAAAAGCGTTATCTGAATATCGCGGCGCTTGGCGAAGAATGGAATATCGCGGAAATTTAAAATTAAGAATAAAAAAAAGCATAATTCATAATTCCAAATTCATAATTCCTATTTACGACGATTACGCGCATCATCCTACGGAAATCAAGGCCACGCTTGCCGGGATACGTTCAAAATGGCCTAAATCGGCCATTATATGCGTTTTTCAGCCACATCAAGAGAAAAGGCTTAAATCGCTTTTTAAGGAGTTTACAGGAGCTTTTGACGACGCAGACGCTTTAATCCTTCTAGATATTTTTAAAGTTAAGGGTCGCGAAGAAACCAAGCAAAGCGTTGATTCCTTAAAATTAGCCGAAGCGATTAAAAAAAGAAAAAGTGATTTAGAAATTATTTATCTCCCCCATTCTGATAAATTAAAACAAGTTTTAAAGAATTTAATTATTCGCAATTCGCAATATTCGCATACATTTGCGGATTCGCATCATATTATAGTAATGATGGGCGCAGGCGACATTTACCACCACACCAAACGATTATTGGTGCAAAAATGAAATATATAATCGTTGTGGTGTGGTGGTTTACAAATTAACCGACAAACTGATAAAATAAACAGATGTATTATTCTAATTTAGAGGGTTTTAAAAAACTTTCCGGCTATGAAATAGACGGCACTTGGTATCCGCGCGTCACGAAAATCGTGGAAATCAAGGCTAAACCGGCTTTATATAGATTTTACGCGGAATTAAACAATTTTGCCGAGGGAGAATCAATAAAGGAAAAATCCGCAAGCGAGGGAACTTTAATTCATGAAGCGGCGGAGAAAATTTTTATCGGTGAATCCCCTATTATTGATCCGTCAATTGCGCCTTCCATTGAAGCGCTTGTTAATTTTGTTGAGAGAAAAAATATTCAGGTTGACCCGGAATTCGTTGAAAAACGAGTTGTTCATTATGGCGACCGTTATGCCGGCACATTGGACGCCGTGGCTTTAATTGACGGGAAATTGGGCATTTTAGACATTAAAACATCGCAAGCCATTTACCGCGATTACAATCTTCAAACATCGGCTTATATAGCCGCTTTGCATAGCAGTTTAAATAATCTTCAAACAAGATGGATTTTAAGGATAGATCAAACTAAAATTTGTTTGAAATGCGGCGCTGTGTTGCGTTCCAAGGGCGGGCGGGATAAAATCCGCGCTCCGAAAGTGAAAAACGGCGTTAATTATGAGAAATGCGAGCATCGCTGGTCCGAACTTCGCGGTGAAATAGAACTCAAAGAATTTCCCTACTGGCAGGAGGATTATAAGGCGTTTCTTGGCGCCAAAAAGCTTTGGGAATGGGAAAATGAGTATTGGTTGAAAAAGGCGGGGTATTTGTAAAATTTTTTTCATTTGATTAAATCAGATAGCTTATTTTCTACCGGAACCGGCTGTCGGCTCGCTCCAGCGGCTCGCCGCAGCCTTGACTCTCGGCAGCAAAATTTCGGCTTCGCCGAAAACCAAGCTTTTGTCGCCTCTGAGACATTCCGTACGAAAACAAGCTATCTGATTTTCAATAATTTTTATAAAAATTTTTTAAATTAATTTAGATTATTAGAAAATAAAACAGCCCGCAAGCCCCATAGTAAAAACTTTTACAAATAATTAAAATCCCCCCGTAGTAAAAGTTTTACTACGGGGAGATAACGATCATTCATTAGAAAGTGAGAAGAAAAAAGTTTGATTTCCTAACTGCGTATCTACATCATCAAAATAATCAGTTAGGTGTTTTAATGCTGCATCCCTTAGTAGCACAGCGTCTATCCTTAGAAGATTCGTTTCAAACCTGATTCTAGAATCATGCTTATTAGCCTCCTTAAATGAGATTTCAAAATCATTCTTACCTATTCGTTCTATTTTCACCCATTCGTAAATGCGCCTTTCCATCTAAATCACCTCCCTTTTTCCCGCAAGGTTTTTATCCTTGAATGGGCTTTATATTGTGAGTATATTACTTAAACTCAACTACAAGGCACATTTCCTTTTCTTTCTTAACGGTTTTTACGGAAATGTCCCATCCGGCTTTGTTATATCGCCTGATAAGTTCGTCTTTGACTCCACTATTTTTAATCAAATATTCAAGTCTTTCGGAATAAAAACACATTCCAATAATCTCTCCATCAAAAAACTCCTTTCTGTTTCTTAAAACTCTGTCAATCTCTTTTTGGAGATGATTAACAGTATTTGAGACTATTTCTTCTTTAGTCACGATTTTCTCCATCTTACTCACCTCCTTTTTTAGTTTTTTTAAAAACCAAAGATATACGCGTTCAAAGCTTGGGCATGTTTTGGCAGAATTTTACTCTTGAATCGGGCCGTAAAGAAAATCATAAAGAATAGCAATATTCCCCTTCTTTTTGGCGAGTTTCGCTAAATTATCTGTCAATTTTTCAAAAGATTTATCTAGATGTCTATTAATTTTCTGCATTTGTGTCTTGATCTGTGCCTCAACTTTATCATTCATCACTACTCACCTCCCTTATTTTTAATTTAAAGAACAGGCACCCCACCATGAGATGCTTGTTCTTTATTGGTTTATAAATAAAAAGCATCTCATTATTGAGATGCCTAAAACATAGCATAGTTTTTATTTTATGTCAACAGCGGAGGCGGTGTCCGAGCATTTTTCAATAATAATCGGGGCGCGGGTGAATTCGCGGTTTGACAGAT
>ERZ1292623.2243-Hain-H51-01um-R1-2243-length-17584-cov-9_pt1 | contig 17584 bp, 16 predicted proteins | sample MGYA00564398_ERZ1292623 | MGnify/ENA primary metagenome ERZ1292623 (study PRJEB36523, sample SAMEA6512633) | groundwater metagenome | collected 2019-01-07 | study: AquaDiva: Metagenomics assemblies of 32 groundwater samples | reverse complement strand
CAGTCATGGCGTTGATGGTGTAGGCCGAGACGTTGTCGGAGCCGCCATTCGCCACGTAGGCGAACCGGCCGGAGGGGTCGACGGTGACGGAGACGGGAGCGTTCCCCGCCGCAAACGGACTGCCCGCCACGGCGGTCAAGGCCCCGGTGGTGGCGTTGATGGTGTAGGCCGAGACGCTGGCGGAGCCGTTATTCGCCACATAGGCGAACTTCGGCGTATAGACGACCGCCGCCGTGCCCCGGGTCATGGCCATCGCGATATTGCCGTTGCGGCCCGCGACCGTGGGCAGCGGCGTCAAGGCCCCGGTGGTGGCGTCGATGGCAAAAGTCGAAACGTTGTCGGAATTCACGTTGGCCACGTAGACGAACTTGCCCGAGGCATCGACGCTGACGGCGGCGGGGTTGGTCCCCGCCGTAAAGTTCGCGCCGTTGCATCCCGCGCCACCGCCGCAATCGATCTGCGTGAACGCCCCCACAGTCCCCACGTTGGCGGCGTCTATGGTGTAGGCCGAGACGTCGCTGGAGACGTTATTCGCCACATAGACGAACTTGCCCGAAGGGTCGATGGCGACGGAGATGGGGCCGTCCCCGGCCCCCCCGATGGCGGAGCCAGGCGAGAAGGCGCCGGTGGCGGCATTGATGTGCTGGGCCATTACGAAATCGTCGCCGTTACGCGCGATGAGGATCACCCTACCAGTCGGATCGAAGGTAATGGAGCGAGGCGCGGCGCCAGCCCCCATCGCAAACGGACTGCCCGCCGCGGGAGTCAGGGCGCCGGTGGCGGCGTCGATGGCATAGACCGAGATGCTGTTGCCTCCCACTCCGTCAAAGCCGTTCGCGACGTAGGCAAACTTGCCCGCCGGGTCGACGGTGACGGCGCGGGGACCGCTCCCCGCCGGGAAGTTCTGAATACCGGCCAGAGCGCCGTCGGCATCAATCCGGGTCAGGGCCCCGGTGGTGGCGATGATGGCGTAGGCTGAGACGCTGTTACCGCCTGCCCCGTTAAAGCTATTCGCCACGTAGACAAACTTGCCGGTGGGGTCGACGGTGATGGAGACAGGATCCGTGCCGGCCGCCACGGCCGGGCCGACGCTCGTCAAAGCGCCGGTGCTGGCGTTGATATTGTAGGTCGAGACGTTGTTGGAGCCGTTATTCGCCACGTAGGCGAACTTGCCCGATGGGTCGACGGCGACGGAGCCGGGATTCGTTCCGGCTGCGATATAACCGTTGTGCCGCAACTGGCCGGTGGCGGCGTTCACCGTATAGATCGAGACAGTGTTGTCGTTGAAATTGGCCGTATACGCGAAGCGCGGCACGTTGTTGGGTGGGGGCGATGCGGCGCCACCTCCACCACCCCCGCCCCCGCCGCAAGCGGCAAGCGCGGCCAGAACGAACAGGGCGACAACACCGGTTAACGTGCGTTTGCTGGTCATGGTTTCTCTCCTGTTATCGGTCACTGTGCAATAGACATTCATGAAAAATTTCTCTCGTTTGTTTAACCGTTCACGGTTTCGTGCCGGGCGCTCGTATCATTCAGCCCAAGCTACGGGCTATCTCTGTCCTGTTTGCCTATTCCATGTCGCAGCAACGAAGACGATGCCGCACCCATTGGAAATTTATATACGGGTGCAAGGCTTATTTCCCGGAACCGGTTCCGGTTTTGAGAGAATTTTCCGTGTCCGGACTCTCGTTCGGCCCCGGCGGTTGCGGCGGAACGCCCATCACCACGATGCTTTTGCCATGCACCTGGATCAGCCCCTGTTCTTCGAGGTTGCGCAACACCCGGCCGACCATCTTGGGGGAGCAGTTGACCAGCCGCCCCAGTTCCTCGCGGGTCATGCGCACCAACGTGCCGTCGGGATGCGAAACCGATTGGGAATCACGCGCCAGATCGAGCAAGGCGCGGGCGATGCGCCCGGTGACATCGAGGAACGCCAGATGACCGAGCTTTTCGCTGGTGGCGCGCAAGCGTTCGACGATCTGCATGGTGAGCTGCAACAGCAACTCGGGTTGCTCGCGGATGAACTGCTTGAGCCGGCCATAACCGATCGCGGCGATTTCGCAGTCGGTACGAACGCGCACGTAGGCACTGCGTTTGGCGTTAATGCCGAAGAACCCCAGCTCACCGAAGAATTCCCCGGGCCCGAGGTACGACAGAATCAGCTCATGGCCGTCCTGGTCTTCCATCAGCACCACCACCGACCCCTTCAAGATGAAAAACAACTCAGTGGGCGTCTCGCCCTCGTTCACAATCCTGCTCTTGGCTGTGTAATGCCTGCGCGTGGCCGCGGCCAGCAGGGTTTCGATCTCGGCGGTATAGAGTTTGCGCGCTAATGTCATTGCTTTGCCCTCCTTCAGACCTCACGAGTAAATTGGCTTCACATTCACTTCTCTGGGTCGTTGCGGCGTCTGCCGGTCACGGATTCCGGCAACACAGAATCTGAGATTGCGTGCGGCGGATCGTTACCGGCCAGCACGGCCCATAGCTCTTCGACGCTGTGGAAGGACGACTGCTGGTTGCTGGCCGTTTGCTCAATGAGCCCCACGATCCGGGTTCCCTCGCGGCGGTAGATGCGCAGCACGTAACTTTCCATACAGCAAAGTTACCGCTGGCAATTCACGGATTGTTCACGGATCGCGGGGGCGGGGAGAAAAATTCAGGGAATGGGCGGGAAAAACCCAGGGATGGGGTTGTTTTAATGGTTCTGTCCCATGTCGGTCGGGCTGAAGGCCGACCTGCAACAGCCGATATCGTTCCTTTTCCATCCACTGGAACCGATGGGTTTCGCTCCGCTCTACCCATCCTGCGCGAGCTAAAATGACAAGTTGGGCTTGCGACTTATACCTGTTAAGGTATAACCAAGGCGTGACGAATCACCAAGAGAAGCCCCTCGCCTGGGTGGGAAGCAGCAAAAGGGACTTGATGGCGCTGCCGGTGAGCGTTCGCAAGTTCTTCGGTCATGCCTTGGATTTTGTGCAGCGCGGCGAACAACACGATGCAGCGAAGGTTCTTAAAGGCTTCGGCAGCGCGGGCGTCTTGGAGATCGTCTAGGATGACCCCGGTGGGACTTACCGGGCTGTTTATACGGTCAAGTTCAAAGAAGCGGTTTTCGTGTTGCATGTATTCCAGAAAAAGAGCAAGCGCGGCAGCGCGACACCCAAGCCAGACATGAACATCATCCGCGAACGCCTGAAGGTCGCGGAGCAAGTTGCCCAGGAGATGCGTGATGAAAAAGCGAAAAATTAAAGGTATCGAAATCGAGATGAGCTCCGGCAATGTCTTTGCCGACCTGCGCTTACCGGACGCCGATAAACTGAAAATAAAATCCGGCCTCGTGATTGAAATCACCAAGGCCGTGCGCCGACTGGGTTTGTCGCAAGAGGAAGCGGGGCGCCGTATGGGCCTGCCTCAACCCAAAGTCTCCGGCCTGTTCCGTGGCGAGTTTACGAACGTCTCTGAGCGCAAGTTGATGGAATGTTTGAACCGGCTGGGATACGACGTTGAGATCAAGGTTAAACCAACCGCCAGGCGCATGGGGCATTTGAGGCTGGCCGTCGCGTGATTTTAATGGCCGTCACCGTCTCGAATGTCGAAGGGCGCCATCCTTGCCACACTCTCCACCTTCGTGTGATTCTATCCCGATGTATTGACAGTAAACGCAGGGTGCGCCTGCGCACCGATTCAGTCGGCCGGGCCCGTGGTGCGTGGAACATATTTTAAGGAAGCTCTGAACAAGTCGTTTGCCGTCATTGCGAGCGAAGCGAAGCAATCTCCTAATCAATGGGCTGGAGATTGCTTCGTCGCCTTCGGCTCCTCGCAATGACACTTAATCAGAGGTTCCCTAACGAACTACAAATTTATTCGCTGAGATTTGTAGGTCAGGCTTCGCCCGACATGTCGGCCTGAAGGCCGACCTACAGCACCCGATGTCGCGCGGCGATAAGTTCCGACGGGGCCGCTCAGCGCGTGGCAATCAACGCATTTCGCAATGCGTCGGTCTGGGGCGAAGGTGCGATATTGAGTGAGTCTTGCAGGCGCTTGCGGCAACGCTCATAGGCCGCAAGTCCCTCGGTGCGCTGGCCGAGCGCTTGGCAGCAATGCAAAATGCGCTGGTAAAGGACTTCCGTCAGATCGTCCTGATCCAGTCCACGGCGATACCAGCGGAGCGCCGCCTCGAAATCGCGCTGTGCTTCCAGTTCCCGGCCGTGCGCCAGGATGGCGTCGAGATACTTGCGGTGCAGGCGCTCGCGGAAAACCACAGCCCAGGACTCACCGGATTCGCCGTTGAGAAACGGCCCGGTGTAAAGCTGCGTGGCACGCTCGATCGAAGGCGGCGCCGCACCGTCCGGCGACGGCACGCCATCGGCCAGTAACGACTCGAACGCCCAGCTGTCCACCCAGCACATACGCGGGTCGAGGCGAAGCCGGCCATCCGCGGTCAGCACACTGTCCTCGCCGGTCAGCTTGCGCAACCGATGCAGCGCCATGGCGTAGCTCTTGTAGGCTTGGGTCCCGGTCATTTCCGGACCGAGCGCTTCGACCACCTGCTCGACCGGCAGGCCGCGTTCACCGCTGGCCACGAGAAGTTTGAGCAGGTCGAGCGGCTTGCGCTGGGCCTTGCCGGAGGATGGCAGGGGCCGGTCGCGGACGGTTACGGCAAAACGGCCGAGAGTGTGAATCCGCACTTCCCACGGCCAGCGTTCCAAGTGCCGCACGGACGCGACGGCTTCGAGGCGGCGCGTACGGATGAGATGTTGTACGTACTCCACTTCAATGCCGTTTTCGATAGCGATGGAAAAAAGACGCCGCATGATTTCCGGCGTCCACAACGGACGATTGACGTAGCCGTGCAGTTTGGCCATGTGCAACGTCTTGCGCAGCAAATTAATCGCGAGGCGGGTTTTGCCGCGATCCAGCGCGAACAACACGAGTGTGAACAACGACCCGAATTCGACATTCTTGCTGCGCAGGCGCCGCCCGAGGTGCCGTGCCTGCGCCAGACAGGCCAGCGCCTCGCGCCGTTCGCCCTGGTCGAACAAGGCTTGTGCCAGCCCCAACCGGTAAAGTGCCTGGCCAAACGGGACACCGGCAGCATCGCTGAGCGCGGCCGCCTGGCGCGCGTTGGCGACCGCATGCAGGGTGTCTTTGCGGAAGAAGGCGTCTAAAAAAACAAGATAGTAATAGTGTGCGCGATCCAGTTGACGTGCGCCTTGAATCGATTCCGCGCTGCCTTTGAGCAGACGCCCGGCCATGGCGAAATCGCCGGCAGTCAGGCTGCCGATCACGCCCTGCGACAGCAACAGGCCATTCAGCATCTGCACGCCGCTGCGGTTGGCCACCTCCAGCCCTCTGTTCACCGCGTGCAGGCATTCATCATGTGCCGCCATGAACCAGTGATAACCGGCCTCCATGGCGCACCAGGCGATGTAAGCGAGCGGTGAAGCGTCGGCAAGGCTTTCGGGTGGACGCACGGCTTCGAGGATCTGGCGTGCCTTGCCAAGATCGCCGATCCAGGCGGTGTAATAAAGCAGCAGTTGATTGCCGAGCACCATGCGCGCGCGTATCCGGATGGTGAAGAACGACTGTCTGTACCTGCTCCGCCCACATCGGAAGTTGCGGGTTTTGCGGTTGGCGATACATCAACGCCATGAACATGCCACAGGCAACCTGTGCGGCGATCTCGGGTGACGGAAACCCGGGTGAATCGGCACGCTGCAACTCGATCTCGGCGATCCATCGATCCACCGGATGAAAGTCGCCCCACTCGTAAACGAAGCTGTCGATGATTCGGCACCAGGCCAGCAACATACCGGCCCGGTCGTTGGCCTGGCTCTTGAACCGTTCGTAGGCGGATTCGAAATAGCCACGCGCCTGAACCGGATTGAAGGCGAGGCGACAGGTACCAAGCCAGTACAACAGCCAGCCATCGCTGTGCAATACGGTCTCTGGCAATGCGCGCAGCCAGGATTCCAGAGTTTGGAATCGCGCTTGCGCCGTAAGCGCCGGGGCATGTTTTAGGACATGCGCTTCCAATGCTGGCCAGTCCGATGCGGCGCGCCACAGCTCCGCCGCCGGCTCACTGTCGTCCGCCGCTTCGAGCAGCGCCGCCGCCTGGGTGCGCAACGCATTGAGTTGCGCAGGCGCGAAGGTATCAAGTGCGCGCTGCAGCAGAAACTCGTGGAATAAGGGATGGAACCGATAAACCTCGCCCTGCCCTTGTTTGGTAACGAAATAATTTCGCCGGTACAGGTCGGCAAGAATTTTCCCGACGCCGGGCTCGCCGGTGATCTGCTGCGCGATTGCCGTATTGGCTTCCGGCAGCAGGGCGGTTTGGCACAAAACCGATTGGGTCGTGGCGTCGAGCTTGTGAAAGATTTCGGTGGCGAAGTAATCGAACAACACCTGATGCCCGGAGGCTTCAGCGAGCGCGGGTGCTTCGAGTTCGGGCCGCTCCAACAGCAACACCAGCCCCGCCGTCCAGCCACCGGTGCGTTCGTGCAGACGTTTCAGTTCGTGCGGGTCGAGCTTGCTCCGGTTGCGCAGCGTGACCACGGCGCGCGCCTCGTCGAGAGTGAGTTTTAATTCCGCGCCTTCCAGCAAGGCCAGTGCTTCGTTGGCGCGCAGCCGCGCGAACGCCGGCGGCGGTTCGGCGCGGCTGATGATGATAAGAGACATGCCCCCGGGCAACACGGCCGCCGCCTCGGCGACCACGGCATGGAAAGCGGATTCGGCGGGAACCTCCTGATAATTATCCAGCACCAGCACCGCCGGGGCCTTTAACCGTGCATAGAGCGCCTCGAAATAGCGGCGTGCGAACAAGACGAGGCCGGGGCGCTGTTCAGGCGTGAAGACCGGCAACGGCGTTCGATACCGCGAGGCGGCGTGGCGCGCGGCAATACCTATATAGTGGAAGAACGTGGCAGGGTCGTCATCGCCCGCGTCCACTTGATACCAGATGCCATGAAGACGGCGGGCATCGAGATAACTGCTGACCATGGTGGTTTTGCCGGCGCCGGGCGCTCCGGTGACCCAGACCACCGGTTTTGCGCGCGAACGATCCAGATATTTGTAGAGGCGCGTGCGCGCCAGGGCGTGCGAGACCTGGGGACGGGAAAGCTTGGCCGGAACGGGACCCGTAGCTGTTACGGGCGGGGTCAGGGGTAAACGTGGTGTGGATTCGCCTTTCCGGCGTGCCGGACTCCCGCCTTTCGCGACGGCGGATTGGCGGCTGAGTCGGGCTTTTACCTTTTTGACAGGCACGGCCTTGCGGGAACGGCGTTTATTCTTCCTGTAGCCTGTTCTGCGCACGGTGACTCTTCCTCCCTTCACCAGCATAGCAGGACGCTTGGGAGATTCGGGAACGAGTCACCTTTGTCATTTTGATGACGATCGGCAGGTTTCATAAGGAAATCGTGATCAGGGTCGTGGTTCCCAGCCATGCCGCTCTCCTTGGGCCGATTGGCACCAGGTGTAGAGCGCGTCGTACAGGACCATGCCATGGCGCAGCATTTCGTGATCGTCGCTGATGTTGCGCGACAATCCCAGCGAAATGGCCAGCAGGCCGGGCGATTGCGGTGCGAGGTCAAGCCGATCCGTGTCGGCGCCACGAACGATCACGGCCAACTGTTGTAATGCCGGTTCGGTGAGATTGTATTTTTTCAAAAAGGCATCGAAGCTGCACAGCTCGCCCACGTGGCTCATCTCAACGCCCGGAATGTCGTACGGAATGGCGCCGGTTTCCATGGCGACTTTCAGCACCTGATTGGTCGGCACGTAGAGGAACTCAGGGTCTTTATCGATGAACCGGGCAATCAGCCACGGGCAGGCGATGCGGTCTATTTTCGGGCGTTCGCGGGTGATCCATTTCATGGTGGGATTGATTCCAGTTTATGTCGCCCTGAAGGGCGACCTACATAAATTTGGTAAATCTTGCTGTAGGTCGCCCTTCAGGGCGACAACGACAACCAAATGCTGTCCCAATGCGGGTAATCGCCCAAGCGCTCAACAATACCGGCGCGCAATGGATTCGCCACGACATAACGGGCAATCTCAATTCTGTCCTCCTCGCTGCGCAGAGCATGATCGTGGAAACTTCTTTGCCAGAAAGGGCCCGTGCGACCAGAATGGGCGTTGATAGCTCGGGCACTTCGACCTTTCAGCTTGTTCATGGCCTCACCAAGAGAACCCGCCCCGCCCAACGAAAGTAGCGCATGAAAGTGGTCTGGCATAATCACCCAGGCGAGCCAGGTTGCGACACCTTCATTCTCCAATCGTTGCATCTCTATCGCCAGCAGCCGCGCGGAATAAAAATCCTTGAACCACGGGATACGCCGGTGTGTAACCGCAGTAACAAGGTATTCGCGCCCTGGCTCCGAATAGCGTCCTTTGCGTAGATTGCTGTAGGGCATCCTTGCCTCGCTTGTTGTCGCCCTGAAGGGCGACCTACATAAATCTGGATAAATCTGGTTGTAGGTCGCCCTTCAGGGCGACGGTTTACTTCTCGAACAGGCGCGCGGCATTCGCCCTCTTAACGAATAAGCCACTCAATGAGACCCGCGGCGGCGCCGGCGAACATGGGCGGCAACGGGCCGATGTGCCAGACGAGCAATGCGGTCACCGTGGCGACCACGATCAGCGCGGTGAAGACATCCGTCACCGCCGCGGGCAGCATTCCGCTCAGCGCGACAACCAGCACGCCGATGACCGCCGGCATGACGCCTTTGAGCGCGGCGCGCATCCATTGCTTTTGCGTGATGCGCGACAGCCAGGGCAGGAGCCCAAGCATGAGCAGAAACGAAGGCAGGAAGATCGCCGCCGTCGCGGCCAGCGCGCCCGCCATACCGGCGAGCTTATAGCCCACGAAGGCCGCCACCATCAGGATCGGACCCGGCGTCAATTGTCCGAGCGCAAGGCCATCGAGGAATTCGCGCGCGCTTAGCCAGTGCATTTGATTCACCACTTGCTCCTGCATGAATGCCAACACGCTCAGGCCGCCACCGAAACTGAATACGCCGACGCCGAAGAAAAACAATGCAATGTCGCCGATGCCGGCGGCGGCGTTTTGATCCAGGGCCAATGCGGCGGGTTCGACCGCACCGCCCGACAGCCGCAACGCAGCATAGAGCGCGATGAGTATAGCCGCTGACGCCAATCCCGCGCGACGCCGGTGGTAGATCGCCACGCCGAGGCAACCTGCCAGCAACATCGTTGCCACGACGCCAAACGGCGACAATGCCACCAGCGAGGCGGCGCCCACGGCCAGCAAGGCCTGCCTGCGGTCTCCAACGGCGGTGCGGCCCAGGCGATACACCGCGACGATAAAAATGGCCACGACCACGGGCGCGAGCCCATAAAATACATCTCGCATGAAGGGCAAGGCGCCGTATTCGGTGTAAACCAGCGTCAGGAGGAGCATGATGAAGAATGCCGGCAGCACGAAGCACAGACCGGCCAGCAGTCCGCCCCACCAACCGGCGCGCGCATGACCGATAAAAATGACCAGCTGCGTGGCGGTCGCGCCCGGCAGGAGCATGACAATCGCCAGGCCCTCGAGAAGCCGTTCCTTCGAGAGCCAGCCGCGCTTTTCCTGGAACTCTGCTTGCATGAGGCCCGTGACCGCCGCGCTCCCGCCGTAACTCATGGCGCCGATTTTAAGAAATCCGCTGACCACTTCACGCCAATGCATACTCAATGCTTCGTAATTCATGGCCCGTCTCCTTGCGGGTGAGAAAGACTCAAATGCCGATCACCGGCCGCGCGAATGTATAAACCAGACCGGCCAGGCCGCAGGCGCCGATGACGGAAATAATTCCAATCTTGAAGCGCCAGAGCGCAACAAAGGCGGCGATACCGATCAGCATCGATATCCATTCGAATCCGGTGAAGAACGTCGATAGGCTGAACGGTTGCACGAGCCCCAGCGGCCAGAGCACATGGTAGGCAAAGAATACGGCGAGGTTCAGGATCACACCGACGACAGCAGCGGTGATGCCCGTGAGCGGCGCGGTGAATGCGATATCATGGCGCGTACGTTCCACCGCGGGCGCGCCGACCAGGATAAACAGGAACGACGGCAGGAAGGTGAAAATGGTCGCCACGATGGCGCCGGCGATGCCGGCCAGAGCCAGCTGGTCCGGACCGAATACTTCTTTGGTCCAGCCGCCGATGAAGCCGACGAACGCCACCACCATGATGAGCGGACCCGGGGTCGTCTCGCCGAGCGCCAGGCCGTCGATCATCTGCAGACCGGTCAGCCACTGGTATTGCTCCACGCCGCCTTGATACACATAAGGCAACACCGCGTAGGCGCCGCCGAAGGTCAACAGCGCCGCCTTGGTGAAGAACCAGCCCATTTGCGTCAGCGTGCCCTGCCAGCCGTAGACCGAATACAGAAAGCCTTCGATGCCGGCCCAGATCGCCAAACCGATCACGCTGAAGCTAATAACACGTACCCACCTGAAGCGCGTGTGCCCGGCGGGTGGCGTGTTGTCATCGATCAGCGCCGCACCATAGCTTTTATTTCCGTCGCCGTGATGCCCGCCGGACTTGAATTTGTCCGGCGCGAGACGGCCACCGATGATGCCGATAATACCGGCGCCGAGCACGATGTACGGGAACGGAATAGCGAGCGCGAAAATCGCCACAAACGCGGCCGCTGCAATGGCCCAGAGCACGCCGTTCGTGAGCGCGCGCGAGCCAATGCGGTAAGCGGCAAATACCACGATCGCCGTCACCGCCGGCTTGATGCCGTAGAGAATACCCGCCACCACCGGCAGGTTGCCGAAGGCGATATAGATCCAGGTGAGCGCGATCAGAATGAACAGCGACGGCAATACGAACAAGGTGCCGGCGATAATGCCGCCTATTGTTCCGTGCATCAGCCAACCGATATAAGTGGCGAGTTGCTGTGCCTCGGGCCCCGGCAACACCATGGTGTAGTTGAGTGCATGCAGGAAACGATGCTCGGAAATCCAGCGCCGCCGCTCGACCAGTTCCTGGTGCATCATGCTGATCTGGCCGGCCGGTCCGCCGAAGCTGATGAAGCCGAGCTTCAGCCAGTAAGGGATTGCCTCACCCAAAGAAACAGGGTTGGGCGGCCGGCTGGTATCTATGCTCGATGGTGAGGACATGGGGTCTCCGAGGTTTTACTGACTTTGATAGGCGCTATAGAGGTGGTCGAATAGTCGTGAGGCTTCGTTCAGCAACTTGTTGTCATCAGGAATCGAATCGCGCGCACCTTTGAGCAAGGTTTCGAGCCCGGCCGATTCGGCAACCGGTACGCCGCCGACATCGAGATAATGCACAAGCTGGCCAAGGCGTTCCAGAACCTTGTCGTCTTCCAGCGCAAAACTCGCCAGCAACACTTCGAACGTCACACGCGCGCCGACATGGGTAAAGGCGGCGCCATCGAAATCGAAACCGAGCGCACGGCGCGGGCAGGTCTTGACGTCCTTGAGCCAGACAATGCGCGCCTTCGGGTCGATGAAACGTTTGATGAGCCAGGCACTCGCCAACCGGTCCACCCACGGACGCGCGCGCGTCGCCCAGATGCGGCCACGGTAATCCCTGCGACTCAGCCGGGGAATGCAACCAACCAGCATCCGCGGCTCACCCGGGGCGGTAAGCGCCATCTCCATTTCTGCAAGTAATTCCCCGGCCTGCGCGGACGCCGGCCCGGGAAAATAGTCGGTCGCGTAAATCGACTCAAATTCACGCCGCAGCTGCTTCATGGTTCGTGCGGCGACCGCGAACCGCCGCGGGCTGAGGCCGGATTTGAGCTTGCGCGCATTCTGCATAATGCGCGCATAATCGTCGGCACGGTCGAACAGCGCGCGAAACTGGCGGTCCTGATCCGCCTCCGGGGCATCGACGCGCAGAACCTGTGCCGTACCGCCGGAGCGTTCCACCTCGATCGCCTGTTGCGTCAAGGCCGCTTGCGCAGACTGACTGTCCGGCAGCAGGTACACGCCGTCGCGCAGCACCGCCGCGCCCAGCCCCTTGAGCGCACGCCACACGCGCATGCGCGGCGTGGCGCGGTTGCTGGGCAGGCTGATCACCAGCAGCCGCCAGCCGGTGGGGGCAATGGGCATGGTCATGTAGAATACTCTACACAGATGTAGTGTCTATTACAATACACTAACAACGCCGGATAAACCCGCGGGAACAAGGGCTTGAACAATAACCTCGGGTTCGTGGTCGGCGACGCCGGCGCGCTGGTGATCAATACCGGCCCGGGCCTGCGCGTAGCGCGCCTCGCCTCAGGGCGTGCGGACCGGGCTCTTGGCGGGCTTCGGGGGGGTGCTTTCCGCCTCGTCATCGACGAAGACGGGCTTGGGCGGGTTGCCGTCGTAAATCAGACTGCGGCGGCGCTGGCGATAGGCCTCGCGGAAAAAGACGTACCTGTCGTCTCCCGCGGCCTGCTCGATGACCTTGTCGACCGGCAGCAAACGCGCACGGGTGTCGACGACATCGACCCCCCACAGACCCCACGAGGTATACGGATCTTGTATGTGGTTTACGGGATTCGAGAACCAGTCGAGACCGAAACCGAAAGTGTCGCGCAAAAAACGCGGGCCGATAATCGGCCAGACGAAGTACGGCCCGTCGCCCGCGCCCCAGACGGCGAAGGTCTGGCCCCAATCCTCTTCTTTCGGTTCGAGGCCAATAACTTTGGCGACATCGACGAACCCGAGGATACCGACCGTGGAGTTCACCAGAAAGCGTCCCGTGTCGCGCCCCGACTGCGCAAACTTGCCCTGTAACAAATCGTTCAGAGCGACGCGCGGCTGGATCAGGTTGCTGAAGAAATTTCCCACACCCTGCTTCACCACATCGGGCAAGAGCCGGTCATAACCCCTGGCCACCGGCTTGAGCAGCCACTGGTCGAACTTCTCGTTGAAAGTGAACATCGCCCGGTTGAACGGTTCGAGCGGATCCCAGGTCTCTTCGTCCAACGCTGCCGGTGCCGCCTTCGATTCCGGCGTGCCACCGGGCGTCGTGCAGGCACTGGTGGCGAACGCCAGCAGCACGACAAGCAGAACGAGCGCGGGGCGCGAAACAGACATGCGACGTAGTCTTAATAGACTGGATTGTTGTGAGGTTGGGTTGCCCGGGAACTCAGGCTGTTCCCGTGCCGAGCACCCTGCTCTTGAGTTGCGCAGCGAAATCCAGCATGCGCTGGGTGGCGCGTAACGCCTTGACGCGAACCGCTTCCGGAACGTGAATCTCGTTCGCGCCGGTTTCGAGCACGCGCGCGAGGTCCGGCAGGTCGTTCATCGCCATCCACGGGCAGTGCCCGCAACTGCGGCAACTGGCGCCGGTGCCGCCGGTCGGCGCCTCGATTAACTCCTTGCCCGGTGCCGCTTGCTGCATTTTATAGAAAATGCCGTTGTCGGTACCGACAATCAGTTGCCGGTTCGGCAGATCGCGCGCGGCGGCTATCAGCTGGCTGGTGGAGCCGACCACATCGGCCATGGCGATCACCTCGGCCGGCGATTCGGGATGCACCAAGATCGCGGCCTGCGGATACTTCTGCTTCAACTCGCGCATGGCGCTGGCCTTGAATTCCTCGTGCACCACGCAGCGGCCGTCCCAGATGAGCATGTCGGCGCCGGTCTGGCGCTGAATATAGTGGCCGAGGTGTTTGTCCGGCGCCCACAGGATTTTCCTGCCCTGTTCGTGCAGATGCTGGACGAGCTTGACCGCGATGCTCGACGTCACCACCCAGTCCGCGCGTGCCTTCACCGCCGCACTGGTGTTGGAATACACCACCACCTCGCGCTCCGGGTGGGCGTCGCAAAACGGGATGAACCTGTCGGCCGGGCAATCGAGATCGAGCGAGCACTCGGCCTCGAGGGTCGGCATGAGCACGCGCTTCTCCGGATTGAGAATCTTGGCGGTCTCGCCCATGAAGCGCACCCCGGCGACCACCAGTGTTTTTGCCGGGTGTTCATGGCCGAAGCGCGCCATGTCGAGCGAGTCGGAGACATGACCGCCGGTCTCCTCGGCGAGGCGCTGCAGGTCCTCGTGCACGTAATAATGCGCGATGATGACCGCCTCTTTCTCGATCAGCAGGCGTTTAATCTTGTCGATCAGAAGCTCCCGCTCCGCCGGCGATGGATGCGGCAGCTGCCGCATCACCTCGGCGGTGACCGGCGCATCGCGCAGGGCGACTGGATAGTTGAGGACCAAAGCCATGGTTACTCCTGAGCGCGGACGGAAACCGGCTGTTTTCATGCAAGCGTGCCATCCTTAGGATCATTCTGCGCTATTTCCGGAATAACTGCCAAGAACCGCCCCGCACAGCCCCCGCAAAGATCGCCATTCTTGATGAAAGCAGGCCTGCACAAAAATAGCCATTTCACCCGGGACTGACCTTATAATTTTCAAAGCCCCGACCCGCGGCTCGGACATATGGTCCGGCCACCACCCAAGCACGCAGGAGAGACATGATCCGGGCGATTGTCACTGACATTGAAGGCACCACCTCCTCCCTGTCATTCGTCAAGGACGTACTGTTCCCATACGCGCGCGTGCGCATGGCGGCGTTCGTGCACGAGCATGCCGCGCAACCTGCGCTGCGCGCCCAGCTCGGGGCAGTCGACGAGATAGTGGGTCGCACACTCACTGAAGACGAAGCAGTCGCCCAGCTGACCCGCTGGATCGACGAGGACAAAAAAATCACCCCGCTCAAGACGCTGCAAGGCATGATCTGGGAAGCCGGTTACCGGAACGGCGATTTCCAGGGACATGTGTACGAAGATGCCGTACGCCTCCTGCGCGAATGGAAAGACCGGGGCCTCGCGCTCTATGTGTTTTCTTCCGGTTCCGTGCACGCCCAGAAACTGCTGTTCGGTTACAGCGTCTGCGGCGATCTCACACCTCTGTTCTCCGGTTACTTCGACACCACCATCGGCGCGAAACGCGCGACCGACGCCTACCGGCACATCACCCAGGACATCGGCATAGCGGCCGGCGAAGTCCTGTTCCTGTCCGACATCCGCGAGGAACTGGATGCGGCGCAGGCGGCGGGCCTGCACACCTGCTGGCTGGTGCGCGACGGCGCGCTGCCCACCAACCCGCCGCATCCCGTAGCGCGGGATTTTTCCGAAATCGCCCTGCCGCGCTAGTCATGGCCGTGAATACACGCATGCTAGACTGACCTCGACCATTCCCGCGATGGATTCTTCGGAGTAATTGCCATGCCACATCGACTGACCGCGCTCCTGTTTCTGATATCCGCTCTGCTCCTGACGCCGGCCCTGGCGGCAGAAGACGCAGCCAAAGCTGCGCCCGCGTCACCCGGTATCGCCTGGTGGTGGGACGACGCCTGGTGGGAGCAAGGCCGGATTCCGGCGCCAACCAACTACCCGGTCGAAACCCGTTGGGTTTCTTATATGAGCGGCGACACCGAAATACCGGCGCTGGTTGCGCGCCCGCGCGGCAAGGGAAAATTTCCGGCGGTGCTCTACATGCATGGCCGGCGCGGGCTGGATGAATTGATCCAGCTGCAGGTGAAGCGCCTGGCAGCGCGCGGCTTCGTGGTGCTGGCGCCGGATGTGTACAAGGCGCATTTCATTCCACCCATGCCGATCGAACACGACTACAAGCTGGAAGCGGACGTGAATCATGGCGTGGACGCACTGCTTAAACTTCCGGACGTGAGCACCAAGCAAGCCTGCCTGGCTTCGCTGTCGCGCGGCGGTTATTACACCCTCAAGGTGGCGGTGACATTCAAGCGTCAGGAACAGGACATCGCCTGTTACGCGTCCTGGTACCCGCACATGCAGGATCCGAATGCACCCGAGGCGATGCAGGTCTACGGCTACGCGAAAGAAGCGGACGAACTGAAAATCCCGGCGCTCATCTTCATCGGCGAACAGGAGCAATACCAGCGCCGGCGCAGCATCGAGGAGGCGGTCAAGAACATGGAGCTGATGAAGCGCCCGGTGCGACTAATTGTTTACCCGGGCGTGGGCCGCGGTTTCGACTTCCGCCCGCCGAACGTGCGCACCTTCGCCGATGACCTGGCCAGCAAGGACGCGTTGCAACGAGCCGCGGATTTCATGCGCCGGCATTTGCAGAAATAATTAATCGCCGCAGATAACGCAGGCCATGGGATGGGTGAAACTCATCGGCCTGCTTCCCGCCTGTGGCAGTGACTGATGGGTTTCACCCATCCTACGTGAGTCTACAGCTCGCGCGACGGACAGAGTGGCCCGAGTTTGCAGGCGCCACACAATGGACGCTTGCGGCAGACATCTTTGGCGTGCGCCACGATCAACGCATGGTATTCATTGAACAGCGGCGCGTCAGTTGTCAGTGACTTCTCGAACAACCTGCGCAGTGTTTCATAGTCTTCGTCGCCCTGAATCAACCCGAGCCGCCGGAAAAGACGGCGCGTGTAGGCATCGATCACAAACACCGGCCGATTAAAGGCGTAGAGCAGAATATCGTCGGCGGTTTCCGGGCCGATGCCGTGCACCTGTAACAATTCGGCGCGCAAGATTTCGGTCGGCAGGCGCGCGATGCGCTGCGCGCCGCCTTGGCGGATCAACCATTCGCAAAACGCGCGTATACGCTGCGCCTTGATGTTGAAATATCCGGAGGGCTTGAGCCATGCGGCCAGGCGGCGGTGCGGAGCGGCGGCAATGGTTTCGGGTGACAAGGCCATGGCCGCCTTGAGATTGGCGATCGCCTTCTCGACGTTTGTCCAGGCGGTGTTCTGGGTCAGCACCGCGCCGACCATGATCTCGAAGGCGCTGTCGCCCGGCCACCAGTGTTGCGGCCCGTGCGCGGCAGCAAGCCGCCGATAGACCGCCATCAACCGGCGCTTCATCGACCGCGGCGACGGGTGGCGGGAGGACGGCCTGACCGCGCGGCCGATTTCTTCGTGTCCGGGCGTGTGTGTGCGGCGCGCTTCCGGGCGGTGGGTTGGTTCTTGCGTTGACGCGGCTCCTCCGGCGGGAGCCCGACACTGGCAAGCAACGCCGCCATCGTTTCCTTGTCCAGTTCCTCCCAGCGTCCCGGTCGCAGCAGGCGCGGCAGCTTTACCGGCCCGAAGCGCACGCGGATCAGGCGGCTCACCTTCACGCCGACCGCTTCCCACAGACGCCGTACCTCGCGGTTGCGGCCTTCCTTGAGCGTGACGTGATACCAATGGTTGGCGCCTTCGCCGCCGGCGTCCGCGATGTCATCAAAATGCGCCGGACCGTCCTCGAGCTGTACGCCCGCGCGCAGACGCGCGAGCATGTCTGCGTCCACATTGCCCAGTACGCGCACCGCATACTCGCGCTCGATTTCGCTGGACGGATGCATGAGACGATTGGCCAGCTCACCGTCGGTGGTGAACAGCAGCAGGCCCTGGGTGTTGAAATCGAGGCGCCCGATGACGATCCAGCGCGCGCCGCGCAATACCGGCAGATGATCGAAGACCGTCGCGCGGCCTTGCGGATCGGCGGTGGTACAGACCTGGCCTTCCGGTTTGCTGTATACGATGACGCGCTGACGCGTGCCGTGGCGAGCGCTGGCCGAGAGCGGCTGACCATCCACGCGGATATCCTGCTCCGGTAGCACGCGATCGCCG
>ERZ1292623.1583-Hain-H51-01um-R1-1583-length-21643-cov-5_pt2 | contig 17587 bp, 16 predicted proteins | sample MGYA00564398_ERZ1292623 | MGnify/ENA primary metagenome ERZ1292623 (study PRJEB36523, sample SAMEA6512633) | groundwater metagenome | collected 2019-01-07 | study: AquaDiva: Metagenomics assemblies of 32 groundwater samples | reverse complement strand
ATTAACGATTCCCGCCACGTCGCTTTGGCGGGCAAGTCGGCCTAATCCTTACCAACTACTATGGCTCGTATTGCAATCAATGGATTTGGGAGAATCGGGAGATCTTTTTTAAAACTCGCCCTCACTCGGCCCGAGCTTGAGATTGTGGCGATAAATGACCTCGGCGACCTCGCGAACCTCGCCTATCTTTTGCGTTTCGATTCGGCCTATGGCCGGTACGGCGTGGCAGTCGAGACGGTAGAGCGCGACGGTAAAAAATATCTTGTCGTGGGCGGCAAAGAAATTCTTTTCATTCAAGAGAAAGACGCCACCAAGCTCCCGTGGGGCGCCTTGGGCGTCGACATTGTCGTCGAGTCGACCGGCGTTTTCGAGAGTTTCGAGAAAGCGGCGGTGCACAAAGCTGCCGGCGCGAAGCGCGTCGTTCTCACGGCGCCCGCCAAAGACGACGACAGCGCGGATGCGCGCACGATCCTCATGGGCGTCAATGAGCACGATCTTGGCATCTGCACGATCTCCTCGAACGGTTCTTGCACGACCAATTCCGCCTCGCCGGTCATGCAGATCCTCGTCGAGAAGCTTGGCGTTAAAAAGGCATTTCTAAATACCATCCACGGCTACACCGCGACGCAGAATTTGGTTGATGGTCCCGTGAAGGGCAATGATTACCGTCGCGGACGCGCGGCGGCGGCGAATATCACGCCGTCTACGACCGGGGCGGCGATCGCGGTGGCGCGCGTGATCGGCGAACTGAAGGGCAAGTTCGACGGCATGGCCATGCGCGTGCCGGTCATTACGGGTTCGCTTTCAGCTATCGTTTTTCTCGCCGCGCGAGGAACGACCGTCGAGGAGGTGAACGGATTTCTCCGCGCCGCCGCCGCCGAACCACGCTGGCGGGAAATACTGGCGGTGACTGACGATCAGCTCGTTTCTTCAGATATCGTAGGCGAACCCCACCCGGCCCTCGTCGACCTCTCGCTCACCAAAGTGGTGGATGGCGACCTCTGCGCGGTCTACTCCTGGTACGACAACGAATTTGGCTATACCAATGCGCTGGTGGCCCATGTTGTGGCGGCCGGTGAGGCGCTCGGTTAAGGGCGCTTTTCTCTTCTGTGGTATAATAACGGGAGTAGTTCCCGGTGGCGCCTTTTTGACCCCGGGTAAGATTTCTGGGTAGTTTTCGTCATAGATAATAACCAGTCGTCCGGGTCGGATATTATTCATCAAATTTCGATATATTAAATAATCACCATGAAGAAATTAATCGTCGGAACGGTCGCGACTCTCATGATCTTCGGCTTCATGGCCTTGCCGCAGGCGGGCCGGGCCCAGACGACCAGCGCCGGGGACAATACGAGCGCGCTTTTCGCGAAAATTCAGGAATTACAAAACCAGATCAACGCCCTCAAAGAACGACTCCTCGGCCAATCGAAAAATAGCGCAGTGCCATCGGTTGACGCCGTTATAGGCGGGGTTGTTTCTGGCAGCGCTACCCAGGTAATGCCCAGCGTTTTCGCCGAGCTAAGGAATCAGTTCGACAGCGATACGTCTAATGACGAAATCGTTCAGCTCAATAATTTGAGCATTGATAGCGTCATTATGGTGCCGACTTTATTGAAGGACGACGGCACTTGGGGATCGGACTTTGTCGGCGATGGCGTTATCGCAGTTATCGCGGCCTCTCGCGGTTCTGGGGCTCAGTGCAATAAATACGAAAACGAAAGCGACAAAACGAGCCGTCCGATGCCCTGCCCCCTGTCGCCCGAAATTCTCTACAACATCGGCGTGACGGCGAAGACGCACCTCTTCCTTCGTAACCGGCAGCCGGCGACGCTCGCCGACATGGCAGTCGGTGACAGAATAAATGTTTACGGATTTATGGACCCGGATCGGCATACTCTCCAGGCGCTCATTGTCCGTAATCTCGACAAGCCAGCGGTCGCGAAATACATCCAGCTAAATAATGTCGAGGTCGTCGAGGGACCGCTCAATAAAAATCTTCCGACCACGATCGTCGTGGCCCAGAAGAGCATCTCGCCCTGCCTCGATTTTGAAAAAATGGGCCAGGGAGTAGCGATGCCATGCCCCATGGGAATCAAAGCGAGCGACAGTCAGTCGGCGGGCGGGACATCAATGCCCGCAATCTGGCCTCCGAAACCATTCGTGCAGAGATACCGGGTAGCGATCGGCCAGGATACTAAAGTTATCGATCGGAATCGCAATCCTCTCGAGGTGTGGTCAATTTCGGTTGGCGACACCCTTAATATCTATGGGCTGTGGCAGCCGGGCGCGGACATCTCGGTCAAGGCGGCTACGGTGCGCGACCTCTCGAAACCGGTCGTTATCGGTTCGAGCGCTCTTCAGGTTGCGGTAACATCGGCGAACTCTAGTTGTTGGCAACCGCAATCATCGGCGGTGGGTCAGAGTTATCCCACGCGGCCCATCACCTGCGGCATTATCTATAATGCCACCGTCGTTCTCTACAATGAGAAGGGCGAGGCCGTTGCAAAAGCCAGCACCCAGACAGGCGCCGCCGTCTTCTTAAATCTCGCCGCCGGCGGGTACACCGTTGCCGTCGAGGCGCCGGGATACAATCCGGCCAAGCAGAGCGTTACCATGTCCGGTAACGTGGACCAGGCACTGACCATTGCGCTCAAACCGATAAGCGAGCCGCCAGGAACAACCATTTCGGTGCGGAGCGAATCGAGGGCGCTCACGGGTGTCGTCGGGCAGGATTTCTTGACGGCCTTTATCGCAAGTGGCGGCGATAGGCCATACAAGTGGGCGGCCAATGAGGGCGAGCTTCCTCCGGGACTCACGCTTTCCCAGGAGAACATCTATTGTTTCACGATTCCGTGCCCGCAACCGACAGAGCGGGTGGCCTTGAAGGGGAACCCGACCAAGACCGGGAGCTATACCTTTTCCCTTACCGCCTATGACGGAAACGGCCGGTCGGGGAGCGGAAAATTCACGGTCACGATAAACGGCGAGATTCCGCCCACGTCCGTAAGGTGCTCGCCGGAATTCCAGCAGGTCGCGAGCGGACAGCTCGTGAAGGTTTCGGCTTCGGGCGGAAACGGCGACTTCAGCTGGTCAGCCCCGGGAGGCGCTCCGGAGATCGGGGGGAATGCCGCCATCTTCAGCACTACCCACACAAGAACCGATAAAAGCCTGCTTCCTGAATCCAGGGAAATCACGGTCACGCGCGGCAACCAAAGCGCCTCGTGGTGTAAGGTCCAGGTGATGCCACCCGTTACGATATAAAGCCGGGAATAACGACCCCGCTCTATTAGTTTGCAGAGAGCAAGAGCCCGCCCCCCGGCGGGTTTTGGTTTCGTGTATCGTGTATAATAGAAGACATGGTGATCTACTTCGGCGCCGACCATCGCGGTTTTGAGCTCAAAAACAAACTGCGGACATACGCGACGAGTATCGGCTATGAGGTGGCGGACCTCGGCGCCGCTACGCTCGTGCCCGACGACGATTACACCGACTACGCTCGGGCCGTGGCCAAGAAAATAAGCTTGGACTCGATCTCCTCCCGCGGCATTCTTATCTGCGGTTCGGGCGTCGGTATGACTATCGCCGCCAATCGCTTTCCGAACGTGCGGGCGAATCTCGCGCTTTCGCCCGACCAGGTCTACGCCTCCCGGCACGACGACGACGCGAACATTCTCGTTATCGCCGCGGATTTCACCGATGAAAATGCGGCCGCCGGAATGGTAAAGGTATTTCTCACGACGCCCTTCGGCGCTGACACCCGATACCGTCGGCGGGTGGAGAAAATCGATGAGGGGCTGAACGTCTAATGTCCATGGAAGTTCTGCCGGTCGTGAATTGCCAGGATGAGGGATGCGTTCGGGGGGCTCTCGAGCGGGCGGCGACGTTTTTGCCCGAGGACTCTTGGATCCATCTCGATGTTGCCGATGGTCGGTTCACCGTTCACAAAACCTGGAGCGATCCCGCGTCTTGGGCCGCGTGGAGGGAACCGTATAAACTCGAAGTTCATCTCATGGTCGAGGAGCCCGAACGAGCGGTGCCGGAGTGGCTCGCGGCTGGCGCGAAGCGGCTCGTCGTCCACTACGAGGCGCTTGCCGATACCAGATTCCGCAAGGTGCCCGTCTCGCCCGAGGCGCTCGCGAACCGCATTCTCGAAATGGCAGGCGCGCGAAAGGTGCCGGTTTTTCTGGGCATCAATCCAGAGACGCCCGTCGAACCAATCGCGGATCTCATCGGTCGTTTCGCTGGCGCCCAAACGCTTGCGGTGACCCCCGGCCTCGCCGGTCAAAAATTTTTGCCGGTTGTGCTCGACAAGATATCTTTTTTGCGGCGGCGCTTGCCCAATGCTAAAATAGAAGTCGACGGTGGCATAAACCCGGAGACCGCCGGGCGCGCCAAGGCCGCCGGGGCCGATATTATTACTTCGGCAGATTACGTTTTCGGTTCGCCGAATCCCGGCGCGGCGTACGCCGATCTTTGTCGGATCTAGTGTATGGAACATTTAACAGACGCTAAATTGCGCGAACTTGAAATGAAGGCGAATCAGATCCGCGAGGACGTGATTCGTATGGTCTCTCACGCCGGTTCCGGCCACATCGCCGGGCCCCTCGGTATGGCCGATATCTTTGCGGCCCTCTATTTTCACATCCTAAATCATAGGCCGAAGCAACCGGACTGGTCGGAGCGCGATCGGGTGTTGCTCTCGAACGGTCACATCTGCCCGGTGCTCTACGCCGCTCTCGCCCGAGCCGGCTATTTTCCCGTGGACGAATTAAAAACCCTCCGCCGGCTCCATTCGCGGCTCCAGGGCCATCCTCATCGCTTGACCCTGCCCGGGCTCGAGTCAACCTCCGGGCCACTGGGTTCGGGTCTCTCTCAGGGCGTAGGTATGGCGCTGGCGGCTCGACTCGACAAGAAAAAACACCGTATCTACTGTTTGCTCTCTGACGGCGAGCATCAAGAGGGGAATCTTTGGGAGGCGGTCATGATGGCGGCTAAGGAGCGCTTGAGCAATCTCGCGGCAATCATCGACCGCAACAACATTCAGATCGACGGTTTCACCGAGCGCGTTATGCCGCTCGAGCCGCTTCGGGCGAAGTACGAATCATTCGGCTGGCACGTGCTCGAGATAAACGGCCACAGCTTTGAAGACATCGCGGCCGCCTGCGCCGAAGCCAGGGCGATCCACGAACAGCCGACGGCCATCATCGCGCACACCATCCCCGGGAAGGGCGTGGGTTTTATGGAAAATGATTATCTTTGGCACTCAAAACTGTTCAAGCCCGGCGAGGCCGAAGCGGCGCTTGCCGATCTGCGAACCATGAGGGGCCGGATACGATCGGAACATCAGTAAGTTAAGTTAGAATTTAGAATGTGGAATCTAGAATGTAGAAAAATTTATGAATAAGCATTCGTTAAAAGGATTCGCGAATGTCGCCGCCATTATTGTTGTCCTGCTGGTTCTGGCCGGAGGAGCCGGTTATTACGTTGTAAAGAAAAGAGAAGCGACCCAGCCTGTTGTTTTTTGCACGCAAGAAGCCAGGCAGTGCCCCGACGGAAGTTATGTGAGCCGGACTGGACCGAATTGCGAGTTCGCCGCGTGCCCCGCCACAACTCAAGGCGAAACCGCGAGTTGGCAAACCTATCGCAATGAGCAATATGGGTTTGAGTTTAGATATCCTGCTCGACTTCAGGAGGGCTACGATGCAAAAGATGATAGTTTCTTTTTCATACAACCCGACAATAGCGGAGGGGAAATAGTACTCTCGGTTATCAAAGAGCCGGTTATTAAAAGTCAGATCAAGTCGCTCTACGGCTTGGTAGACCTAAGTCGGATTAGGGGGCGGCTGATCGGCGGCAGAATTTCCTATTATTTTGAGGAGGGAGATGCAGGATGTGGAGGTCCTATTTTTCGCGTTCCTCTAAATAACAAAAACCATCTCTCGGTACAATTCGTGGATTGCGAAGAGGATGTGCCATATATCAGCCGAGAAGTGGACCAAATCCTCTCCACGTTCAAGTTCACAAAATGATTAACCCCGACGCAAAATTGAGTCCAAAGATTTTTTCCTCCGAAGGAGGATCCGCCTCCGGCGGAGATGCCGTCGAGATGAAACCGACCCGCGATGGTTTTGGCGTCGGCGTCCTTGTGGCGGGGGACAAAGACAAGAATGTCGTCGTTCTCTCGGCCGATCTTATCGAATCGACTCGCTCTGATGCCTTCGCGAAGAAGTACCCCGAGCGGTTTTTTGAGTGTGGCGTGGCCGAGCAGAATATGGCGGCGATAGCGGCGGGACTGGGCGTCTCGGGCAAAATTCCTTTTATCGCGTCCTACGCGACATTCTCTCCGGGGCGGAATTGGGAGCAGATTCGGACGACCGTGGCCTACAATGATTCGAACGTGAAGATTGCCGGCCATCACGCCGGTATCTCTGTCGGCCCCGACGGCGCCACTCATCAGGCCATCGAGGATATCGCCACGATGCGGGTCATCCCGAACATGCGGGTCATCTCGCCGTGCGATGCCATCGAAGCCAAAAAGGCGACCCTGGCCGCCGCGAAGATGTGGGGGCCGGTGTATCTTCGCTTCGCCCGCGAGAAGTCGCCCATCATGACGACCGAAGCGACACCCTTCGAACCAGGCGCGGCCTATCCGCTCTGGAAGTCGGCGAAGCCGCAGGTCATTATCGTGGGTACCGGGCCGATATTATATGAAGCACTTTTGGCCGCCCGCGAACTTGAGCGCCTAAAGATTGGAAGTGTCGTTCTGAACGCGCACACCATAAAACCTTTAGACGAAAGAACGATTGCTACCCTGGCCAAGAAAATAGGCGCCGTCGTTACGGTCGAGGAGCACAGCGTCTTGGGCGGCTTGGGCGGAGCTGTCGCGGAAGCGCTCGCGCGCCTCGCGCCGACCCCGATTGAGTTTATCGGCATGCAGGACGTTTTTGGTCAGTCCGGGGCGCCTAAAGAACTCATTGCTGCTTATGGCCTGAATGCTCCGGCGATCATTTCTGCTGCGAAGCGCGCTATCCGCCGGGCAGGATAGCTCGCCGCGGAGCCTCCTCCCTCATTCCCTTTGCCTCCGCCGTCATATAATGAGGCCATAAGCCCTGGGGCCAGATACCTCTGGACGCCAGGCCCGGCCAAAATGACCCCCGCTTATCGCTTTTTTCACTATCATTAAGATTCAATTGTAACTTAAGGATAGTAACCGTTTTTGTCATTATCAATTTTATTGTTTGATTGGTACGGACATCGCGTAGCCCAAGATTGCCCAGGGGAAACGAGGAAGAGAAGATGATCCTCTCTTCTGGTATAATGAAAATCATATGTTCGACGTTATCACCATCGGGACCGCGACGCGCGACACCTTTGTCACGAGTTCCAGATTTCGCACCCTGAAGGACGCGGCCCATCTCCGTCGTCTGGGCTTTCCGACCGGCGAGGCCGAGTGCCTGCCCTTGGGGGGCAAAGTCGAGATAGAGCGTCCGATCGCCACAGTGGGCGGCGGCGCGGCCAATGCCGCCGTCACCTTCGCCCGGCAGGGATTTAAAACAGCGGCGGTCGCGAAGATCGGTCGCGATGAGTACGGTCGCGCGGTCGTCGCCGACTTGCGTCGCGAGCATGTGGCGGCCCTCACAACCATCGACCCCGGCGCGCCCACGGCCTCTTCGGTCATTCTCCTCACGGGGGCGGGCCCCGTTAGAAACAGGTCGCCCCGAGGCGGCCGTAGCCGTGCCTTCGGCAGGGCGGCTTCTAACGGGGCGGGGGAGCGGACCATTTTGAACTATCGCGGCGCCTCGGAGGACCTCACGCTTCGCGATGTGCCTTTCCGGCGCCTCAAGGCGCGCTGGGCCTATATCGTCCCCGGACGGATTCCGCTTTCGGTCATCACTGCGTTCATCACGAAACTTAAATCTGACGGCACGCGCGTGGCCATGAACCCGTCGAAATACTATTTGGAACTCGGAGCGCAGCGCCTCGCACCGATCTTAAAGCAGCTTGACGTGGTCACGCTGAATCGCGAAGAAGCCGCCTACTTGACCGGTAAAAAATACAACGATCTTCATGGTCTCTTCCGCGCCTTCGACGAGCTTGTGCCGGGATTCGCCGTCATGACCGACGGGCCGAAGGGCGTTGCTGTTTCCGATGGTCGCACCATCTGGCATGCCGGCGTGTTCAAAGAAAAAAAGATCGTTGATCGCACCGGCTCGGGCGATGCTTTCGGTAGCGGCTTTGTGGCCGGACTCATTCGCTTCGGCCGCACACCAGAAGGCGTTGAAGCCGCCATCCGTCTGGGGAGCGCCAACGCCACCTCGGTCGTTGAGGCCATTGGCGCCCAGCCGGGCATCATCACGAGGCGGGCGTTCCGGACCGAGCGCCGATGGCAGTCGTTCCGCGTCAAACAAACCAAACTTATTTCATGAACAAAGGAGCAGGAGAAAAACTCGCCCGCATTCTGGGCGTCACCCCGGACACGCTTGATGATCTCGACCGCGAAATGGCCGCGCGGCTCGGCCGGACCGGCGTCGTGGAAAATCTCGTCGAGGAAAACGAGCGTCACATTGAAAGGATGCTCGCCGGCCTCGGCGCGGCGCGCGACGAGGTGCGGGCCGAGGAGGTACGAAACGTCCTTCGCGAAGCGGCCGGACAGCACGAAACGCAACTCCTCGCTTATTTGAAAACGGCGCCCGGCAAAGACGACTTCGAACGGGCGGCGGCGCTCGCGAAACGCATTGCCCGGATCGGCCGGGGCTTTTTCCTTAAGAAATCTTTCGGGGCGGAGATTTTAGAGAAGAACCGGCCCGACAACCTCCTCAAGTTTTTGGGTTATGCGGACATCGGGACAATGCTTAAACATCACGATGTAACGGAGATCTGGAGCGCGCTCCGGTTTATCGAGAGCGATAAATGGATGCACGAAACCTTCGAGAAGGGCTACGGCAACTTCACAGCCGCGGATTTTGAAGAACGGGACGTCGAGATCAAAGTGCTTGGCCCCGAGTGGCACGAGATCGCGAAGAAGTTTGTGGCCAAAAAACACCACAACGTGAGCCACCTGAAGGAGTTCGGCGTCATTTTTTTGAATGCCATCAGCGAGGACATCCAAGGCAAATTCGTGCGTGATTTCGCCCTCCTCCTGCACTACTTCCACGAGATTGATTTCTACTCCAAGCTCTTCCGGCGGTACGCCGCGGGCCCCGGTTTTCCCGAGCGGCTCAAGGCCCTGCTTCGGGGCGACGTCAAGGATGTCCGGACGGTCGCGCCCGGCGAGTGGCTCATCGTCCAGCGGTACCTCGCCAAGATCGATCCCCAGGACCCGCGCCTCTTCCTGCCGCGCGTAAATCCCGAATCGATTCACTGGATGCGGGGCGAGCGTGATCTCGCCTCCCTCGGCCAAGAACGGCCCGATCTCGACTTGGAACTCTGGCTCGACCTCGACTGGGTGGGTTCGGTTTTTGATCACGGCAACGAGCGCATCGTGAGCTTTGACCTTGAGGACAACGCAATGTCAGAGGTCTCCTTTAGGGAGGGAAAGAATGAATTTTTCAATTACCACCAGCGGGAGGCGCTCTGGACCAAGCTCTTCTTCCGGTACGCCGGCGGCGAGATGGCGGCCGAGCGGCTTCTGATAGAAAATTACGATAAGGGGTCGGTCGTATTCAAGAAACGGTAGAAGCCGCAAGAACATCATGAAATCACTCCGGGAGGCGCTCGTCGAAGCGAAACAATCCGGCCGGGCGCTCGGCCACTTCAATATCTCCGACCTGGCGGGCCTCAAGGCCATCGTCGCGGCCGCGCGCGAGCTTGGCGTGCCCGTCGTGATCGGCGTTTCCGAAGGGGAGCGTGAATTTCTTGGCGTCCGCGAAGTTGCCGCCCTAGTCCGAACATTACGCGAAGAGTTACAACACCCGATTTACTTAAACGCCGATCACACCCACTCGCTTGAGAAAGCCATCGAGGCCGCCCGGGCTGGTTTTGACGAAATAATTTTCGATGCCTCGAAATTGCCGCTTGAGGAAAATATCCGACAGACGAAGGCGGCGGTGCTCTCTATTCGCGCCGTGAATCCCGAAATAGTCATTGAAGGCGAAATCGGCTACATCGGGAGTTCCTCGGAGATTATGGAGAGCGTCCCCGAGGGCGCGGCGCTTACGGAGGGCGCGCTCACGACGCCCGAAGAAGCGGTCCGCTTCGTCGCGGAAACCGGCGTCGATGTGCTCGCTCCCGCCGTCGGCAACATGCACGGACTTTTGGCTTCGATGGTCCGAGGCGAGACGCACAAAGAGTTGAACATCGAGCGCATCAAGGCGCTCGCCGCGGTCGTAAATATCCCGATGACGCTCCACGGCGGTTCGGGCACCGCCGACGAGGGCTTCGTGGCCGCCGTTAAGGCCGGCATGACCATCGTCCACGTGAATACCGAAATCCGCCTCGCCTGGCGGCGCGGCCTCGAAGCGTCGCTCGCCAAAGATAAAAACGAGGTCGCGCCTTATAAGATATTACCGGGTGCAGTTCTCGCGGTGCAGAAGGTGGTCGAAGACCGCCTCCGCCTCTTTAACGGTCTTTAAAAAACACAATGCCCCGGCGGAGCATTGTGCTCGCGGGGCATGCGATGGCCGTCGCTTACTGCGGCGGGGTGTCGGAAATCGGTTTGCCGTTCACCTTTGTGACGAAGCGGTCCCAGCCGCCACCGCCAATGGATGGGTAGTCTTTCCCGAGAGTCACCCGCTTCTTGCTAGCGTAGTTGAAAAGCTCCCAGTACTCGGTCGTCACCGTGTCTCCGACGGCAACGCTACCCCGCGGGGTGGTGGCACCGTAGAACTCTTCGCCTCGCTCGAAGATGCAGCGGTCGACGCCGGTTCCCGGCACGCGGTGGATTTCGAGGACGATTCCCTCCCGCGTGAACTTGCCGGGAGAATAGACCGCCTGCACGACACGCCGTTCTCCCTTGAGGAAGTCATGGATCTCAACGATGACGACCGAAGCGGCGAGCATCACCATAATCAACAACAATAACTTCCTCATCGAAACCCTCCTTTTTGGGTTCGTTTTTTGTTGGGACGTAAATGCTGGCGATATTTTAACAATACTATTATATTTTGTCAATATTTCACAAATATTTTCCGGTTAGATGTTTACATTTACAATATCCCCCATATTGCGCAGGATTTCTCTGCGCGGGAAGCTCTCGGAGCTCCGACGCTCGTTGGCATGCGTCTTAAATATCGTCGGAGCGAGAGGCAGGCCCGCCGTTTTGCTATAAAAACGGCGAGGCCGGTTCCCGCACTGGGAAATCCTGTGGCCTAGTTGCCAAGGCCCGTTTTCCCTGCTAAGCTAGCCCCCGTATGGAAATCATTGAACTTCAGGCAACCAAACGCGAAGCCATGGGTGGCGCCGTGGGCATGCTCCGGGAGGAGGGGCTTTTGCCGGCCGAACTCTATGGCCGCGGCATTTCGAACATTCACCTGTCCATAAGCGCCAAGGATTTTAATCGCGTCTTAAAGGCGGCAGGCGAGACGACCATCGTAGAGGTCGTGATCGGCGCTGAAAAGCATCCCGTTTTGATCCACGACATTCAGCGTGACCGTATCGAAGGCACGCCGGTGCACGTTGATTTTTATCAGGTCCGTTTGGACGAGAAGATCAAGGCGCACATCCCGCTTGAATTCACGGGTGAGGCGCCGGCGGTCAAAGCCCTCGGCGGCGTTTTGAACAAGTCCATGAGTGAGATAGAGGTCGAGGCCTTGCCAGCGAATCTGCCGCACGGCCTTAAGATCGACCTTTCGGTGCTCGCCGAACTCAATCAAAGTATCTACGTGAAAGACGTTGTCGTCCCGGCTGGGGTCAAGATCCTTGTTGATCCGGAATCGGTGCTCGTCACGGTGACCGAGATGATGGCCGAAGAGGTGGTTCCAGTCGCGCCCGTCGCCATCGAGGACGTGAAGGTGGAATCCGAAGAGAAGAAGGCGGAGCGGGAAAAAGAAAAGGCGGCAGTTGAGGAAAAGTAGTTGTGGAGACCGGCGATGTGCCTGCGCCGTTCGGGAACGAATCACGAACGGCGTTTTTCACTCCTGTTTGCTGGTCTCTGCGCGTCCTTGAGTCAGCGTGATACAATGAATAGCGTGGGCTCCTTCCTTGGGCCCTGTTTCCCTTTCCTGTCATGGCAGATCGACCAAGACCAAAAGTTTTAAGCGATATCCGGCGTGGCGGCGCTAGCGCCTTCCGGCCCGGTCTCCGCCGGGTCAATCTCGGTTATCGGAAAACATATCGCCTCCCCGCGACGGCCATCCTTCGCGGGGTAGTTCTTGTTTTGGCTTCGTGGTATCTCATCCTGGGTTCGGCGGCGGCGCCCACCATGCCAAGTTTGGCGGCCAATGCCGCGACGGCCGAAGACGAACGGCGGGATCTCGAGGAACAACTGAAACAGCTCGAGGGTCAGATCGACCAGTACGAGGGTCAGATCACGAGTTATCAAAAGCAAGGCGGCACCCTGAAGGGCGAGATATCGAAATTAAACAGCAAGATCGCGAAGTTAAACCTCCAAATCAAGGCCGTGAACCTCACCCTCGTCCAGCTCGACCGGAAGCTCACCGACACGCAGTCGCAGATCGCCGCGACCGAAACCGATATCGGTCGCAATCAGAGCGCGCTCGTTTCGCTCGTGCAGGAGCTCTATCAAGCCGATCAAGCCACGCTCCTCGAGGTGTTCTTGAAAAATCCAAAACTCTCCGACTTCTTCGGCGATCTCAACAATCTCACCCTCCTGCAGAACAATTTACGCACGACGATCAAGCAGACCATGGACCTCCGGGACCAGCTCCAGGACCAGAAGGACCAGTACGCGCTCGCCCGGGCCGATGCCGAAACCATACGCAAGTATCAGGCGGCCCAGAAAGTAGAAACAGATCAGATCAAGAGCCAGAAAAATCAACTTCTCGAGGTAACCAAGGGCCAGGAATCGAAATACCAGACCCTCCTTAAGGAAACAAAGAAGTCAGCCGCCGAAATCAGGAGCCGCATCTTCCGGCTCTTGGGTGGCGGCGAGCTCTCGTTCGAGCAGGCCTATCAATACGCAAAACTCGCCTCCGGCGCGACGGGCGTTCGGCCAGCCATGATTCTGGCGGTACTCGACCGCGAGTCGGCGCTCGGAAAGAACGTCGGCCGCTGCAGCTACAAAACCTCGATGAGTCCGAAGAACCAGGAAATATTCCTTAAGATCGTAGCCGAGCTTAATTTGAACCCCGATTCGATGCTCGTGTCCTGCGCCAATGCCGACGGCGTCTACGGCGGCGCTCTGGGTCCGGCGCAGTTCATCCCGTCGACCTGGATGATGTATCGCGAATCGGTGGCGAAGATAACCGGCCGCAGTCCGGCCTCGCCCTGGAACAACGCCGACGCTTTTGTGGCCACCGCGCTTTACTTGCGCGATGCCGGCGCCGCGAACGCGACCATCGCCAGTGAGCGCAAAGCCGCGGCCCGTTACTATGCCGGCGGTAACTGGTCCCGCTTCCTCTGGACGTACGGCGAGGCGGTCGTCTCCCGCGCCGAGCGCTTCCAAGATGACATCGACATCCTAAGCGGCTAAACTAGTTCACCAGTCGACTAGTCACTAGTTAGCTGGCATTACCCCCCCCATGGTTAAAAAAATTGTTTTTCCGAACGGCCTGCGTCTTCTCTTGGCTCCCCGGCCGAAGGCGCTCGCCTCGACCGTCCTCGTGCTCGTCGAGGCCGGTTCGGAGTATGAAACAAAACGCACGAGCGGCCTCTCGCACTTTTTGGAACATATGTGTTTCAAGGGCACGGTGCGGCGCCCGACGCACGCGGTGATCGCGAACGAGCTGGCCTCGCTCGGCGCGGCGAACAACGCCTTCACGAGCCAGGAGTACACCGGCTACTGGGCCAAGGCGGAGAGCCATAAACTCGCGCAAATCATCGACATCATCTCCGACTTGTACTTGAACCCGATCTTCGATCCGAAGGAAATAGACAAAGAGCGCGGCGTCATCATCGAGGAGCTTAATACGTATGAAGACACGCCCACCGATGACGTTCACAACGTCTGGAGTAAACTGCTTTACGGCGACCAGCCGGCGGGTTGGGACGTTGGCGGCCGGAAAGAAATTATCCGCAAGCTCACCCAGGAGGATTTTCTTTCCTATCGTAGGGACCGATATACGCCGCCGAACACGGTGGTTGTTGTTTCCGGGCATTTTCGCGAGCGCGATGTCGTCGCGGCCGTGCGCGAGCGCTTTGGCCATTTGCCTTGGGCGCGACGGAGGGCGAAGCCAAAAACGGAAGAGCGCCAAACAAAGCCGCAGGTAGCGGTGAAGTTCAAAAAGTCCGACCAGAGCCATCTCGTGCTCGGCGTCCGCGCTTTCGATATTTTCGACAAGCGCCGCCACGCGCTCCAGACACTCTCGGACATCGTGGGCGGGGGAATGAGCTCGCGGCTTTTCCACCGGGTCCGCGAAGACCTGGGCGCGGCCTACTATATCGGCGCGGGGGCGGAACTGCTTCTCGATCACGGCGCCTTTACTGTTTCGGCGGGCGTCGACCGCAATCGCATTGTCGAGGTTATGGGCGTCATCATCGAAGAGCTTCGCCGACTTACCAAGGACCTCGTGCCGCCCCAAGAACTCCGAAAGACCAAGGACCACATGATCGGGAAGATGGTTCTTGGGCTTGAGACATCGGATGAAATCGCCGGATTTTACGGCGGCCAGGAGATTCTTACAAAGAAGCTCAAGGAGCCGAATGAGGTCATTCGCGATCTTAAGGCCGTGACGGCCGAGGAAATCAGGGCCGTGGCCCGGGCCCTATTTACCGACCGTCGCCTTAATTTCGCCGTCATCGGCCCCTACGCCAAGGACGACTCCTTCCGGCGCGCGCTTCACTTCTAACCCGTCGGCCACGGTCATCCATCCCCCAGGGGAAGCGTTGCCCGGTACCACAACCACGCGGTTCGTATCCGAGCATTCTCGGTGTTCACGGTGTAATTATGGCTGTTACACATGCGGTGCGGTTGTAGTGCCGGGCGTTGCCTTCCGGCCCGGTCGGCGATACACTGAAGGAAATAAACCCTCAGTTAAAAATTGGTCCTATGGCGGAGAAACGAACTTACGATATTTCCTGGGTCACCCTTTGGCGGATTCTTTTTTTCGTCACCCTGGTCACCCTCATGTTCTACGGCCGGAGGATCCTCCTCGGCTTGTTTCTCGCCATCGTCATTTCTTCGGGTTTGGAATTTATCGTGAGTTTCCTGGAGCGCCGGGGGATACCGCGCACGATCGGCGTCATTTTGATATTTTTGACGGGCGCCCTCGTCGCCATCGCCATCATCTACACGGTCGTTCCTCTCGTTATCGTCGATTTGAATAACATCTTCGCGAAGATCGAGAAACTCGGCGCGAGCCCGGTGTGGGGCCAGTTTATCACGCCGAAAACAACGCAGTCGCTTTCGGCTTTCGTTAACCGGATTTCCGCGCAATTTTTCTCGGGCGGCGCTTCGCCGCTCGGGGCATTTTCCGACATCGTGGGAAGCGTCGCCTTGGGCATCTCGGTTCTCATCAGCTCGTTCTATTTGAGTTTGAGCCGGAACGGCGTCGAGCGATTCATCCTGGCCATCATGCCTGCCGATTACGAATCCACCGCCATCCGCGTTTACGAACGCTCGATCCGCCGCATCGGTTTTTGGTTCCAAAGTCAGCTTCTCCTGTCGCTTATCATGGGCGGCCTCGTGCTTGCGGCGCTCCTCATCCTGGGCGTTCGCTATGCTTTCATCTTGGCGTTTCTTACCGGCGTCTTTGAGCTCGTGCCATTTGTCGGTCCCATTCTTGCCGGATCGGCCTCGGTGCTCTCGGCCTTGACCAGCTCTCCGGAGCTTGCCGTGACGACGCTCATCGTTTTCGTTCTCATCCACCAGATCGAAAGCCATCTTCTCGTGCCGATACTGATCGGTCGAAACGTGGGGTTGCATCCGGTCGTTGTCATCATCGCTCTCCTTATGGGCGCCGAAATCGGCGGCTTTCTGGGGATCTTGATCGCGGTGCCTTCGGCAGTCGTCTTCCAGGAGATAATCGAAAATTGGTCCGATCGGAAGAAGATGCCCGCCGTCGCCGCTCTTTAGAAGATGAAAAGGTATCTTACGACCACACTGCCCTACGTGAATGCCGCGCCGCATATCGGTTTCGCGCTTGAGATCATTCGAGCGGATATTCTGGTACGCGCTTGGCGCGCTCTCGGCCACGAGGTTTTTTTCAACACCGGCACCGACGAGCACGGTCTGAAGATCTATCAAAATGCGCTTGAGGCGGGCAAGGACCCACGGATCTACGCGGACGAGCACGCCGCGAAATTCCGCGACCTGGAGCGCCTTTTGAATCTCGACCATCCAACCTTTATTCGAACGACCGATCCGCATCACTTGGCGGCGGCGCAAGAGTTTTGGCGGCGCTGTGCCGCGAAGGGCGATATTTACAAAAAAAATTACGAGGTGAAGTACTGCGTTGGTTGCGAGCTCGAGAAGACCGACTCCGAACTCGTGGCCGGTCGGTGCTCCATTCATCCGAGTCGTGAAATAGAGTTAATAAAAGAAGAGAACTACTTCTTCCGTTTTTCAAAGTATCAAGAGCCGCTCCTCGGGCTTTATGAGCGGTACCCGGATTTCGTTGTGCCGGCGTTTCGGCAAGAGGAGATCAAGCAATTCGTCTCCGCCGGCCTTCGTGATTTCAGCATTTCTCGTCTCAAAGCCAAAATGCCCTGGGGCGTGCCCGTGCCCGAAGACGAGACCCAGGTGATGTACGTCTGGTTCGACGCGCTCGTGAACTACGTTTCGACGCTTGGCTGGCCCTCCGTAGCCTTGGCGAAGGAGGGCAAGCCATCTAAGTTTGAGGAATTTTGGGGTACGAAAGAAGCTCCCCAGGCCGTTCAGATCGCGGGCAAGGACAACCTCCGCCAGCAGGCGGCCATGTGGCAGGCGATGCTTATCTCGGCGGGACTCCCGACCTCGCGGAAGATTTTGGTGAACGGTTTTATTACAATTGGCGGCGCCAAGATGTCGAAGAGCGCCGGTCGCGTCATCGACCCGGTCGCGCTCGTCGCCGAATACGGCGCGGATGCCCTCCGGTTTTGGGTGGCGCGCGAGGCGAACGCTTTCGAGGACAGCGACTTCACTCCGGAAAAATTTAAAGAAATTTATAACGCCAATCTGGCAAACGGCCTGGGCAATCTTGCGAGCCGCATCCTCAAGATGGCCGAAGCGAATGATGCCTGGCCGGATTTGACGGCGCCCGGGGAAGTTCTCGAAGAGGTGAGCGACCAAGCCGGAATCAAAACGGCCATGGATGCTATCTGGAACGGACTTGAGGGACTTGACCGCCGCGTTCAAGAGAAAGAACCGTTTAAGCTCGTGAAGAGCGACCCCGCAAAAGGCGTGGAGGAGATCAAAGAACTTGTCACGCAGTTGTGGTACAAAGCGATTTCCCTGAAGCCGTTTCTCCCCGAAGCGGCCAAAAGAATCGAAGAGGCGATCCAAGCGCACAAGTCGTTCGCGACCCCGCTCTTCCCTCGGAAGTGATGATTCGTA
>ERZ1292623.2242-Hain-H51-01um-R1-2242-length-17591-cov-8_pt1 | contig 17591 bp, 24 predicted proteins | sample MGYA00564398_ERZ1292623 | MGnify/ENA primary metagenome ERZ1292623 (study PRJEB36523, sample SAMEA6512633) | groundwater metagenome | collected 2019-01-07 | study: AquaDiva: Metagenomics assemblies of 32 groundwater samples | reverse complement strand
GCCACTATGCCCATGTGGACGCTCCCGGACACGCCGACTACATCAAGAACATGATCACCGGTGCCGCCCAAATGGATGCCGCTATTATCGTTGTTGGCGCTTCTGACGGTCCGATGCCGCAGACCCGCGAGCACATATTGCTTGCGAAGCAGGTAGGCGTGCCGTACCTCGTTGTGTTTCTCAACAAAGTTGATCAGGTTGACGATCCGGAAATGCTTGACCTCGTTGAAGCTGAAATCCGCGAACTTTTAACCAAGAACGGTTTTCCGGGCGACAAGACCCCGATTATCCGCGGTTCCGGTCTTAAGGCGTTGGAAGCCAAAGACAAGAACGACGAGTGGTTGCTAAAAGTCAAAGAACTCATTGATACGATTGATACTTATGTTCCCGATCCACAGCGTCCGGTTGACCAGCCGTTCCTTATGCCGATTGAAGACGTGTTCTCTATTGAAGGCCGCGGTACAGTTGTTACCGGCCGTATAGAGCGCGGCAAGGTTAAACTCAACGAAGAAATTGAAGTTGTCGGTATCCGCCCGACCCAGAAGACGGTTGTTACGGGTATTGAAATGTTCAACAAATCGCTTGACGAAGGTTTGGCCGGCGACAACGCTGGTGTCCTTATCCGCGGCTTGAAGAAAGAAGACGTAGAGCGCGGCCAGGTTCTCGCTAAACCGGGTTCCGTTACCCCGCACACCGAGTTTGATGCCGAGATCTACGTTCTCACCAAAGAAGAAGGCGGCCGCCACACTCCGTTCCTCAAGGGCTACAAGCCGCAGTTCTACTTCCGCACTACGGATGTAACCGGCGAAGTCATGCTTCCGGATGGTGTAGAGATGGTCATGCCGGGCGATACCGCCAACCTTAAAGTCAAACTGATCGTGCCGATTGCCATGGAAGAGAAACAGCGCTTCGCCATTCGCGAAGGCGGCAAGACGGTTGGTGCAGGAGCCGTAACCAAGATTCATGCATAAATAATAATCCCCAGCCCTCTTTTGAGAGGGCTGGGTCGTTCTTTATCAAAAGCAGATGGCTAAACAATCAGAATCAACCCAGCGAATTCGCATCAAGCTAAAAGCCTACGATACGAAGATCATTGATAAGTCAGCTCTCCAAATCGTTGAAACGATAGAGCGTTACGGTGGTACTCCCAAGGGTCCGGTTCCGTTGCCGACGGAAATCCGCAAGTACACCGTTAACCGAGCAAGCTTTATTGACAAGAGCTCGCGTGAACAGTTTGAGATGAGGATCCATAAGCGTCTTATTGATATCACCAGTCCGACAGCAAAGATCGTTGATGCCCTAACAAATCTAAGTTTGCCGGCCGGGGTAGACATTGAAATAAAAATGCAATAATTCTAGTACTGCTTTACTCTCCGCCCAAGTCTTCTCAAGGGGCTTGGGCGGGGGAATAAGGTAGAACCCGTACCTTACCCGCCCGCAAAATAATCCGGCGGCGTGACAGTCCTGTAGCGTTCGTATCGCCCAGGAATGTCCTGGCTTTTTGTTTGGTTTTTATTTAGATAAAAACCAAACAGGCAGATTCATTGCCGCTAGGCTTAGATGAATCTGACGCTACAATGCAAATAGGCAGAATCGTTGCGCGAAACGCTTGAACGATTCTGACTTTCATAAGTTTTTTGGGTAAATTAATGACAAGCTTCATTCTTGCAACCAAGGTCGGCATGACCCAAATATTTAACGAAGACGGCGCCGTAGTTCCGGTGACCGTTCTTGAGGTTGCTCCGAATGTGATTACCCAGGTAAAAAACTCGGACAAAGACGGCTATAAAGCCGTTCAAGTCGGGACCAAAACCAAGAAGCATCTTTCTAAAGCTCTTGCCGGACACCTCAAGGATCTCGGTAATCTTCGCTTTTTAAGAGAATTCAGGGTTTCTGACGATTTTTCCATGAATCGCGGCGACAAGATTGAGTTGAGCACGTTTGCTCCCGGAGACAAGGTTAAAGTAACCGGGATTTCAAAAGGTAAGGGTTTTGCCGGCGGCATGAAACGCCATGGTTTCCACGGTATGCCTTCCAGTCACGGCCACAAAGCAGTCAAGCGCCACATCGGTTCTATCGGTCAACGCTTTCCTCAGCACACTCTAAAGGGTAAGCGCATGGCCGGCCATATGGGTAGCGTAAATGTTTCAGTTCGTGGTCTGAAGGTTGCCAAAATTGATACCGAGAACGGCCTCATGGCGGTTACCGGGGCAGTGCCGGGCAACCGCGGCGGCCTCGTGGTGGTTACGAAGATTTCATAATACATATTCATGGAACTGCCATTATACAATCAAGAAGCGCAGTCAGTCGGAACCGTCAAACTCGCGGACGGAGTTTTCGGAGTTCCCATGAATCAGGATCTACTCCACCAAGTCGTCTCTTCTCAGATGGCCAACCAACGCCAGTCAATCGCGCATACCAAAACACGGAGTGAAGTTCGCGGAGGCGGTAAAAAACCATGGCAGCAAAAAGGCACCGGCCGCGCTCGCCACGGCTCCATTCGCTCTCCTATCTGGAAAGGCGGCGGCGCCACCTTCGGACCCCGCAACGACAAGAATTTTAAAAAGAAAATTAACCGCGCAATGGCTCGCAAAGCTCTCGCTGTTGCCCTTTCTTCAAAGGCAAACGAGAAACAAATTTTAATGTTAGACGGGCTAAAAATTGCCGATGCTAAGACAAAAGAGGCATCTCGCGTTCTTAACGGTCTCCGCCAGTACTTTACCGGATCAAAGACAAAAGCGCCGAGCACGCTGGTGGTATTGCCGGCCGAAACAGGAAGCGATTTAAATATTCGCGCTTTCCGGAATATCCCGCGCGTAGAATTAAGGTCCGCAAAGGACTTGAACGCGCTCATCGCGCTCTCGTTCCAACAGCTTTTGATTACCAAGGATGCCGCCGCCGAAATTGAAAAGCTTTTCATTAAGAAGCAGGCCGCATAAGACCATGAAATTGAATCCTTTTTCAAAATCAGAGCCCAAGGTGAAAACACCGGCGAAAGAAGCGGATGTTTCGGTTCGCGCGACAGTGCCTCTTGAAAAAGCGTCAGCCTCTCTTCTGGAAAATATTTACGTAAGCGAAAAGGCTTCCCGGCTTCAGGCGGAAGACAATACTTTTGTATTCAGAGTTGCCGATACCGCAACTAAGTCGGAAGTAAGTAAGGCAATTGAGAAGAGGTATGGCGTAAAAGTTTCCAAGGTCAGGGTTATTTCCTCCCCGCGCAAACGACGCGATACCGGACGATTTCCTGGATACAAAGCCGGATTTAAAAAGGCATTGGTTACGCTTGAAAAAGGCCAGACCATTACTCAAGCCCAACCATAAAGCAAACCCTGAAACATGAAGAATTACCGTCCAACAACTCCTTCTCGTCGGCACATGCAGGGCTATGACTTTAGCGCCCTCGCCGATATTAAACCAATCAAGCGTTTGACTGGCGGTTTCAAGCGCGCGGTAGGACGAAACAACCAGGGCCGCATTACCAGTCAGCATCGCGGCGGCGGCGTGAAGCGTCTTTACCGCGATATTGATTTTCGCCAGAATAAATTAAACATCTCTGGCTCTGTTGTTGCTCTTGAATACGATCCGAACCGCACTGCCCGTATTGCAAGAATTCATTTTGTAGACGGTGATCAACGCTATATTATTGCTCCGCAAGGCATCTCGACCGGAGACAAGATTATTGTTTCTGAAAAGGCCCCAATTCGTCCGGGAAATCGTATGCAATTAAAAAATATTCCCCAGGGAACCCTAGTTCATAATATTGAATTATTCCCGGGCCGCGGCGGGCGCATTGTGCGCTCGGCCGGTAGTGGCGCAACTGTTTTGGCAAATGAGGGCAACCTGGTGCAGGTAGTCATGCCTTCTTCGGAAGTTCGCATGATTCCGGGCGATGCCTATGCTTCTATCGGACAAGTTTCAAATTCTGAACATGCTCTTATTTCGCTTGGAAAAGCCGGGCGTTCCCGCTGGATCGGTCGCCGACCAAAGGTTCGCGGCACGGCTATGAACCCGGTTGACCACCCGCATGGCGGCGGTGAAGGACGCCAAGGCCGAGGTACGCGCCGTCCGAAGACACGCCACGGTAAGATTACTGGCGGTCATAAGACGCGTAATAAGAAAAAGAAGTCTGGCAAGTTTATCATGCGCCGCAGAACTAAATAATCACCATGAGCAGATCACTCAAAAAAGGACCCTACGTAGACCCGCGCGTAACCAAGAAATTGGTTGGCTTAAAACCGGGCGACCGCACGGTTATCAAAACCTGGGCGCGCGCTTGCACCATCATTCCTGAGATGATAGGGTTTACCTTCGGTGTTCATAATGGGCGTGTCCATATCCCAGTTTTAGTGACGGAAGATATGATCGGACATAAACTGGGCGAGTTTGCACACACAAAGAAGTTCCAGCGCCACGGAGGCCGAATGCAGAAAGAACTTGAAATTGCCGCAAAACAGAAAGAGCTTGATGCTGCCAAAGCAGCCAAAGCGGAACCAGCAGCTGCTGTCGCTCCAGCCAAAAAATAGAACAACATGGAAACGACTTCACGCCTCAATTCGCTTCGCCTTGCACCCCGAAAAGTTCGGGCGGTTATTGATACCGTCCGTGGCAAGGATGTTGTGAAAGCCATTGCGCAGCTTGAACATCTCATTCGTCGGCCGGCACACCCGATTTTGAAACTTCTTAATTCCGCCGTTGCAAACGCGGAGCAGAACTTCCAAATGGTTCGCGAAAACTTGTTCATCAAGAAAATATTCGTAGACGAGGGTGTGAAGCTGAAGCGTTATATGCCTCGCGCACAAGGTCGCGCCACCCCAATTCATAAAACCATAAGCCGGGTAACCATTATTTTAGACGAACGTGTTTCGGGTATGCGTAAACAGCAAATGGCCAAACAAGATAAAGAGACTGAATCAACACCGATTGAATCAGAATCAAAAACATCAACCCGCTCTTCAGACTCCGGAAAACCGGAAATAAAGCCCGCTTCGCCAAGGCTTGAGCGAGGCGAGAGAGAAATGGGTAAAAAGAAAAGTCTTTTCGGCGGCGTAGCTAAAAAGATGTTCCAACGTAAATCCGTTTAATAACAACAGAGTTCCCTTCGGGGTCGCCAGCGCGTGTCCCCATTGTCCGTCTCGCGAGCTTATAAGGAGACAAAACAATGGGGCCCCTCGCGGGCGACCCACGGGGAGCCCACTCCGAAAATGGGACAAAAGATTTCACCAACTTCACTTCGCATCGGCATCATAAAGGACTGGGCATCCCGCTGGTTTGGCGGCGACAAATATACATCTTATTTGAAAGATGATATGGCGGTGCGCAACTTTCTTGAGAAGAAATTGCGCACAATGGCCGTTGATCGGGTTGAGATTGAACGCGGAACTGATCAGCTCACGATTACTATTTATACTGCTCGTCCCGGGTTGATTATCGGTCGCGGCGGAAGCGGCATTGAAGAGCTTCGCGTCGCTGTTAGACGCATTCTTAAAAAGAAAGTCACAGTCCGGCTGGAAATCAAAGAGGTTTCAAACCCGGAAGCATCGGCCGCAATTATGGCTGAAGCCCTTGCTGAACAGCTTGAGCGGCGCGTTCCATTCCGACGTTTGATGAAACAGACGCTTGCCAAGATTGTTTCCAGCCGTGATGTTAAGGGAGCGAAAATCCAGCTTGGCGGGCGATTGGACGGCGCTGAAATCGCGCGCGTTGAGCATCTTGAAGAGGGAAGCCTGCCGCTTCAGACGCTTCGCGCCGATATCAATTTTGCCAGAGCAACCGCGCATACAACCTATGGTACGATTGGTGTTAAGGTTTGGATCTACCGTGGCGAAGTTTTTGAGAAATAAAGATAAATCTATACCATGCTTCAACCAAGCCGAATAAGGCACCGAAAAGTTCATAAGGGAAGAATTGCAACTCGCGCAACTCGCGGAGTGTCCTTAAGCTTCGGAAGCTTCGGGTTGAAGTCCGAGGAATCGTCCTGGATTACGTCAGCCCAACTTGAGTCAGCCCGCCGCGCGCTTGCCAGATTCGTCCAGCGTGGAGGCAAAATTTGGACTCGCGTATTTCCGGATAAGCCTCGTACTGCAAAGAGCGGAGAGGTTGGTCTTGGCGGCGGCGCCGGCGCATTATCGCACTTTGTTGTTCCGGTTGAAGCGGGCCGAATCATGTTTGAAGTTGATGGCCTGGCCGAAACGGTTGCCCGCGAGGCATTGACTCGCGCAGCTCACAAGTTGCCGATTAAGACGAAAATCATAAAGCGCCAAACATAATACAGAGATATGAAAATATCAGAACTTCGTCCAAAATCAGTCGGCGAACTTGAAGCCCACGCTAAGGAATTGCGAGCCAAACTTATTGATATGCGCTTTGAACTTAAGGATAAAAAACTTAAGAATGTAGCGAGCGTTTCTCAGGTCAAGCGCGACCTCGCCCAGACGCTTACCATCTTGCGCGAAAAGAAATTTTCAGTATAATACTTAGGACCATGACCTCAACAACCACACAACCAAACCCAACTCTCGGCCGCACCCTGCGCGGCGTGGTTGTTTCTGACAAAATGACCAAGACTGTCGTCGTGGAGGTTACGCGCCTCCGCAAGCACGATAAATACAAAAAGTATTATCGCGTGAGCCGACGCTTTAAGGCGCATGATCCGATGGATGAGTATCACACCGGCGATACGGTTATTATAAAAGAAACGCGGCCACTTTCTAAGGAAAAGCGTTGGATTGTAGTCGAGCGTGTTTCCGAGGCTAAAACTTCCCCAGTAACAGAAGAATAATATTTCCCCATGCTTCAATTACGTTCAATTGTCATCGTTGCAGATAACTCCGGCGCCAAGCGAGTCGGCATCTTTAAGGTGCTCGGAGGATCTCGTAAACGCTATGCTCAAATTGGGGATATTGTTGTGGCTTCGGTTAAGTCTGCCGAACCGCGCAAGCTCGTAAAGAAAAAGGATATTGTTAAGGCGGTGGTTGTGCGTCAGCGTCAGCCTTTCCGTCGAAAAGACGGAACCTATATTCGTTTTGACGACAACGCGGTTGTTATTTTGGATGGCGTGGAACCGAAGGGCGGACGTATCTTCGGTCCGATTCCAAGGGAAATAAAAGAAAAAGGATTTGCAACGATCGCCTCTTTGGCGCAAGAACTTGTATAAAAACATGAAACTCAAAAAAGGCGACAATATAATAATGTTGAGCGGCAAAGACCGGGGTAAGACCGGTAAAATTGTCCGCGTATCGCCGGATACAAACTCCGTAGCGGTTGAGGGTTTGAACATGATTAAAAAGCATGTTCGCGCCAAGCGTCAGGATCAAAAAGGACAGATCCTTGAACGCGAACGCTTTGTCAGTGTTTCATCGGTTGCACTTGTTTGTAAATCCTGCGGAAAACCGACCAGGGTTGGATTCCAGCTTTCAGAAAAGGGTGCAAAAGGAGAAAAAATAAGGATTTGTAAGAAGTGTAAAGCAACCATATAAAATAAGCTTCCGTATTAGACAAAACACAAAAAATCTGTATACTAGAGCGAGTCTTTACACAAATATGCAACGCCTTCAAGAACAATATAGGAAATCAGTCGTCCCTGCATTGCAGAAAGAGTTTCATATTAAAAATGTGATGGCGGTTCCGAAAGTGGTTAAGGTTACGATCAACACCGGAATCGGCAGACTCATTAAAGACGATGCCGCAACCAAAAAAGTTGAGCGCGACCTTGCGCTTTTGTCAGGCCAGAAGCCTGTTGTGCGAGCGGCAAAGAAATCAATCTCAAGCTTTAAGGTGCGCGAAGGCATGCCAGTGGGCATGTCGGTCACGCTCCGCGGCCGCCGTATGTACGACTTCATTGATCGTTTAATCTCTCTTGCTCTGCCGATGTCTAAGGACTTCCGCGGCATTGATCCAAAAAACGTGGACCGAGACGGAAATCTAAACCTTGGAGTCAGGGAACAGACGATTTTTCCGGAGGTAACCTATGAAACGCTCAAAGATATCTTCGGACTTCAGGTAACCGTTACCACGAACGCAAAGAATCGGGAACGCGGGATGGAACTCCTGAAACAATTAGGATTCCCATTCAAGAAATAAAGAGTATGGCAAAAAAATCCACAATTGCGCGCTCAAATAAAAAGCCCAAATTTTCATCTCGGGAGGTACGCCGATGCTTTCTTTGCGGACGCAAGGGCGGTTATATGAGAGCTTTCGGTCTTTGCCGTATTCATATGCGTGAGCTTGCTTCCCAGGGCTTGCTTCCGGGAGTAAGAAAATCAAGCTGGTAAGTTTAAAATAATAATATGCACACGATTGCCGACTTACTGATAAGAATAAAGAATGCCTATCTCGTCTCTCATGAGACGGTTGTTGCTCCGTTCTCAAAAATGAGACTTCAGGTTGCCACCGTCCTCAAAGAACAGGGCTACCTTTCCACTATTGAGCGCAAAAAGAAGAAGACCGCCAAGAGTGAGCACGAATACCTTGAACTCACCCTTTCCTATACGGATGGATTGCCTGCGATGACCAACATGCGCATGATCAGCCGACCGTCGCGCCACATGTATGTCGGAGTGAGTGATTTGAAACCGGTTCGATCTGGAAACGGAGTCGCGGTAATTTCTACATCGCAGGGCATTATGAGTTCAAAAGAAGCCCGTGCAAAGAAAATCGGCGGCGAGATATTGTTTGAAATCTGGTGAGTCCTTGCCTGTGCGCAGCGAGCCGTAAGGCCGCGAGCACAGAGGCAACGCTCATCCTGAGAAGTCCGAAGGACGACGTAGGATTACAAAAATAAAAAATAATGAGCAAAATCGGAAAAAAACCTATTGCAATCCCTTCCGGCGTTGAAGTAAAAATCAACGGCTTGAGGGCGTCGGTAAAAGGTCCTAAGGGCCAGACCGAAAAGAAAATCCCGGCTGGCTTTACCGTTACTGCTGCTGGAGGAGTTGTAACGATCGTCCCGACGGAAAAAGTTTCCCATAATCCGGTCTTATGGGGACTTGCGCGAGCCACCTTGAATAACATGATCACCGGTGTATCCGAAGGATTTAAGGAGGTGCTTGAGCTCAATGGTGTCGGTTACAAGGCTGCCGTAAAGGGAAGTGCGCTTGAGCTGAACCTTGGTTTTTCACACCCGATTAACTTCCCGCTCCCTGAAGGAATTGTTGCCACGGTGGAGAAAAATATTCTTACAATTTCAGGAATTGACCGCGAATTAGTAGGCCAGACGGCTGCACAAATCCGCATGCTTAAAAAGCCAGAACCGTACAAGGGGCATGGCATTAAATACAGCGACGAGATAATCCGACGCAAGGCTGGTAAGAAAGCCGCGACTGCCGCCTAAACATAAACGTCATGACGAAAACCGCATCACAAACAAACCTGCGCCTTCGCCGACACCGTCGGATTCGCGCCACCATGAGCGGAACCGCAGAGCGGCCGCGAGTTTCGGTTTTTAAAAGCAGTAAGCATACCTACGCTCAAGCAATTGATGACAAAAAACACCTTACGCTTGCAAGCGTAAGCGACGAAAGTGTAAAGGTGGGTAAAACTAGCGAAGCACGCGAAGGAGCTGGAAACAAAGAAAAGCACGCGTTTGCTTTGGGTCAGGTGCTCGGCGCAAAGCTCAAGGAGCTCGGTGTTTCCACCGTGGTCTTTGACCGCGGCGGCTTTCAATACCACGGCCGAGTCCAGGCGGTAGCAGACGGCTTGCGCCAAGTGGGCATTACAGTGTAACATTCAAACCCTTCTATGGACCAAGAGATTCAACCACAACCAGCCCGCCCAAATTTTCCTGAGAAAAACTTAGGCGGGCCAGTTGCACCCGAAGCCCCGGTTTCTGAACCGGCTCCTGTTACGCCTGTCGCTACTCCCGCCCCACAGCCTCCTCGCGATAATTTTGGCGGGCAATCTCGCGGCCGCCGTATGATGGGCGGCAATCGACGCGGAGGCGGAAACAACCGTGGCCGCGGCCGTCAGTCCCGGCCTACCGAAAAACCGGAATTTGATTCAAAACCGATTGATATTGCCCGCGTGGCCCGCGTTACCAAGGGCGGCAAGCGATTTAGCTTCCGCACCACTGTTGTTATCGGCGACGGCAAAGGCCGTGTAGGCGTTGGTATGGCAAAAGGCAAAGATGTCGCGCAGTCTATCCAAAAAGCGACTGCCCAAGCCCGCAAACATTTAATTACGATTCAGATTGTTAACGGAACGATTCCTTATCAGACCGAAGCCAACTTCCATGGCGCAGTGGTCATTCTGAAACCGGCCAAGGGCGGTGTAAAAGCCGGCGGTCCGGTTCGTATCGTTGCCAAGCTTGTTGGTATCACTAGTCTTACGGGCAAACTCGTTGAGCGCACGAGCAATAAGATTAACATTGCTATGGCTACGATCGCGGCGCTTCAGAAGATACGAATTCAAAAGTAATTTTATTTCATGCAGTTACATCACTTAAAACCAAGAACTGAAAGAAAGAGTTCCAAGCGCGTAGGCCGCGGAGGCAAGCGCGGAACGACTTCCGGCGGTGGAACCAAAGGGCAAAAGGGCCGCGCGGGTGCCGGCGTGCGCGCGGGTTTCCGCGGCGGCGACAACCGCATCTGGCAGATGTTCCCGAAAAACCGCGGCGCCTCTAAAAAGCATGGCAACAAAAAACCGCACCGCAAACACCGTCTTTACCAGGTTCGTAATTCAAAACCGGCAGTTGCTAATCTTTCAGATCTGAATATTTTAGAACACGGGACGGTGGTTACGCCGGAAGTGCTTGTAGAAAAGGGAATCATTGCATCTGCTGGAAAAGGCGTTAAGATTCTCTCAACCGGTGAACTTAAGAAAAAGCTGACCTTCAAAGGATTCGTATTTTCAGAGTCAGCCAAAGCTAAGATAGAAAAGTCGGGCGGTTCCATTGAGTAAACATAAACACAACCAGCTCCATGAATCCCGTTAGAAGTAACCTTCACGGGTTCATAAACAAAGTAATGATGTGCCACATAACAATCGTAGTATCCGCCACAGTGATTACCCACTCTGGTTTGTATTACTTCTAACGGGATGAATAGAATACTCGCTATCTTCAAAAGACCGGAGCTTCGCAATAAGGTCCTCTTCATACTGGGTCTTTTGTTGGTTTCCAGGTTGATTGCCAATATTCCGATTCCGGCCGTTGACGCTTTACAGCTCCAGTCTTTCCTCGCCCAAAACCAATTCTTTGGCTTGTTGAGTGCGTTTACCGGCGGGTCGCTTTCCACGCTTTCAATCGCCATGCTTGGCCTCGGCCCATACATTACCGGCTCCATCATCATGCAGTTGCTCACGATGATCTTTCCTTCTCTGGAACAGATGTACAAATATGAGGGGGAGGCCGGCCGCGCAAAATTTAATCAATATTCCCGCATCCTTACCGTTCCGCTGGCCGCTCTTCAGGGTTATGGATTTCTGGCGCTTCTGTCTCGGCAGGGAGTCGTGGAGCCCTTAAGCTTGGCTGGCTGGGTTAGCACCTTAGGGGTAGTTATCGCGGGTAGTGTGTTTTTGATGTGGCTCGGCGAACTTATTACAGAAAAGAATCTTGGCAATGGCGCCTCACTTTTAATCTTGGCCGGTATCGTGGCCAGTTTACCGACAAATCTTCGTCAGGCCGCCTTCACGTATACTCCAGACCAGCTGTTTACCTACCTTGCGTTTACATTGGTTGCCCTTGCTGTTATTGCGGGCGTGGTCTTTATCACCGAAGCCCAGCGCAATGTTCCGGTGACCTACGCCCGTCGCGTGCGGGGCGACAAGCTTTACGGCGGCGTTTCAACTTATCTTCCGATGCGCGTGAACAATGCGGGCGTTATCCCGATTATCTTTGCGCTTTCAATTTTGCTTTTCCCGGGCGTTATCGCCAACTTCTTTGCCGGCTCTAGCAATGCGTTTATTGCCAAGGTTGCACTTTGGCTCCAGACATTCCTTCAGCCGCAGACGTTCACTTACGGCTTGGCTTACTTCCTCTTGGTCGTAATCTTTACATATTTCTATACTGCAATCACATTTGACCCAAAATCAATTTCTGAAAACGTTCAAAAACAGGGCGGCTATATCCCTGGCATTCGCCCCGGCCCAATGACCGCGCAATTCCTCTCAAATCTTTTGAATAAAGTTACGCTTGTTGGTGCGCTCTTCCTGGGTGCAATCGCCGTCTTGCCAAACATTGTTCAAGGCCTCTCCGGTATCACCGCCTTTACTGTTGGCGGCACCTCAATCTTGATCGTAGTTTCGGTGGCGCTAGAAATGATGAAACAGATTGACGCGCAATTATCCATGTACGAATACTAGGTAGAACTCTTTGTGCAAAAGCCGCGGAGTCCCGAACTCAATAGGGACTGACCGTGGCTTTTGCCTTTCAGGTTCAGCAATACCTTTGTTATGGGTCCCAGAAAGCTCACTCACCGTATAGACATACGGCTTGTTCGCTTTCCTTCCCATGCCTCGGTCTTACTGAACACAAAGAGTTCTAAGGGTAAATTCAAGCAAGCGAAGAAGTTCTAGATTAATATAAGTATAGACAAAGTTAGTTTTTTATTGTACTGTGTTGCCACAAGGAGGCGGATATGGGTTCCGAATTTTTCTCCGGACTTAAGTCAGGAGACCGGATCGAGATAAGAGGGGATGGTGGTGAGCTTGAGTTCTCAAATCCGAAGGGAGAGCGGCATCACCTACAGTTACCTGAAGTGGAAGGCTCTGGAGGCGTGGCCTCTTATCTTGCTGATATCGTCAGTCTTCTAAATAGCGCATTAGCGCTATCGGGGCACGGCCTGTATCTTGTCGAAGTCTGGGACGACGACGAACGGCTTTTCGGAGGCGACGTGACACTGCAGAGGGTTCAGGATGTATGGAGGGAGGTGGAGAGGAAGGGAGAGGAAAGTCTCTACTGCAATCGTTACGTCTTTGAACTCAGGTAATGGTGGGAAGGCGTTTATCTGCCGCAGGCAGAAACGCCAACCCGCCCTGTTTTTTATAGACAAACTTACTTTTTTATTGTACCGTGTTTCCACAAGGAGGCGTACATGGCGGATAATCCGTTCGGGAGCTTTCAGTGTCATATCTGCAACAACTACCACGACGGGAACCATGACTGCCTGACAGGGGTGGAACCGGTGGAGACAGAGGTTGGGAGGCCGGATGTGTCCAGTGCGTGCCGAAGATGCGGTCAACAGGTTTGGAGCCAGTATCCGCGCCTGTGCAATGCGTGCGCAACAGGAACGCATTGAGTCAAGCTTGATCATCCGGGCTAGCGGCGGGGATTCGTCCCCGCCGTGCTTTTTTATTCATGTTGTGTTTTGTGTGGACGATAGCTTAACCCCATACCTGTTCCGGTGGACACTATACAGAGATGCGTGGCCAACGGAGCGGGTATGGGGTTTTAGCAGTAAAGATCACCAAACAGTTCCTGCGGCCGCATGGCGGCGAGGTACACAATTAAAGGGTGGCGTGCTATAGTTTTCCCATGCGTGAAAAACAATGCGTTATATTTATTGGTCCGCCGGGGGCGGGCAAGGATACCCAGTCGGAACTGCTTGCCGATGACTACGGATTTAATCATTTTCGTACGTCCAGGATTATTGAAGAGAAAATAAAAAATGCCGATCCGAACGACCCAGTTTTAAAACAAGCGAAAGCGGATTATGATTCGGGGAAGCTGGTGAACTTTAAACTCGTGGCTTCTTGGGTGGTAGATAAGATTCAAGCGCTCGGCGAAGCCTCAAAAAGTATCGTGTTTAGTGGTTCCTTCAGAACCGTTGACGAAGCAGAAATAGAAATTCTGGTGTGTGAAAAATTATACGGACGGGAGAACATTCACTTTATCTACATACCCATATCCGAAGCCACCTCCATCAAAAGAAATTCAAGTCGGAAAATCTGCGAAGCCAATCAGCATCCGTTTCCGGATTTCCCAGAATATCGCGACATGAAAGCCTGTCCCAAAGACGGCAGCGCCATAATCACCCGCACGATTGATGATCCCCAAATTATCACGGTTCGGTATCAGACCTATCTTCACGATACCCGACCGGTGCTGGACCATGTTGAGTCATTGAAGTTTCCGGTAATAAAGGTTGACGGTGAGCAGTCCATCCGCGAAGTGCACGAAGAAATTCTACAGCGCATAGACGAATCGTTTCATGAAGGCGAGGCAGGCATGGTGTTTAGGTAGTTATGATTCTCAACGAACAACAAATCGGGGACATGAAAGAAGGCGGCAAAATGCTCGCCGAGATGTTGCGCGAGTTATCGGCCGCGGCGAAGCCCGGCGTGACGACTTCAGAACTTGAAACTCTGGCGCGCGAACTTATTAAACGCGCAAATGTTGCACCGTCGTTTTTAGACTACAACGGCTACCCAGCCGTTTTATGTGCGTCAGTAAACGAAGAAGCGGTGCATGGCGTTCCGTCGGGGCGCAAACTAAAAGAAGGAGATTTGCTCACGTTGGATTTTGGAATCGTGCACAAAGGTTTGCACACTGACTCTGCGGTGAGCCTGATCGTGTCCGAAGACCCGACAAAAAAAGAATATGCTGAAAAAAGAAAATTAATGCGCGTCACGCGCGAAGCGCTCTATGCAGGAATCGCAGCGGCGCGCGTTGGAAATACGCTTGGCGACATCGGCGCGGCGATTGAAAAAGTCGTAGAACAAGATAACGATCTCACAATCGTGCGCGAACTCGGCGGACACGGTATCGGACACACGCTACACGAGGAACCGTTCGTTGCGAACCTCGGCGAGCCGGGCCACGGAACAAAACTTGTTGAGGGGATGGCCCTTGCATTAGAACCCATCGTTTCAAACGGCGATTGGAAAATAAAAGATAGTTCCGACGGATTTGGCTACATAACCAAAGACCGTTCGCTGGTTGCCCACTTTGAGCATACGATTGTGATTACCAAAGGTGATCCGATCATCATTACGGAGTAGGGCGCGCTGGTTTCCACAGCATCTCAACACCCCTCTTGACCCCCAGAAAGGCCTCTGCTATACTGTTCGAGCGTTGATACATATGAATAACAGCCTCATAACTTTGCTTAAAAGCGGCTAAATGTCCGAGGGGTTGGAATGACTAAAAAAGCCGCTAGATAAGCGGCTGTTGTGTTTTTAAGGGGGTGTTTACGGACGACAGATGCATCTGAAAAATCGGGTCCATCTGTCGCCTGTAAACCCGCCAAAATTTGCGGAAGCAAACTTAAGCGGGCTAGGGTAAGTAACTTAACAATTGATAAGACAAGTATTGAAGCGGGTAAGCCCGCCAAAATTTGCTGACGCAAACTTAGGCGGGTAAGTAAAAGTAAGATTGAAACCTTAAATTTATAAGGAATCAATAAGCGGATATACTCATCAAAAAATGCAATGTAAGGGCGTATGGAGGATGCCTTGGTACAGAATAGCGATGAAGGACGTGGCGTAGCTGCGATAAGCTTCGGGGAGCCGTGTAGCAGGCTTTGATCCGGAGATTTCCGAATGGGGAAACCCTCCATGGTAAACCCATGGAATCTGTTCAGCTTTGCTGGATGGATGCACACCTGGGGAAGTGAAACATCTCAGTACCCAGAGGAAGAGAAACCGAAGAGATTCCCTGAGTAGCGGCGAGCGAAACGGGAAGAGCCTAAACTGTTCGTGCTTGCACGAGCAGGGTTATAGGGATGATACACTGAACTCTTCAGCACAAAGCATGCAATAAGGAGCTTGCTCCAAGTTGCGTGTTGCGTGCTGCACCGAGTTCTAGGGAGTTACAAATCCGAATGGTAGTAGAACGGCCCTGGAACGGCCGACCATAGAAGGTGATAGTCCTGTAAACGAAACCATTTGGACTCTCGTATTGTTACCTGAGTAGCCCGGGATCAGAATGTCCTGGGTGAATTTGCCCCTACTACGGGGTAAGGCTAAATATATTCTGCAACCGATAGTGAACTAGTACCGTGAGGGAACGGCGAAAAGCACCCCGGTGAGGGGAATGAAATAAATACTGAAACCATATGCCTACAAAGAGCCGGAGCCTCGTCTCTCGCAAGAGAGATGGGTGACGGTGTGCCTATTGAAGAATGACCCAGCGAGTTTATCCAATTTGCTGTCTCTAAGTTCTTATGGAACGAAGGGGTAGGGAAACCGAGTGTTAATAGCGCGATTGAGAACTTTCGCATACCGACTCTTTTGGGTTGGTGTGCGAAAGATCTCACTGCATATTGGATAAGACCCGAAGCGTGACGAGCTAACCATGAGCAGGGTGAAGTTCTGCGAAAGCAGAATGGAGGCCCGAACCGGTTGATAGCGCAATATCATCGGATGACTTGTGGTTCGGAGTGAAAAGCTTATCGAGTTACGTAATAGCTGGTTCTCCTCGAAATGTCTTTTGGGACAGCGTCGTTAAGTAGCGAAGGGGGTAGAGCACTGAATGGATAGCCGTGCCCTTTTGGGTAGGCCTTCCAAACAAACTCCGAATACCTTCGTGCAATTGACGGCAGTGAGACTGTGGGGGCAAAGCTCCATGGTCGCAAGGGAAACAGCCCAGATCGCCGATTAAGGTCCCTAAATCTATGCTAAGTGTAAGAAGGAAGTGCAGTGCCTTAGACAGGTAGGAGGTTGGCTTAGAAGCAGCCATCCTTTAAAGAGTGCGTAATAGCTCACTACTCGATCCAGTTTTACTGGAAGGCATTGTGCGCCGAAAATTCATCGGGGCTAAGCATAGTACCGAAATCGCGGATGCGGTTCTCTTCGGAGAACTGCGTGGTAGAGGAGCATTTCCATCGCAGCGAAGGTTCACGGTGACGTGGGCTGGAGCGGTGGGAAGAGAGAATGCTGGGATGAGTAACCGCAAGACCAGTGAAAGCCTGGTCCGTCGAAAGCCCAAGGTTTCCTCCGCAATGGCAATCATCGGAGGGTTAGGCGTCCCTAAGTGTAACCTAGCTTTAGGGCTAGGGATCACGATGGTGAGCCGGTTAATATTCCGGCCCCTCGAGGGTGTTCTATGGAGCGACGGGATGCAGTATGCAAGACGTGTTATTGGATTCAACGTTTGCGACATAGGGATGTAGCGTAGGCAAATCCGCGCTACGCCGTAAGGCAAATCCGAGTGTCGTGAAAACTGCCGTAAGGCAGAATCTTGCAAAGCGCATCTCCAAGAAAAACTTCTAAGATCAACACCAACGAGCACGTACCGCAAACCGACACAGGTGGGCAGGCATCAGCGTGCCAAGACGAACGAGTGAATGTTGGCTAAGGAACTCGGCAAACTAGCGGCCGTAACTTAGGAATAAGGCCTGCCTCTGCTTCACCGCAGAGGCCGCAGCGAAAGTATCTCTGGCGACTGTTTATCAAAAACACAACTCTATGCTAAGCCGAAAGGCGCCGTATATAGGGTGACGCTTGTCCGGTGCTGGAACGTTAACGGTGGAAGTGGTATGGAGCAATCTGTACTGCGGACGCCCGAAGCGCCAGTGAACGACGGCAGTAACTATAACTGTCTAAAAGTAGCGAAATACCTTGTGGGGTAAGTTCCCACGCGCATGAATAGCGTAACGACTGGAGAACTGTCTCAGCCAATAGCCCGGTGAAAATGCAATGTCGGTAAAGATGCCGACTAC
>ERZ1292623.1311-Hain-H51-01um-R1-1311-length-24186-cov-44_pt3 | contig 17592 bp, 17 predicted proteins | sample MGYA00564398_ERZ1292623 | MGnify/ENA primary metagenome ERZ1292623 (study PRJEB36523, sample SAMEA6512633) | groundwater metagenome | collected 2019-01-07 | study: AquaDiva: Metagenomics assemblies of 32 groundwater samples | reverse complement strand
TCCGATCGGCGAAGCGGCCGGCGATCCGGTCAGGAGCCGAAACGCGACTTGAGGGGATCGCCGGAACGAAGACCGCTGGCGGACTGGGTGGCGTCGCTCGAGCGCTTCGACCAGACTTCAATCACATCGGCCAGCAGGTAGGTCACCACCAGCACAGCGAGCGAGATCAGCAGGCCGCTCAACATGAATTCGATGCCGCTCATGAACGTCGGATTATCCCGCACGGACGGAAACAGGCTGCGCAGAAACGGGTCCAGCACCTTGCCCTGGTTCATGCCCGTGAACCACACGAAGATGCCGCCGCCGATGGCCATCAGGCCGACAAAAGTGGCGTACAACTCGCCGCCCAGGCGCGCCAGCAGCGGGGCGGCGCGCAATGCCGCGTGCCCGCCATCCCCCAGCGACTCGATGTCGCGGGCGCGAATCAGCAAGACATGCACGGCCGCATAGACGGCGAGCACCAGGAAGATCTCGAAGAACACTCCACCCAGGATGGCATGCACGGGCAGACTGAACAGCAGCCGGCCGGCGTGAAAGAAGGTGGTCAGGCTGAACAGGACGATCAATGCCGCCACCACGCGCAGTGTCATGGCCAGGGCCCGGACGAAGAAATCGCCGCGGGCCAACAGCGCCAACAGGGGACGAATGAACAGCAGTTTGTTCATGTTTAACACTTCCGTACTGCTCCGTTGATATTCGGGCTTCTGCCTTCCAATCTGGTCAGGGACGCCTGAGAAAAAAAGGAAACCCGCCCCACCGCCATGAATGGACGATAATCCGTTAAAATGGTCCCGTTTCCTAGCGCCCATCGCTACCACTTGTCGGCCCAGAGAGTCACTTTGCCACCGATCGCATGAAGACCTACCTCGATCTCGTCGCTCATGTTCTCGAACATGGTCACCGCAAGGACGACCGCACCGGTACCGGCACGCTGAGCGTTTTCGGCCACCAGATGCGGTTCGACCTCGGCCGGGGCTTTCCGGTGCTGACCACGAAGAAGCTGCACCTGCGCTCGATCATTTACGAGTTGCTCTGGTTTCTCCGCGGCGAGACCAACATCCGCTACCTGAAGGAGAACAACGTCAGCATCTGGGATGAGTGGGCGGACGACCAGGGCGAGCTGGGTCCGGTTTACGGCCACCAGTGGCGCTCCTGGCCCACCCCGGATGGGCGCAAGATCGACCAGATCAGCGCCGTGATTGAACAGATACGGCGCAATCCGGACTCGCGCCGGCTGATTGTCAGCGCCTGGAACGTCGCCGATATCGAGCGCATGAAACTGCCGCCCTGCCACGCGCTCTTCCAGTTCTACGTGGCCGACGGCCGGTTGTCCTGCCAACTGTACCAACGCAGCGCCGACATCTTTCTCGGCGTCCCCTTCAATATCGCCTCCTATGCGCTGCTGACCCTGATGATCGCCCAGGTCACCGGCCACCAACCCGGCGAGTTTGTGCATACCCTGGGCGATGCGCATCTGTACAGCAACCACCTCGATCAGGCGCGCCTGCAACTGCAGCGTGAGCCGCGACCGCTGCCCGTCATGCACCTGAATCCGGAGCGGCGCTCACTGTTCGACTTCATCTACGATGACTTCGAGCTGCGCAACTACGATCCCCATCCCCACATCAAGGCTCCGGTCGCGGTCTGACCGGCTCCCGCCCCATGGTCTCCATCATCGCCGCCATGGCACTGAACCGCGTGATCGGCCGCGACAACCGCCTGCCGTGGCACCTGCCGGCTGACCTGGCGCATTTCAAGCGCATCACCAGCGGCCACGCAGTCATCCTGGGTCGCCGCAACCATGAATCGATCGGTCGCCCCCTGCCCGACCGCCAGAACATCGTCGTGACGCGCCAGCCAGGCTATGAGGCGCCGGGTTGCACCGTGGCTGGCGATCTTTGCCGTGCCCTGGCGCTGGCCAGCCATGACCCGGAGATCTTCATCATTGGCGGAGCCGATATTTACCGGCAGATGTTGCCGCACGCCCAGCGACTGTATCTGACGGTGGTGCAGAGCCGGCCCGAGGGCGACACCTTTTTCCCGGCGTTCGATCGGGGCCAGTGGCGGATGGTCGAATCGCAATACCAGCCCGGCGACGATCGCAACACACTCGCCATGACTTTTCAGACCCTGGAACGGCGCGTCAGCCCGATATGAAACGGTTGTCGCTGCTCATCGCCCTGCTGCTGTCCCCAACCACCCTGCCGGCCGCGACGGAGGTGACCGCTGAACTGGGCGCCGACAAGAGCCTGGATTTCGGAGTGCGTTTTGCCGCGGCCCGCAACCCGCTCGCGTATGGCTCCGCCACACACGACACCACGGTCAGATGGATCGGTGCCGGCTGGCGGGAGGCCTTCGGACCCGCGCAGATCGGCCTGCGTTTTGGATACACCTTTGTCACTCAAAACGACAACCCGAATACCGCCGGGCTTGAACTCGACGGTTATCACGCCGGCATATCGCTGGCCTTCGACATCGTCCGTTATGCGCAAGGCCGGCTGTTTGTTTCAACCGATTACCTCTACCAGGCCGTCAAGCATGAAGGCATCAGCCGGACCGTTGAAATGACCTGGTACGACCCGCGCGTCACGGTTGGCCTCTATCATGGCCTGTCCCGCGAGGTCTACGTCCTGGTGGGCGCGTCTTACGGACGCACCAACGGTGAGGAGCGCGTCAACAATGGCGTTGTGACGACCGTGCGCGACTTCAGCCGCCATGACACGGGCAGCCTGCTGGGATTCGACATCGTGGACGGAAACAAAGGGACGGTCGGCTTCGTGCTGCGCACGGGCCTGGACCGCGGCGGTTCAATCTACTTCAAGCGGCTGTTCTGAAGCCGGGTTCACGGACGCCGGCCGGCTCAGCCGAGCTGGGCGGCGAGTTCCTTGGCCTGCTGTTTCTGGGTGGCGTTACCCTCGGCCATGACTTCGTCGAGGATGCTGCGCGCTCCCTCAGCATCGCCCATGTCAATGTAGGCCTTGGCCAGATCGAGCTTGGTGGCGGTTTCGTCCCATTGCGCCGAACCACCTTCTCCGCCCGCCGCCGGCTGTTCGGCGACGGCCACATCCGAACCCATGTCCGCGGCGGCACCGAAGTCAAAATCGAGGCCGCCGTCCGCTGGCGCGGCTGACTGCATAGGTGCAGACGACTCCGGCGTCGATGCACCCATGTCGAAATCGATGGAGCTGTTGCCCGAGGGAGTTGCCTGGCCCAGATCGATGTCTTCCAGGCCGGTGTCGGGACTGCCAACCCCTGTGGGCTCCGGTGCTGGGGCGGCGGAGCCTCCGGAACGCACCATCTCCGACATGGATTCGCCCGAAGCCGGTCCGCCCATCCCAATATCGAAATCGATCGAGGTCTCGCTGCCCGGCGCTGGCGCCTGGCCGGCGCTGGTCTTGGTATGACCGACTGTACCGGTATCGCCGCCCATGGGTGTCGTAAATCCCGGCGACGACATGGAGCGGCTGGTGTCGTTGAATCCGGGCATCGTTCTTGCGCCTGCCTTGGCGGCCGGCTTTCCCCCGCCCGCAGGAGCACCGCCGCGAAACAGCGGGTTGTCCGGATTGAGCTTTCGGCCCATGCCCTCGACCTTCTCCCAAAGCTTGCCGCCACGGCCGCCCAGGGCGGCGTACAGCTCCTCGGCGAGGGTTTCGAAGCCACGCGCGTCGTTGCGCTGGTGGTAGATTTCCAGCAACTTGACCTTGAGTTCGTTGCGTTCCGGATTCTTGACGATGGCGTCCTTGAGGATTTCCTCAGCCGTCTCGTCACGTCCATAGGCCAGGTAGACTTCCGCCTCGGCAACCGGATCAACCTCGTCGGTATGGGTCGTGCCCATGCCACCCTGGCTGAAATCGGACAGGAATGAGGTATCGCCCGCCGGCACCGCCTGACCGGAGGTATCCGTGGTCATGGCCGGCTGGTCAGTCGATCCGTCCGCCGACAGGATGCTTTCCTCGAACTCGCCGATGGCACGCCGGCGGCGACGCAGATAGATCACGGCGATGAGACCGCTGACCAGCACTACGCCACCGAGGAACACCGGCATCAGGTCGGAACCGAGCACGGTGTCCATCATCTCCGCCACGAAACCTTTCTCTTCCTTGGCCGGCTCCGGCGGCGGAGCAGCACGACGCGGTGGGGCAGCCTTGCGAACCTCGACCGGCTTGGCCTCTTCCTTGACGGGTGTCGCCGGGGTGGCAGGTTTGGTTTCGGCCTTGTCTTCCGGCTTGGCCGCCGGTTTCGCCTCTGGCTTGGATTCGGGCTTGGGCTTGTCCTCCGCCTTGACATCCGGCTTCTTCGTCTCGGGGGCAACCACTGGCTCGGGCTTGCGCGTGGCTTCCGCCAGGCGCTGGCTCTCCAGTTCCATCAGGCGTTTTTCACGCTTGAGCTGGGCACGCACGGCGCCAATCTTGTCGCTCAGATCCTTGGCGTGAATCTGACGGGAAATGACGCTCTCTTCCAGCGAGGCTACGCGCTCAGCCAGGGACTGGCGCTCCTTGCGGTCCTTGACGGCTTCGGTCTCGACAACCTTCTTGTCGGGTGTGCCCTTCTGCTGATCGCTCTTGATGTTCGCGCGCACGATCCGGAGGAGCTCCTCCTGCGGCGCGCGACCGGCGGCCGGCACCGCCGGCTTGTCCGTTTTCTTTTCGGCCTGCAGCGACGCGACCGGCGGCTTTTCAGCCTCGGGCTTCGCTTCTGGCTTCGCTTCCGGTTTGGTCTGCGGTTTGGCCTCCGGTTTCTTGGCGGCCGGCTTCGGGGTTTCTTTGGTCGTGGGCGCCGGCGCTTCCGGTTTGCGGCTGGCCTCTTCCGGAACCTTGAGGGCACGGTCGGCGCTCGCCAGTTTCAGCTTGTATTCCTGCCAGACATCGTACTGCGCGCGAAACTCCTTGCGCGCCTGGGCCAGCGGTTGGCTTTCGACAGCCTCGAGTTCCGGGATCTTCAGGATCTTGCCGGCCCGCAGGTTATTGACGTTGTTGCCGAAGAAGGCGACACGGTTACTCCGATAAATGGCCAGCACAACCTGCTCGAGCGCAATCTTCTTGTCGGTGCGCACGCGGTCGGCGATGGCCCACATGGTATCGCCGGGTTTGACCTGGTATTCCGCAACACCCGCCCAGGTGGGCGAGGTGCTCGCAACCGATGGCTGCTCCGCAGCCGGTCTTGGTTCCGGCTCAGGCTTGTCGGCAGCCACCGGTGCCGGTTCGGGCTGCGGCTTGGCATCCAGTTTCTCGACAGAGGGGGTAACCGCCGCCGTCGGGGGCGTCTCTGATGCTGGCGCACCGCCGCCATCCATGATCGGCCCCTTGTCGATTCGCACATCCTGCGGGGCCGGCGCTGATCCCGACGGCTTGTCGGCCGGCGCCGCTTCAGCGGCCGGCTTGGCAGCCTCGGCGACCGGCTTCTCGGCAACCGGTGGAGTGCCTTCAGGCGTGGCCGGCTTGGCGGGTTCTACCGCAGTCGGCGGTTCTGCCGCCGCGGCACCGGCGGCCGGTGTCTCCGCGGGGGCCGTGGGTGCGGGTTGAGCGGCAGGCTGCTCCGGCGTCGGTTCGGGCTCTGCCGCGGCAACTGGTTCTTTCTTCGCGGGATCGCCGGCGGGCGGTGTTTCTACCTGCGGTGGTTTGCCGGTTACCTGAACCGGCGGATCGATCAGCGCCGAGTATTCACGGATGATACGGCCACCCGGCCACTCAATTTGCAACAAAAAATGAACAAAGGGCTCATCGAGCGGCTGCTCGGTCTGGAGCTGGAGGATGTAATGACCGTCCAGTCGCTTCGCCACCGTGAACTTGATGGTCGAGAGATAGGGCTGTCGCTCAATGCCGGCGGTATCGAAATCGGCGCGCGTCGCAAGCGAGGCATTGAGCCCCTTGATTTCTTTTTCGGTGATCGAGGTGAATTCAACCTCGGCGTTGAGCGGCTCATTCAGTGCGGAATGAACCTTGAGACGGCCGAGCCCAAGAGCATGGCTGTAGGCAGGCAACAGCAGCAGGGCCGCTACGAGCAGCCAGCGAATCCCCTTCATCCCCTGTCCTCTTTCTGTGGTGTGCGCCAAACGGGTATCACCCAGTTAGTGTAGCTTGCGCTTATATGACTTCAGGTTACATCGCTATGATAGTAATACTCTTTACAAACCACAACTAACTCTAGCTTAGCAATAGTATTTTTGCCATCAGCCTGGAATCAGCTCTCTACCAACCACCCTTCCACCTAAAGCCTGGAAACAACTGCCGAAATCAATGAGCTCTTACTAAAAATTTACACTAACTATTTGTATAGTATGACATTTCTACATATCCGGCGTACTTTTCCGACGGCCATCAACAAGTCCTGAAGATGAATCTATAGACGTGCCTATCCGCCAAGGCAAACGCCGGCGGCGCTCGATCGGGGTCAAGGGTGGCGTTGATTAGTCCAGCAAGATGCGCAACATGCGCCGCAGAGGCTCGGCGGCGCCCCACAGAAGCTGGTCGCCACAGGTGAAGGCGGTCAGGTAGTCGGGTCCCATGTTGAGCTTGCGCAAGCGACCGACCGGAACCGCGAGCGTGCCGGTGACAGCGGCCGGAGTCAGCTCGCGCATGGAGGCATCGCGATCGTTCGGGACAACCTTCGCCCACGAGTTCGCGCTGGACAACATGCCGCTGATTTCATCGAGCGGGACGTCCTTCTTGAGCTTGATGGTGAGCGCCTGGCTGTGGCAACGCATGGCGCCGACGCGCACGCACAAACCATCGATCGGAATCGGTTTGCCTTCACGCCCCAGAATCTTGTTGGTTTCGGCCTGGCCTTTCCACTCTTCCTTCGACTGCCCGCTCGGCAACTGCTTGTCGATCCACGGAATCAGCGAACCGGCGAGCGGCACGCCGAAGTACTCTTTTGGGTAACGATCGGAACGAATGGTCTCAGCCACCGTCCGATCGATATCGAGAATGGCCGAGGCCGGATCATCGAGTTTCGTCTTGACGGAGGCATGGATAGCGCCCATCTGCTTGATGAGCTCACGCATATTGTTGGCGCCGGCGCCCGAAGCCGCCTGGTAGGTCATCGAGGTCATCCACTCGATCAAGCCAGATTTGAACAACCCGCCGAGGCCGATCAACATCAGCGACACCGTGCAATTTCCGCCGATGTAGTTCTTCACGCCATTCTTGATGCCATTCTTGATGACGTCCATGTTGACCGGATCGAGAATGATGATCGCGTCTTTCTCCATGCGCAGGGTCGAGGCGGCATCGATCCAGTAACCTTTCCAGCCGGCGGCACGCAGCTTGGGGAACATCTCGGCGGTGTAGTCACCGCCCTGGCAGGTAATGATGATGTCCATGGCCTTGAGCCCATCGATGCTCTTGGCATCCTTGAGCGGCGGCACGTCCTTACCAATGGCCGGGCCCTTGCCGCCCGGATTGGAGGTGGTGAAAAACACCGGATCGATGTGATCGAAATCGCGCTCTTCCATCATGCGGCCCATGAGCACCGAGCCCACCATGCCGCGCCAGCCAATCAGTCCTACCCGCTTCATTGTCCGTATCCTCGAAATGTGAATGCTTTCAGAGCGCCGCCACCACGGCGTCGCCCATTTCTTTCGTGCCAACCTTCTTCGTGCCTTCGGTCCAGATATCGGCGGTGCGGATGCCCAGATCAAGCACCTTCGACACCGCCTGTTCGATCCTGTTGGCCAGCGCCGCTTCGTTCAGGGTGTAGCGCAACATCATTGCCACCGACAGGATAGTGGCGAGCGGATTGGCAATACCCTTGCCGGCAATGTCCGGCGCGCTGCCATGGATCGGTTCGTACATCCCCTTGCCTTTCGCATCGAGCGAGGCCGAGGGCAGCATGCCGATCGAGCCGGTGAGCATGGAGGCGACGTCCGACAGGATGTCACCAAACATGTTGTCGGTCACCATGACATCGAATTGCTTCGGCGCGCGCACCAACTGCATCGCGGCGTTGTCCACGTACATGTGCGACAGCTCGACCTTGGGGTAATCCTTGGCCACCCGTGTCACCACTTCGCGCCACAGCTCGGAAACCTCTAGCACATTGGCCTTGTCCACCGAACAGACCTTCTTGCCACGCTTCATGGCGATGTCGAAGGCCGAGCGCGCAATACGCTCGATCTCCGGCTCGGAATAAATCATGGTATTGAAGCCTTCGCGCACGCCATCGTCGCGAGTACGAATGCCGCGCGGCTTGCCGAAATAAATCGAGCCGGTCAGTTCGCGCACGATCAAGATATCGAGCCCAGAGACCACTTCCGGTTTGAGCGTAGAAGCATGCACCAACTGCGGATACAGCAGCGCCGGGCGCAGATTGGAAAAAAGCCCTAATTCCGAGCGGATGCCGAGCAACCCACGCTCCGGGCGCAGCTCGCGCGGCAGGTTGTCATACTGTGGCCCGCCGACCGCGCCAAGCAGCACGGCATTGGCCGCTTTGGCGAGCTTAAGTGTTGCTTCCGGCAACGGTTGCTTGGCGGCGTCGTAGCCGGCCCCGCCGATTGGCGCCAATTCCATCTCGATCTTGAGGCCGAAACGGGACTTGAGCGTGTCCAGCACTTTGACCGCCTCGGCGATAATTTCCGGCCCGATGCCGTCACCCGGCAATACCGCTATTTTCTTGGTCATTTCAGCTTCCTTTAGTTCACAAACAACCAGGGCGCTTCTTTCCGGCGCCGTGCTTCGTAGGCTTTAATCTCCGTCACACACTGAAGTGTAAGCCCGATGTCATCGAGGCCATTCAACAGGCAGTGCTTGCGAAAGGCATCGACATCGAATGCAAAGCTCGCGCCGGAAGGTGTGATCACCGCCTGCGTGGCGAGATCGACCGTCAGTTTATAGCCCGGTGTCTTCGCGCACTCCAAGAACAGCCGATCCACCGTGTCGCGGTCAAGCACGATAGGCAGCAAACCGTTCTTGAAGCTGTTGTTGTAAAAAATATCCGCATAACTCGGGGCTACGATAACGCGGAACCCATAGTCGTCGAGCGCCCAGGGTGCGTGTTCGCGCGATGACCCGCAGCCGAAGTTGTCGCGCGCGAGCAAAATCTGCACACCCTGGTAGCGAGGCTGGTTGAGAATAAAATCCGGGTTCAGACGACGCTGGCCATGGTCCATGCCCGGCTCGCCCGGATCGAGGTAACGCCAGGCGTCGAACAGCGTTGGGCCGAAACCGGTGCGCTTGATCGACTTCAGGTACTGCTTGGGGATGATCGCGTCGGTGTCGACGTTGGCACGGTCGAGCGGCACCACCAATCCCGTCAATTTCTCAAACTTTTTCATAGAAAAAATCCTATATGAGTTTTCGCCGCAAAGACGCAAAGAACGCAAAGAGAATCAAGCAATCAATATTTTTTGAATCTTTTCTTTGCGCCCTTCGCGTCTTTGCGGAAAACAATCTTACAACTCTCTAACATCGACAAAATGCCCGGCTATCGCGGCGGCCGCGGCCATCGCCGGGCTCACCAGGTGGGTGCGTCCGCCGGCGCCCTGGCGGCCCTCGAAGTTGCGGTTCGAGGTCGAGGCACAGCGCTCGCCCGGCTCCAGCCGGTCGGCGTTCATGGCCAGGCACATCGAGCAGCCGGGCTCGCGCCATTCGAAGCCAGCGTCTTTAAAAACCTTGTCCAGTCCCTCTTTTTCGGCTTGGGTCTTCACCAACCCCGAGCCCGGCACGACCATGGCGAGCTTGATAGTGTTAGCCACTTTTTTTCCCTTGACCACGACAGCCGCGGCGCGCAGGTCTTCGATGCGCGAGTTGGTGCAGGAACCGATAAAAATCTTGTCGAGCCGGATGTCGCGGATCGGCGTGTTGGCCGCGAGCCCCATGTACTGGAGCGCCGCCTCGTAGCTGCCGCGTTTCACGGTATCGCCCTCCTTCGCCGGATCGGGCACGCGGCCGTCGACCGCGACCACCATTTCCGGAGACGTGCCCCAGCTCACCTGCGGCTTGATGTCGGCGGCGTTGAGCGAGACCTCTACGTCGAAGCTGGCATCCACATCGCTGTGCAACGCTCGCCATGCCTGTGCCGCCTGGTCCCACAGCGCGGCTTTCGGCGCATAGGGCCGACCGCGAAAATATTCGATCGTCTTGACGTCCACCGCCACCATGCCGGCGCGCGCGCCGGCTTCAATGGCCATGTTGCAGACCGTCATGCGGCCTTCGACCGACAGTGACATGATCGCCGAGCCGGCGAACTCGATGGCGCACCCGTTGCCACCGGCGGTGCCGATCTTGCCAATGATGGCAAGCACCACGTCTTTGGCCGTGACGCCCGGGCCAAGCTCGCCGTCGACCCGCACTCGCATGTTCCTGGATTTTTTCTGGATCAGGCACTGGGTCGCGAGCGCATGCTCGACCTCGGAGGTACCGATGCCGAAGGCCAACGCCCCGAACGCGCCGTGGGTCGAGGTGTGTGAGTCGCCGCACACCACGGTCATGCCGGGCAGTGTGGCGCCCTGCTCCGGGCCGACCACGTGCACTATGCCCTGACGCGGGTCGGCCATGTCGAATTCGGTAATGCCGAAGTCGCGGCAATTCTGGTCAAGGGTCTCGACCTGCAGACGCGACACCGCGTCGGCGATACCCTTGGAGCGGTCGGTAGTGGGCACGTTGTGGTCGGCAGTGGCGAGGTTGGCGTCGATCCGCCACAGCTTGCGCCCGGCTTGGCGCAACCCCTCGAAGGCCTGGGGGCTGGTCACCTCGTGCACCAGCTGGCGATCTATATAAAGTAACGCCGTACCGTCCTCGTTGGTACGAACGATATGGGCGTCCCACAGCTTGTCGTAGAGCGTCTTAGCAGCCATTACTGTGTCCTTCCTCACCCGCTTGCCATGATCCTAGGCAATCGTGTTAAATAACTCAAATTCATATTAATCATACTTTCTATTCCAGATAGTTATGGATATTGCTGCCCTTCAAGCCTTCCTGGCCGTGGCCGAAACCGGCTCGTTTTCGCGCGCTGGTGAGCGGATTTTTCTCACCCAACCGGCGGTGAGCAAGCGTATTGCCACTCTCGAAAACCAGCTCGGTGCACGCCTGTTCGATCGCATCGGTAAGCAGGTACGCCTGACCCCCGCCGGCACTGCACTGTTCGAGCGCGCCCGCCGGTTGTTGCGTGAACTGGACGACGCCAAGCGTTCAATTGCCGATTTGTCCGGCACCATCGCCGGCGAACTGAGGCTGGCCACCAGCCACCATATCGGCCTGCACCGACTGCCCGAACCGCTGCGGCGCTTTCATGCCCGCTATCCGCAAGTGCGCCTCGACCTGCGCTTCATGGATTCGGAACAGGCCTGCAACGAAGTGGCGCGCGGCGAGATCGAACTCGCCATTGTCACCCTGCCGCCGAAACTGGTAACGCCGCTCCAGGCCGTGGCGGTGTGGGACGACCCGCTCGATATCGTGGTGGCACGCCACCATCCCCTGGCGCGCGCGGGTACTGTCCAGCTCAAGGACCTGGCTGAATACCCGGCGATCCTGCCCGGGCCCGGCACCTACACGCGCGAAATTATCCTCAAGGCCCTGGGGCCGTGGCGCGACAAGATCGAGGTCGGCATGGCCACCAACTACCTGGAAGTGCTCAAGATGCTGGCCTCAATCGGTCTTGGCTGGAGCGCTCTGCCGCGCACCATGATTGACGACAGCCTGGCCGTGGTCCAGATTGGGAAAATGGATCTGCGCCGCCAGCTCGGAATCGTCACTCACGCCGCACGTACGCTCTCGAACGCGGCGCGCGCCATGATGACAATGGTACAGGACGGCACATGACCTTCCTGGAACTGGTACAGGCGGTTGAACACGGCCTCGGCAGCCACCAGTTGCCGCTTCGGTCCGGGGCGCGAGGCCTGACCGATCTGGTCGACGCCAGCGCCCTTCACCCGGATCTCATGCGCCGTGTGCTGGCGGCGGTGTTCGCCGCGAACCATTGCCGCCGGCTGACCGACCCGGTGGAACGAACAGCCACGCTCGACGCGCTCGGGTCGATCCGCTGTGAAATCCAGGAAGCACCATCGTCCGATATCGATGTGTGCCGCACCCTCGATGAATTCTGCGCCGTGGTGACGGCCCTATTCACCGACAACGACGTGACCGGCGAGACCGACGCTCCGTCCGTGCCGGTCGGAACGGGCGACGGCGCCAACGTCATCCCGCTCGACAGCGCCCGGCGTTTTGGCCGCATCAGGCGCGACCGGGCCTGAGCAAACGCCAGCCCAGCAACCAGGCGGCCAGCGAAAAACCGGCTGCCAGTCCATAGGTCAGGGTCGACCCGAAGGTCTCCCAGCTGTAACCGCTCAAGTAACCCCCGAGTGCCCCGCCGATCCCGAAACTGGCGCTGCCGTAAACGGCCTGCCCGCGGTGGCGGTGTCGGCCGGTAAAGAAACGATCGACCATCTGGATGGCCACCGCGTGAAAAGCACCGAACGTGGCCGCGTGCAGCAACTGCGCCAGCACCAGCATGACGGGTTCGCGTGGGAAAAAGGCGATCAGCAGCCAGCGAACCGAGGCGAGCGCAAAACTCGTCAGCAAAATCCGCCGCAGATCGAAACGCGCCAGCAGCGACGGCATCATCAGAAATACACCGATCTCGCAGAGTACGCCAAAGGCCCACAATCCGCCGATGACAGTCTTGCTGTAACCGTATCCGTCGAGATAGATGGTATAGAAGGTGTAATACGGCCCGTGGCTGGCCTGCATCAGGAAACAGGCGGCCAGGAATCCGAACACCTCCGGGCGTAGCACGGCGCGCCGGAATGAAACCGGCGATTCGACATCCCGAGGGTGCACGGTTTCGGGCAGCGTCAGACTGAAGGCCAGGATGCCCGTCATCAACAGTATCGTTGCCGGCAGTGCCCAGAACGGACCGTGATTGTCGATAACCGGGCCCAACGCCAGCACCGCCACGATAAACCCGATCGATCCCCACAGACGCACGCGCCCATAAACACCGGGTCGTTTCGCGGTGTGCGTCAGGGTGGCCACCTCGACCAGCGGCAAGGCGGCGTGCCAGAAAAAGCTGAACGTCATCATGACAATCGCCAGCCACCAGAACGAACGCCCGGCAAAAACACCGGCGAAGGCCAGCACCGCCAGCAGGCAGGCCAGGCGCGCCACGCGCATGCGCTGTTCGCGGTGATCGGCGATCCAGCCCCACACCAACGGCGCGACGATGCGCGAGAGCATTAACAGCGCCATCAGACTGCCGATTTCGAGCGGCGAAAAGCCGAGCGATTGAAGGTACAGGCCCCAGTACGGGACCAGGACACCGAGGGTGGCGAAATAGAAAAGGTAGAAACCCGACAGCCGCCAGTACGGCATGCGGTGTCAGCGAGCGAGTTCGGTCAGCCGGCGATCGGCCTCAGTCACGGAGGCGCTGTCGCCCGCGGCCTGCGCCACGTCGCGGGCGCGGCGAAAGTGCGTCGCTGCCTCTTCGCGTCGCCGTTCGGCGGCGAAGGTCATTCCAATCCCCATCAAATCGGCGAAGATCTTGCGTGGCACGGCTTCGTCCTTGTCGATCTCCAGGGCCCGTTGATAGTCGGCGCGCGCCTCGACCGGCTGCGCGTTGCCCAGGGCGATGTCAGCCAGCAGCCGCCGCGAGTTGGCCTGCTCCTGGCGATCGCCACGTTTTTCGTGAACGCCGAGCGCGCGCCGGGCGAGCGCCTGCGCCTGCGCGGGTTGTTTTGCCGCCAGCAATAGCCGGGCGCGCAGATTCAGCATCTGCCCCTGCGTCTCGCAGCCGGAGCCGCAATGTTGCTCGGCCCGGTCCAGCCATTCACCGGCACGCGCCGGATTGCGCGCCACTTCGATGACGGCGATCCGGTAGGCCGCCTCCGCCCGGTGCCCGGCGCGATACGGCGTCCCGCCCTGGGCCAGGATCGGCGTCAGCACCGCCACCGCCTGATCGGTCTCACCGCGCGCCAGGTGAATGGATGACAGATTAGCCAACTCACGCGCCACGCCGTCGCTGTCTTCAAGCGAACGATAGAGATCCAGCGCGTGCCGCGAGGCATCGAGGGCCACATCGAGATCGCCGCGACGATAGGCGGACTCGGCTCGCTGATTCCATTGGTAAGCCTCTTCGACCAGCGCCGGCGTCGGCCTGATGGGTTCGCCGCCGCCACAGGCGGCCAACGACAACACCGCCAGTGCCGGCAACCATCCTCGCCAGCTACTCATCGATCTGGCTTCCGGTCTTTTTCTGGTGTGGGTGGACGGGCGTCATAACTGTCCATCGGCAGCAACGAAGGCTTCGGGGGCTCGATGTTGCCGCGGATCGGCCAGGTCCGTTGCAGCGAATCAACCACCTTCTTGCCTCCTTCCACGGCTTCACGACCGCGGCGCAGCGTGGTGGGCAGCTCGGCGTTGGCGGCATCGAGCAGGCGGTCAACCTTCTGTTGCGTTCCCTGCAGGGCACCGAACAGCGCGTTGGCGCGCGCGATCATCTGCTTGGCATCGCCCTGGGGGTTCTCGATATACCGGACGATGCGCTTGAGATCCTGGATGATGGGAATGATCTCGGTATACAACTCATCCACCACTTGGGTGAGTCCGCGTTCGCGCTGGAACTCGATCTTGCCGTTGGCGGCCAGCGGTTTACCTTCGCCGGGTTCGATGTCGAGGGTGGCATTGCCGATCAACCCCTCCCTGAGCAGGCGCACGCGGGTCGCCTCGCGCATCCACTTCAGGTAAGCGTTGTTGATGCTGACGGTCACGCGTACGTCGGCGCTTCCAGTCAGTTCGATTTTCGTTACGCGGCCGATGGTAAAGCCGCTCAGCTTGACCGGCGTGCCCGTGGCCAGGTCTCTGGCGCTTTCGCTGATAAAGAAGAAATCGGTCTTGGCGGTAAAGACCTCCTGCTTGATGCCGATGGCCAGCACCGTCAGGGTAATGGCACCGATCGCAAACAGCACAAAGATGCCGACCTTCCGCGACAGGCCGCGGAAACGCGCATCGTCGTCACGCAAAATGCTCATGGTCCCTCGGCCCCCAGCCGCACGCTACGGTCAGCGCTGATTCTCGCCGAAACAGCGTCATCCGGACAGAGGTGCAGGATGGCCGGCGCGGGTTCGGCCACCGTGGCCGCGGCCTTCAACAGCGCTTCGCCGGCGGCGCGATCCAGGCCGGCGTGCAGAAAATCGCAGACCAGCAACGACGGCTTCATGAGCGCCGCGCGCAGCAGTGCCACCTGCCGACGCTCGGCGAGCGTCAGCTGGTCAGGCAACTTGCCCAACAGGGTCGCCAGCGAAGCAGCCGGGACGCCCAGCCGTTTGGCGAGCGCGCTGACCCGCGATTCCAGCGCCGCCGGAGATTCTCCCCGGTGGTAGGTCGCGGGCAGGATCAGGTTCTCCCAAGCCTTGAGGTTACTGATGAGCCCGCCGTCTTCCGGGACAAATCCGACGCGGGCCAGGAGATCGAGACGCGCCGTCTCGGACAACGCGGCCGGATCCTGCCCGAACAACTCAATACGCCCGCTGGCCGGAAGCAACTGACCGGCAAGAATGCCGAACAACTCTTCCGCGACCGCGCGCGATTCAACAATAACCTTGGCCGTCTCGCCCGCAGACAGGATCAGGTCCACGGGGCCGAGTGGGCCACGCACCACCCGATCCAGTCGCAGCACGATATCGCGATCAGAAGAACGCGACATAGCTGATGACCCCGTCGAGGAAGAAGACGGCGATGAGGTTGCGCATCACCGCGCCGGTGGCCGCGCGTGGCACGGCCGTGATCGAATGCTGCACGCGCAGTCCATACAGGCAGGAGATGCCGGAAATGACCAAACCGAAGACCAGTCCCTTGAGCAGCGAGATGGACACCTCATGGAGCGACAGGATCGACACCACATCCGCCAGCGGGGTGAAGAATGACGACTGGTAGACCAACGCCGTAAAAGCGAAACCGGTGATGATGGCGATGAACTGGAAATAAACGGTAACCGCCATGATTGCCACGGTAATCCCGGCCACGCGCGGTACCACCAGGTAATCGAGCGGTGCGATGCCCAAGCGCCGCAGGCTGTCGAGCTCGCCGCGAATACTCATGCCGGCCAGTTCCGAGGCGGTGGCGGAACTGGAACGCGCGGTCACCACGATGGCGGCGAACAGCGGGCCGAGTTCGCGCACAATCGTCCACAACATGATGCGCGACGTCAGTGCCTTGTCGGCACCGGCCAGACTGACGATCTGAGTAGTGATGGCGATGCCGGCCAGTGTGGCGATCACGCTGATCGCACCGAGGGCCTCGATGCCGGTAAAGTAGATTTGTTTGTAAAACACCTGCCGCACCGGCCAGCGCGCCAGTGCCCGCCACCGGCCGGCCGCCTGACGCAACAAGGCGAAGAACCCGACGCCGTCACGCAGCGCCTCGAGCACGACCCGGCCGATCTTCTCGGCGAGCATGGTCCGGTTCAGACGCCCGCCGGAATCTCCGGGGTGGTGCGCACCACATCGATGTTCTGGCCACGCTGACGCAGCGCGTGATCCATGATCACCAGGGCGAGCATTGCCTCGGCAATGGGCGTGGCGCGGATGCCCACGCACGGATCGTGACGACCGGTGGTGACCACCTCCACCGGTTCGCCGTGCACATCAATCGTGCGCCCCGGCAAGCGGATGCTGGACGTGGGCTTGAGGGCGATCGACACCGTCACATCCTGACCGGTGGAGATGCCGCCCAGGATGCCGCCGGCGTGGTTGGACAGAAAACCCTGCGGCGTGATTTCGTCGCGATGCTCGGTGCCCTTCTGGGCGACGCTGGCGAAACCGGCGCCGATCTCGACACCCTTGACGGCGTTGATGCTCATCATGGCGCGGGCGATGTCGGCGTCGAGCCGGTCGAACACGGGTTCGCCCAGCCCGACCGGCACGCCGCTGGCCACGACGTTGATGCGCGCACCAATTGAATCGCCTTCCTTGCGCAGCGCATCCATGTACGTCTCAAGTTCGGCGACCCGCGCCGGGTCCGGGCAGAAGAACGGATTCTGCTCGACCGCCGTCCAGTCCCGGAGGTCGAGCACGATGGGCCCGAGCTGGGCCAGGTAGCCGCGAATGCGTACTCCATAAGTAACCGCCAGCCACTTGCGGGCGACGGCGCCGGCCGCCACGCGCAGCGCCGTCTCGCGCGCCGATGAGCGTCCGCCGCCGCGATAATCGCGCACGCCGTATTTCATCTGGTAGGTGTAATCGGCATGGCCCGGACGGAAACGGTCCATGATCTTCGAATAGTCCTTCGAACGCTGATCGGTATTCTCGATCAGCAACGCGATGGGCGCGCCGGTGGTGTGTCCCTCGAACACGCCGGAGAGGATTTTCACGGCGTCGTCCTCGCGCCGCTGGGTGACGTGGCGCGACTGCCCCGGCTTGCGCCGATCGAGGTACGGCTGGATATCGGCCTCGGACAGCGCCAGCCCCGGCGGACAACCGTCGACGATCGCCACGTAGGCCGGCCCGTGTGACTCGCCGGCGGTGGTTACCGTGAACATCTGTCCGAGCGTATTGCCGGCCATGGGCTAGAGTCCCTCCCGGCAGGCGCGATTGATGTCCTCGATCAGCGAGGCGAAGGGAAGATGGTCGCGCCACTGCATGAACAGCGGCATGAACAGCAGGTC
>ERZ1292623.1193-Hain-H51-01um-R1-1193-length-25599-cov-4_pt1 | contig 17609 bp, 10 predicted proteins | sample MGYA00564398_ERZ1292623 | MGnify/ENA primary metagenome ERZ1292623 (study PRJEB36523, sample SAMEA6512633) | groundwater metagenome | collected 2019-01-07 | study: AquaDiva: Metagenomics assemblies of 32 groundwater samples | reverse complement strand
GATACGCACAACTCCTCTGTTATACAAAGCGGGATCAATTGCTTCCTGTGCTGCTTCCTGTATATTTGGATTGAGTAAAGCCAAAGGACTTACACTTCCAGAGACACATTGGCTTGCAGTTGTAATATCAGTTCGGGTAAGCTCATCAGCTACAAAAGAGTCACGAACATAATTAACTGCAAAGCTGCTTGAAACTTGTTTGAATCCGCATTCTTCATTATCATTTATTCTTACACACAGAGTCTTATATCCTTTAGGAGCAGTGAAGTCTTTGCTTTCAGTTGCATACTGTCCCTTAGCAGCAAATCCAGTAGCAACCACAACAATTGGATTTGCCGAATAAGCACCTGTAGCAGGAGGATCTTTCAAATAAACACTGTAAGCGACTCCTCTATCTTTTCCAGAGAATATATGATAAAACACTTTATACTGTGCAGTTGCTGGCACAGTTGCATCTGTGTAATCAATAGAGCTAAACCATGCATGGAACTGTGACGGCGAATCAGGCTCTATTAGTCCTTCAATAGCCTTAGGGCCTTTAGCAGAAACAAATGCTTTACAGAAAGGAGTCCCAGCTTCAGCAACAGACCTATAGTTAAACGCGTTAATTGAGTTTACAGCGTAGCTTTGAGTAAAGTATTTCACAGAGTCCTCTGCATTCTGATAAGAACTCTGTACAGTCAAGTATTCTCCTCCGCCGCGAACATTTCCCTGTCCACCATTATAAGCATACTCTACAACTTTAGGAACAATGACGTTTGCAAGTGGAGCAGCCTGTCTCCAGAAGAACTCGCAGAGATACACAGAATTAATTTGATCACATATCCCAACATATTTTCCAGTATCAATTGCTTCCTGTAAGCACTGCTGATGGGATTTCAAAATACTTAGGTATCCGTCAATCCCAGCTTTAACTCCAGTCAAACAAACAGGCAAAACTATTCCTTCTTTGTAATTAGGCAGACACAAAAGTGCAGAGCCAACAATTCCAGACTGAATTACATCTGCAACTCTGTAAGCCCCTCCAAAATCACATCGAGTAGCAGGGCAAATAACAGGATCACAAACGTTAAAGAGTAATTTACAATCAGATGGGCTCATAAAGTCCTGGCACTGTGTTCCTGGAACAAGAGAAGCAGGATTTCCTACTTGTATCGAGTTCCCACGAATATTAACATTCTTCTTTCCATACTGCTGTGCTGCCTCTTCAAGTGCTTTGATAGCTTCAAAAGTAAGCCTTTTTGTGTCAGCTTCCGTGAGTCCTGGGAAACTTGTAAATGGTTGCCCAGTATAAACGTTGAATTGTACACATTGGTCGTCTCCATAATTAGGAGCATAGAATCCAATTCTGCCATCTTTCATTACATTGCATACCCAAAAGCTTGAAGGCCTTCCGTTTGATTCAAAAGATTTTGTCTGTCCCAGAAGTGGCAGACTCTGCGTAGTCGCAGCATAAAATCCTCTATTCAAATCAAAAGGAACTATTGCAGGCATTCCTTTGTAAGGTTCAGTCTCAAAATATCTGACAGTAGTCTCACCTTGAGCAAAAGAATTATGATAGCTACCAGCAGTAGTCAAATCAAAGTTAGATGGCAATCCTTTAAGGTCATCTGTACTCGTAGTGCTTGGAACAAAAGAGCCAGTATATTCAGCGCCAACTGCATTATCATTCAGAGCATATGTTTTATCTCTCTGATATCCAGTAGGAGTTTTCTTAAGAGTTACTAAATAAGAGTTTTGATAACCCCGAACAACTTGCACAGGAGTATCTGGAGCTAAACCGCTTGGTAAATTTGTAAATTGTTTCTGGTTCAAAGACTTAGCAGTTTCTCCATAATAAGTCCCCCTAACTCTATCATCAAGAGTGTATAGTCCAACACCTTTATACTTTGAAACATCTCTCTCATATTTTTGTCTCTGGTCAATTTGATTTCCTATAACAAGTAAATCAGTTCTTGCTTTATCCTGTCCCTGTGTGCTTCCACCATTTTCTATTACTTGACATTTGAAGTAAATATCTCTAAGTTGAGAGTAGCTGTACTGTTTTGCCTGCTCATCAGTTACAGTTCCAGAAGGCAATAAACTACCAATAGTCTTTTGCTCATTTCCAGTTCCAAAAGTCTTAGAGCCGCAATCATTATTAATTCTAGTAATCAATTCCTTTCTCGCTTCAACATCATCAAAAGAGTCTCCAGCAAGAAGTCCTTCTTTATTTTTGTATCTATTTCTAGTCTCAATATCTTTAGTAACATCATTAGATTTCTTTATAGCGAGAGTCCCTGCATTAACATCTGATTTTATCTGGTCGGAATATTTATTGTAACATTCTGTAAGTGAGTCAGATGCTCCAGAGTTAACTTCATTCTCGCATATCTTTGTCCATCCATTGTTTCCCTGCATTACCTCTTTTCTAGCTAATGCCTCTCCACTTAGTCCTGTAAAGAAATTTTTAACTGTCAGTACACCGGCAGTGGCAAAGCAAGCGCCTTTCAAACCTTTCACAACATTTCCAAGATTATTTGAAATAGATTCCCAAGTCTTAATGGTCTTATTCAGATTCTCAATTTTTTCCGCTGCTTTATCTGGAGTCAATTTGAAAGCTCTCTTCTCAATTCCTATTCCAACTGTAAAGTTGCTCACAGTGCTAGTTTTAGTTGTTGGATTTATTTTCAAACGAATATATTTTTGAGAGTCAATATTTGACACTCGCATTACAGTCCCGCAAGGAGGATTTCGAGTAGGGCTATTGAAGTTGTCGCGAAGACTTAGAGTAATTCTCTGCACATTCGTCTGTCCAATTCCAGCTCTATTATTTGTGTTTGTTCTGCAAGTATAGCTTACTTCAATTGTTTCAGGGTCTCTTACAGAGAGTAAAGTCAAAGTGCCCAAATCAAAAATAGTTGAAGCTCCCAAGGTAACTGGTAATTCTTGTATACCCCATGCAATTTTAGCAGTAGATCTCTTTAGTGGAGGACTAGTCTCGAGTATCTTTATAACGTGGAATCCATCATCTGTCTGTATGCTCTTTCCAGCTAGTGAGCTATCAGTAGAATAAAACCCAGCAACACGTACTCTATAATCTCTAGCAGAAGGAGATTCAGGATATAAAGACAAATACTTTTGTATAAGTCTCGCTGCAGTCTTTGTCTTCCCATTTACATCTGCAAGTCTTATTGCCTCATCAAGCGCAAGCTCTCCATAGAATTTGCTTTGTTCTGGAGTTGCTCCAGCAATTTTTTGCTCCGACCCGTAGGAGCTTGCAAGCTCTTCATAAGTCTGAATAGCTTTTACAATATACTGTTCACTGTCACCATAGTTGGCATCAAATAATTTATCATTGCTTACTGGTCTTATTTTCTTAGCTTCTACATCTTTTGTGGTAACTGCCCCAGCCAAGCCACTTGAAGGATTAACATCATAAACAATAGATCCATTTTTAGTGCTGACTTTTGCAATAGTGTACTCTTTAGTCTCATCAACTAAGTAGTCTTTATCTGTAAGATATACTTTATCGCCTATAGAAAGCACATTTGATTTAGTTGATAAAAATATTTTCTCTCTTCCGCATACTATCTCAACTCCAGCTCCAGAAACAATCGGATTAGCAACTGTCGGATTCAGTATTGTAGTAGTTGGCTGATCACTTATTACTCTTCTGACACTGCACTTTCCATTCAAAAACCTCGCACCCTCATACAAATCTAAAATATCATCATCAACTTGCACGCGCACAATAGTTGAAGGAGCAATAAAATCATCATAGTTAAACTGCAGTCCTGTCTGGCAATAGGAATTAGGCAAGTAAACTGGATTAGCTTGCTGCTGTCCTCTTACTAAAGTTATCTCTGAAGTCTTAAGATCCTCATGATACAATGCTACAGAAGCTTTATTAGAATCTGATTCAAGCAAACGCACAGAGTATTGCCCTTTCAAAAAGCTCTGTTTATCCTTTATTGTCTGCCATTCGTCATCGCTTGTCTCCTGCAAGATTAGTTCAGTAGCTCCGATTCCCAAAGCATTTCCAGAATAATAATCTACAGTAGCTGACAAAGTAAAGTTAAAGAAATCAGGTATGTCCTTTTCATTCGCATTTCTCTTCAGTATTACTACTACATATCCTATATTGCTCTCTATTGGACTTCCAAGGAGTCTGTCTTGAGTACGCAGACCTGCACGAGCAGGGTGAAATCCAACTCCTGCAACATACTCGGGATATTTTCCATTGAATCGCATAGATCTAATTTGTTTAACATCAATTGCAGGATTAAGTTGCAGTAGGTCTAATTGACAAAATACCGGGACATTTTGTTCAGCTAGCAAGTCGCTTCTTACAACAGCAGGCTGGCATCCAATAGGGGAAATCTGAACTAAAATATCCTGGCGGGCATCACATGAATCTCTATTTGACAAAATAGGCCAGTAAGTATTCAAGTCAGCATTGTAATATCTATTGAAACTGCTCCCATAACTAGTATAGCTCGCAGTGCCTCTATTACCTCCATAAAAATTATCATTTGAGCCTATTACCTGTTGCGAAGAAGCAAAGCCAATTAATACAAACACTAACAAAACCAAAACCATTTTTTTATTAATCATGTAAACTCAAGCTCCACTCCTAAAGTATCGAAGACTTCAAAATTATATTGGAGCTGCTCCAGCGTTGTAGGCTTAGGCAATTCACTTACGTCAATTGTCAATCTACCTAGAGATAATTCACTCTCAAGTATGTAGGATGTGGTTTTTCCTCCTCCACGCAAAGCATAGTCTATATTGACTGCTGGTATTTCCACATCCACACACTCTTCTCTAGTGCCTCCGAATATTCCTGCAATTCCAGTTTTAGCTGCATTAAAGCATTGAGTCTTTCTAGTGGCAGGAATAATAACATTTGAGTTTCCATATACATACACTGCAATGTCATAAAGACCCTCTTTGAGATCAATAGTATTATCTTCAGATAGAACCGCGCTTACAGAGTATCCGTCTTCTCCTGTAAAGTGGGCAATCGCAGTCAAATTATTTGTAGTCTTTCCTCCAAGTTTTAAGTCAACAGACAAAGGATATTCCTTATCCAAAATAATCTCTGCAGCATTTTCTCTATTAGAAGAGTAAGTAATTTCAGACATAGCATACCCTTCTGCAGTTGCAATTAATTTTCCGTTTACACATAGAGGAATAGGAGCATCAAGACTTGCAGTATCTCCTAAAACTTTAGTCTCTCCCAAATTGCACAAGCTGTCAAAGCATCTGAAAGATATGTTTGATGCTAGTGGATTCAAAGAATTATCATAAGTTTTAACATTGACCTCTCCTTCATTAAATCCACACACGTCTGGAGTAGACTCTTCTTGGTTAAATTCTGTTTGCGGGGCCTCTCTAACTATATTATTATCTATTACAACTACTACAGGGAATTGGAATGTGTCTGTTCCGTCTCCTATAACTACTAAAACAGGGAAGCTCAAATCATATACAAAATGGTAGGGGACATAACAAAATCCTAAGACTCCTAGACCTTCTTGAGTTCCAACTGGTTCAGCAATCATCAGAGCTTGGCTTGCAGGAGTGACTTCAATCTTGCTTGGGAACTGTTCTGGTAAGTAAATTAGGCTTACAGGATTATCTACAGGCGTATCAACAGTGAAATATTTGTCAGTGTTATCTGTAGAGCTTGAGAACGCTCCAGAGAATCGCACAGCTCCAATGTTTGATGCAAGTGCTGATTTAACATTTTCAACCACTTCAGGAGTTTTCCATATTTTAGGACTGCACTGTACTTCAACTCCATCTACAGGAGCGTATGATTGTAATACATCTAAAGCATAATTCTCTAAAAACATAGAATCCTGTTCAGATTTGTATATTTTCAAAGCAGAAGAGTACAAGTTTCCAAGCTGACTATCTACTACAGCATCATGGCTGCTTCTCCTTGCGCTTCTTTCCTCTCTATAGGCTGCTAAAGGTGCATCCACAGATACAGAGACAGAGGAGTCTTCAATGCTTACCGTTACATCAGGCTCAGTAGTTTCAATAAAAAAGCCCTGTGCTCTAAATTGCGAAAAATCACAGTCATTAACTCTGTCCGAAATAAAAGTCTCAAGTTCCTCATTCATATCATTCATAGAGGGTACATTCTCAACAACGCGGTTGTTTCCAGACAGGCCATACCAATATGGAATAGAGAGTCCCAAAAAAGACAATTGTGTTGAGAAAGGATTAAAATCATTTCCAGGGCTAAATTCTCCAGGATTTATTCTCCCTCCCTGCGAAGAAAGAAGTTTAATTCCATTCAGAGTTTCTTGAGTTATGCATTGCTGATATAAATCATAAATTGGAGCAAATTCAGGGTCAATTCTCCCGCCAAACAAAGAATCCTTGAAAGCAAAAAATAGAACTATGAGTCCGACTAAAACTAGCGCAACAATCACAAATATGCTAACCTGTCCAGATTTATTACACATTTTTTTATTTATCATTTGAATTCTTTCTCCCATGTACTGCACCAGTCTTAGAAACTCTCTCCTTAATCATCGAGATAATCTCGCTGTTTATGTCTAAAGTAATTTTATCCTTAAACTGCTCCCATAATTTCTCATCTTCTACAAGAAGTAAGTACTTTTTCACTTTCCAGCCCCTCTTTCAAAAATAGCTATCATCATCAAAGCTCAAATCACTTAAACATAATCAATATTTAAAGCTTATTAGTTAATTACTTACTTAGTAAGTTAGTTACTAATAAAAAAATAGCAGTAAAAACAAAATGGCCCCACCAAGAATCGAACTTGGGTCTCATCCACGTCAAAGATATGTTCTACCATTATACTATGGGGCCTTTTCGAACTCCGTAGCGAGGAGCTTCGCAATCCTCAGATGAGAAAGCCCGCAGCAAGAGAGTTCGAAAATAGTCTCTTAATAGAGTTTTAAAATATATCGTTAAGCAGCGAGTTATTAAACTGCCAAGTTTAATACATGTTGTGACTTGTTCACAACTACGCTCCGAGCCTATGAGGAGGGTCGAATAGTAGAATGCAAAAATTAGTTAATTTCTGGCTTTTAAAAAATATTTATTTGAGCCCATCCCAAACCTTTTAAATATAAACACCTTAAATCTTACATGTTCAAAAAGAAGGATCGTAAACCTGATGTAGGTGAGCACAAATTCTGTCCAGTGTGCGGCCTTAAGCTCCAACTGCAAGATACCTATTGCCTCAAGTGCGGATATTCATTCGCCGCAAGGGTAGAAAAAAACAAAAAAGGGGCAAACATACGAAATACATTAATTGTTATAATTCTTTTAGTAGTGGCTTATTTTGGCCTTAGATACGCAGGAGGGCAAACAATAATCCCTCGCTCTTTCGCCGACGCTCTCAATACTCTCTGGCCAAAATGAGAATATTTATGTTGTTTTTATAATCAATCTGATAAAATCAAAAAAAGCAACCACATAAAGACCTCCTAAATTACCATTAATTATCGTTATAAGTTATATAAAATCATAATATTCTAAATACTATTCAATGGCACGTTCCACCTTGGTGCCAAACCATTTAGAGCCAAATCTTGCTTCACCCATTCACTAACTTCAATATCATATCCCGTTCCATTATTCACAAGGCGTGTCTGGAAAAGCATAGGGCCAAAATCATGGCCACCACCAGAAGAGCCAAGAGGAGACACAGAAGTCAATTGAGGATACAAAACAGGAGTGAACGTGCTGATATTAGCATTGCTATCAAGATTAACAGATGCAGAAAGATTTAATCCAGTGCCTAAATAAGGCAGGTTTGGGAAAGTAATTGTCGTAAAATAAACTCCCAAATTACTCTGCCAGCTATATCTATTATGTACTGCTCCAGTCTCTACATACTGATTCAAATACAAATTATTATTGTCAAACCATCCATTGAACCATACATAATTTATCCTCTGAGAAAATCTTTGCGCTGCATTGTAAGGAATAACAATATTCTGATTCTGATTACTAACATTAATTCCAGTAAATGTTACAGTGCCGGAGCTGCTATTCACATAAACATAATAATCATATCCATTCATGTAACTAAAGAATCCATAATAATTTCCACTTCCAGTTTGAGCTGCATCTCCCTCTACCAAAATATTATCTACCCTGCAATCTTCATTCAACAAGTCAGCTGTGCACTCAAATCGTATCTTAAATAAAGAGTTATTTGCAGAAGAAGAAGGCAGACTAAAAGTTTTGAATATCCAGCTCGTATTTGTGACAGAAGTATTAGCTGTCTGCTCAACAACTGTCCAATCAGTTCCATTAAACCATTTAGCCTGGAATTCATCTGAAATATCTATACCTGAAAGCCTCCTGTAATAACTAAAAGTGATATTTGTATATCCTGCTGTGCTGACATTTTTCTGCATCACACTTGCAGGAGCGCTAATATTATATTGAGGAATAGCTCTTGCCGTCCAATTTCCAAAAGGAGGATTTAATGAGCTTGCATTCCATGCGGATGCTCCCGTCAAAGTAACTAAATCCCATCCATTCAGACTTCCAGATTCAAAACCATCAGAAAAAATAGAAACTGCGCTGACATTTGAAGCAAAGACAAGGAAAAAAATAAAACATAAAACACTAGTCAATCCCTTTCTCATAAACCAAACCAGATATTATTGTTTAAATAAGTTACGTAAAATACACATAACTAATTTTCAAGCTGCTAATCTCAATTAGGAAAGTTTAAAAAGCAATTATTCTCAACACAATTGCATTACCTTTAACTTGTAAAAGTTAATAGGGGTATTGTGTCTTTGACACAATAATAACTCGGTAAGTACCTGGCCACGAGCCGACTAGCACATAATCTGCCAGATTAAATTAGAAGAATCCATAAGGTTCTAACAAACAAATGAAGTTACCGGAAAAAACAAACAGATATTGCCCATATTGCAGAAAACAGACAGAGCAAAAAGTTAGCGTAGCTAAGCAAAGGTCGCGTTCAGCAACTCACCCATTATCAAGAGGTTCAGACTTCCGGGTAAAGAAAAGAGGATTTAAGTGCGGTTTCGGAAACCAGGGACGTTACTCAAGACCTCCTCCAAAGAACCAGAAGATGAAGACAAAGCAGACAAAGCGCCTTACAGTCATGTACACTTGCAGCACTTGCAAGAAATCAAAAGGGATAAGAAAAGGGTTAAGAGTATCTAAGATTCAAATAGGAGAGAAAATAGCTAAGTAATCATATGGCAGAAAATCAATCATCAAAGAAAGGAGTAAAAAAGAAATTCTTCAGTGTAGACATTCCTCTTACAGCAGCAAAAGCAAAGCTCTACGCTGCAACCCAGGAAGAACTACATGGAAAAACAATCAAGATAGACATGACTAAAAACCTTAGAGGGAAAAACGTTGAGTTAAGAGCTAAAGTCCAGCTAATGAACGGAGAATTGACAAGTGAATTGATAAGCATGATTGTAACCCCGAGCGCAATAAGAAGAGTGTTGCGAAGAGGAACAGATTACGTTGAAGATTCTTTTGTTGCCTCAAGCAAAGACGCATCGCTAAGAATAAAGCCTTTCATGATAACAAGAAACAGAGTCTCAAGAGTAGTTAGAAAAGAATTAAGAAACTCTGCAAGAAAATTCATAGAGCAGTACATCACAATAAAGAGCACAAGAGAGATTTTCTCAGACCTTATGACGAATAAGCTTCAGAAAGCAATATCTCTAAGGGTAAAAAAAATCTACCCTCTAGCATTCTGTGAAATCCGTTGGATTGAAGTAATCGGTGAGCCAAAGGCAAAAACTGAAAAATCAGAGCAATAGCAACAACATCTGAATAAATCAAAAAATCGATGCACAATCACACCTTAAAACCTCAATAACTAAAGTTATTGATGGCCGTCAAAAATCCATAAAAGATTTTTGAGGTGTGTGGTTTGATTGGTGCTCGATTTTTGGATGCTCGACGTGCTCTCCAACCTAAAGTCTGGAGTTATCAAGAAGCACGTCGACATATTAATGTGATTTAAAGGCATATTCTCTTTTTAACTGTGAATTATGGTTATGTGGTTCAGCTAACACTGTATAGACCAAGTCTACTTTATTTGGATTAGAAATATTGCTTTGTATCCTAACAACTTTCAACTTAAAAAGCGCTTCAACTATAGGTATATCGAGATTTAAAGGCATAATTCTATTTGCTGTCCCTTGACCAGAGGATGCATCCGCAATTTCATATAAAGCAAGACTTGTAAGACTGCCATTTATTCTTTCTTCTGAAACAATGCCTGTTAGATAAATAATTCTATCATTACTAAACTGACTCTTAAACCTTAAACCCACAATTGCCTCTTCTCCAATATGGTCTCTAAAATCGCTTAAACTGGGACGATCATATTTTTGCATTAATTTAGACTCTACTCTTACTTCCATATATAGAAAAACAAATGGGTGTTTTTAATAATTTATATGATAAAAAACAAATAGAAATCTTTTTAATACCTCTTCTTTTGGTATCAATATCGCCTCTGTAGCTCAACGGTTAGAGCGATAGTTTTGTATGCTTGTAAACAAGCTCAAAAGAACTATAGGTTGGGGGTTCGATTCCCTCCAGAGGCTTTTCATACTCCGTAGCGAGTTATTAAACTGCCAAGTTTAATATATGTTGTGACTTGTTCACAACTATGCTCCGAGCATGTGAGGAGTGTCGAGCAAGAGAGGATGAAAATAGTCTACACTGAAAGTTCTGCCTCTAGTGTTGTACGTAAGTAAAAAGAGCAAAGCTCTAAAATAAGTTTCTGATCTCCATAAAATAACCTCAATTAGTTTGTTACAGCATTAGCATCTAATGTAACAGCAGTCTGTGCTAATGCTCTTCCATTCAGTGTTGCCCCATTATTTAGCACAATCGCTGTTTGACCCAGAATATTTCCATTGAAAATAGATGTCGTTCCAAGTGTTGCTTGACCAGCAACCTGCCAGAAAATATTATTTGCTTGACAACCACCATTTAGGATAACTTGCTTGCCAGAGCTGATATCGAGAGTTTGTGCTACTTGGAATATGAATACTGCATTTGCGTTACCCTCGCAGTTAAGAGTGACATCTGTTGGTATTGTTAAGCCAGTTCCCCATTTGTAAAGCCCCGGAGTTAGTGTCATGCCACCAATATTTCCAGCCCCTAGTTCAGTAGCAGTTGGATTTGTCCTTCCAGCAGCGTCGGTGTAAGCTGTTTCCATATCACTTACAGCAGTAGTCATCATAATAGGAGTAGGATGTGCATAGTCAGATGCATATGCTCTTCCAGTAACTAAAGATGATGTCGCAAATTGATTAGATGGATCCATTACTAAACCAAACCCAGTAATAGCGGTGCTAGAAATTGGACTAACTCCAATGTTCCCAGTAATTGAAGTAGTTCCAGTTGTGGATATTCCCGACTTTGATAATATCACAAAATTGCCTGCTGTTCCAAGATTTACTGTTGCTTGACTAGTTTGTACACTTTGTAATGGGGAAGTCCATCTTGGGTTTAGTCCATTGATTCCAAGATCCTCTTTAACCCATAAAGGCATTTCAATTATGTTTTGTCCTCCGCTCTGTACTAATTTTGTTTCAAAAAGCAGAGCTCCATAAGCGTGCCCAGCTGTCTGCCATATTGAATCAACATCTTTAGTAGAAGTTAACTGTGGATATTGTATAGGGTAGATTGTGTGCTTCCCATTATTTGTGTTAATGGTTATATCTGATGAAATATTCGTAAGCCCAGTATAAGCTATTTCTGGGAACATAAAATCAGCGTAATATACACCAGGAGATATTTCAGAAGCCGTGTCCATATAAGTCTCACATGTTTCTACATACTGGTTTAAGTATAAGTTCTGATTGTCAAACCAGCCTTCAAACCATACATAGTTAATTCTTTTATTGAAATGGTTTGATGAATCAAATGGAACTACAAAATGATCATATTGGTTACTATTGTTAACTCCATCAAATGTTATTGTTTGTGAGCTTTGGTTAATGTAAAAATAGTATGTGTAATTTAGCATGTATTCGATGTATCCAGAATAATTTCCACCTGTATTGGTTGAGGAGTTCCCGTTATTGCCTGCAACATTAACTATCAACGAATCTGTTTCTGTTATCTGACCATCTGTTGCACTGCATGTTACATTGTATGTTCCAGAATTTATATATGTGTGATACACGTTGCTATTTGCAATGTTTAATAATTGATGGCCATCACCGAAATTCCAACTATAAGAGTTAGGTGTAAACCCTAGAGTATTACACTGGAAATCATAGTTGTTTCCTTGTGGATAATATGGGGAAACAATCAAATTCGCACTTGAGTTTTGATTAACAACAGGAGATATTTCTATAATTCCATACCACGATGCTGCGTTTTGGCATACAGATAACGTCGGTAAGTCATTCCATACGCCAGCCACATTAGGAGTTGAGTCCCATAATCTGATAATATTATAATCTTCCTCACTACCTGCTCCGCAAAACGGATAATTATTTGGCTCCCCTATGGCCCAATTAGAATAATTAAAATCTTCTCCATTGTCCCAAACATAACTGCCTTCGCTAACTTCATCGCTTAAACCAATCCAAGCATCTCCTTGAATAGTATTAAAAAATTGACCAAATGTATTAATGAGAAAAGAGTTTTCAGCAGCATCATTAATAGAAACTAAATGCCCTCCTGCTTGTTGAGCTTCTATACGCGCTGCAAGAATGTCCAGTGGCCCAGAAGTCAATGTGTATACATGTCCATTTGCTTGATTTATATAAGTCTGATTTGATATATAGTTAACCGGTTGCAAAGGCAAAGTCCATCGCGGATTCAAACCATTGCTCGCTAAATCTTCTTTTACCCATAAGGCCAGTTCAATCATTGGTTGCGTTCCATTAGTAACTAGTTTGGTTTCAAACAGCACCGGGCCATATGAATGTGCACTAATTTGCCATTCAGAATTAATTACAGATCCAGAGGTTAATTGAGGAAACTGTAATGGGATAAATGTGCTTTGATCATTATTAGTGTCAATGTACACATCAACTGGAATTGAGTTAGAAGCAAGGCCTAAGTATGGAACATCAGGTAGCACAAAATCAGCATAAAATACGCCCGCAGACACTTCCATAGCAGTATCGGAGTACAATTCAGGAGTTTGCACGTATTGTTGCACATACAAATTCTGTGTGTCAAACCAGCCTTCAAACCATACATAATTAATCCGCATATCAAATTTATTTTCTGCATCAAATGCAGTCACAAAGTGGTCGTTTATATTGCTTACATTTAGACCAGTGAAACTAATAGTGTGTTCACTCTGATTAATGTAAACATAATAATCATAATCAGGCATATAATGGAAATATCCGAAGTAATCACTCACATTCGTTAGAGGCATAGAGCCTCCATTTACAGTCACCACTATGCTATCATTTACAATGATGATTCCGTCCGTTGCACTGCATTCAGCCGTATAAATGCCATTTTGATAAGTATGATATACATTACTATTTTGTACATTCAAAAGTTGTTGTCCATCTCCAAACACCCAACTGTAAGAAGTGGGAGCCATACCAGATACATCACACTGAAATATGTAGTTGTTGCCTTGCGGATACCATGAAGCAATAGAAAGTATTGCACCTGCTCCGTCAATACCGAGAAGTTCTGTGATGGGCTGTTCTGAAGCAACGTCTGCTGCGATAGAACCACTAGAGCTGCTAAAAGTTTTTGTAGGTAGAGGATCTGATTGAGCAGGCTCAATAGGAAAAACTGTTATTTCGCTAGGATTTTCTACAGCTGCTTCTTCGGCTGCCTGAGCCGCTGCACTAGAAATTGTAGATTCTTCTACAGCCACATCGAGAGCATCAGAAACAACTGCATCATTAGAAGAAACAATAGCAATATAAAATGTTGCCATAAAGACCGCTAATGCAAGAAATACTACGACTACATAACTAACTGCCGCTCTCCGAGAAATTAAAGCACCCATTTGTCAGAGTAAACTATTTTATATAAATAACGGCGCAGTCTGTTTTTTACAGCAAGAGCGCCCACATAAAATTATGCACTCAAACAATAATCGCTTTTTGCCCGCCAACTAAAAGTTCAGCCACTCGCCTATCCATCACAACAGAATCCCCTTTTCGGTAAGGTCCCAAGGACTCCCCACCCATTCCTACAAAAGGCTCAACATCTTCCATTATAATCACACTAGTCTCTTGCAGAGCATGGGAGCCATTAAGTAAAAGAGTAGCCAATAACTTATCAGTTTGTTCAACTGAAGACAATAGTTGCTCAAACAAATCTTTCTCGAATGCAAGCATATCCTCAAAGTCCTTCTTCATTACACCTGTTTCAGTTGCAACGAAAACTAAATTTAGTATTTTCTTCTTGCGGCGCAAAATAAGTTCTTTGAATATAGTCATTGAATTTTCATATTGTTTCTTCTCACGTACAATCTCATCAGAAAAAAAGTCTCCGCTGCGAGTTATATTTCTCTTGTGCTCGTGTATGAGTTCAGAAAAGCTCTTTACAAAATCAAGAGGTAATTTCTGCAGACTGTCATTAGTCTTCTCCTTTCTCAAAAAATCATATAAATCTTCATAACGAATCATCTAAAAATTGTATCATCTAGTCTTATAAACATTAATGTTCAGAAAAACAGAGTTTCTTTTAGAATTCTTCGGCCAGAATAAACTTTCCCAATAGAAGCGTCCTTTTCAGTAAACCTATGATTCATCCCGCTCGGTTTAGAAGAGTCATAAAATAAAACAGGAACTGCTCCAGACGTATGAGCTTTTGCTCGGCATGAAGTAGTATGATCTGCAGTAACTACAAGCCGGACTTCTTTTCCAGTAAATAAATCGCGTAATTGTCCAAAAAAGTCTCTATCAAGAAGTTCAATCAATCTAACTTTATCCAAAGGTTTGTTATCATGTCCAGGTATATCTGTTTCCTTAAAATGAATATAGAAATAATCAAATGAATCAGAATATTTCTTTAACATACCAATAGCATTTTTCACAGCCAATTCCAAACCTTCATTGAGATGAGCATAAGAGTCAATATCTTTGAAAATAGGATAGGCAAAAGTGCTTAAGTGCATTCCAAAATACTTCGTGATTCCTATTTCAAGTGGCATATAACCAAATCCCATCCATTTTCCAAGCAACTTTGGAGAAAGATAATTCTTTCTCCCAGGATCGCGACACAACAAAAAGTTAGCTGAATAAAATCCTTTTTTCTCTCGGATAGCATTAACCTTCGAGTTAGCTAAAATAAGGTGGCTCTTTCGCACAAATGTATCTACTAAATCTGCAGATAGTTTTGTTAAAGAACCATCATCATAAGGTTCTGCAAGTTTAACTCTAGACCCACTAGAGACAGAAACACCATCAGCATAATCTGGATCAACATTTGAAAAATGAGATGAGAACACTCCTCTAAATACTAGAACTGCTCTATGCCCTATTGTAGGAATTAATTCAAATTGATATGGCAGCTTGACTTTGGAATTCACTTCCTCTGAAAGCATTTTAGCTTCCTTAGTTGTCAAAGTCCTTCCAGCTCGTCTATCAACTAGTTTCAAACTTTGCAGATCATCAATCGTAGAAAAATTGCACCGTAGGGCTAAATCCCCTCCATTTAGTTCAACTCCAGCTCCAAGTGCCTCAAGAACTCCTCGAGAGATTTTCTTGTAGTCTTCTCCAAAAAGAGAAATAATCCCACTAGAGGACTGTGGAGCAACACCCTCAGCAATAGGAAAACACCTTCCAATCTTCCCCATAGAAGCAAAATAATCCAGGTTAGGAGTCTTAGCATATTCAAGGGGAGTGAGTCCTTTCAAAACAGTGCAAGGTTCATCAGCCACTCCATCAAGTATAACAAAAACACCCTTCATGTTATGATTTAGTAAGCGTTTGTTTTAAATTTTTGTAGTAAGAAAAATCTCGCTCAAAAATGTCTGTAAAGCAATTAAACATACAATAGAAAACTTATAAACCTTCTTCCCACATCAAATGCAATGTTCAACCTGCTTAAAGACAAGCTCAAATCATGGCTTGGAAAAAAAGTTACAGAAAAACCGATTAAAGAGAAAAAGGCAAAATCGAGTAAGAAGACAAAAGAAAAAGCAAAAGTAAAAAAAACAGAAAAGCAAAGCAAAAAAGAAATAGTAAAAATAAAGGATAAATCCAGTAAGAAAGAAACGCCTAAAATAGAAGAGGAAATGCCTCAAGAGCCAGTATTTGAGAGTGTAGAAGAAGAAAAGCCAGTTGAATCTAAAGAAGAAAAACCTAGCTTTTTCAGTAAAATCTTTGGCAAAATATCCTCAGCAAAGATAACTCAGGAGCAAGTAGACAATATTTTCGAGGAATTGCAATTAATTCTACTAGAGAATAATGTAGCATTAGAAGTAGTTGATGAGGTAAAACAGGAATTAAATAAAGAGCTTGTTGGATTTGAAGTAAAAAAAGAAGAGATAGCAAACAAAATAAAAAAAGCTCTTAGATTGGCAATTGAGAGAATTCTGCAGGAGCCAGAAGACTTGATTTCAGAGATAAAAAATTCGAAAGGTTTGTACACAATAATTTTCTTTGGGATAAACGGTTCAGGAAAAACTACTTCCATCGCAAAATTAGCTCATAAATTAAAAAAGCAAGGCATTTCAGTAGCGTTGGCAGCTGCAGACACATTTAGAGCAGCAGCAGTAGAGCAGCTGGAAATCCACGCCAAAAGAATAGGTGTTCCTATAATCAAAAGTCAATACGGTTCCGACCCCACTGCAGTAGCTTTTGACGCAAAAATATACTCAGAAAAAAACAATATAAAATGCCTATTAATCGACACAGCGGGAAGAATGTATACAAAAGAGAATCTTATAAAGCAGATGGAAAAAATAGTGAGAGTCATAAAACCAAATAAAAGAATTTTTGTAGGAGAATCAACAACAGGAAATGATATGATTGACCAGATAAAAACATTTAATGAAGCAATAGGAATAGATGGTATAATTCTAAGCAAAGCTGATGTAGACGAACGCGGAGGCACAGCTCTTTCAGTATCTTATGTCACCAAAAAGCCAATTTACTTTATAGGCACAGGGCAGAATTATGAAGATCTCAAAGAATTCAATAAAATTGAGATAATAAAAAACCTAGGCCTTTAATGTTATCAAAAAATCGATGCACCACCACACATTAAAATATGTGATTTGAATGGTGCTCGATTTTTGGATGCAAACAAAATCTTCAGATTTTGTTGCACAGAAATTTGTCTTTGTGAACAAATTTCTTGTGATCAAAGTGTTCCGCACACTAAAGTGTGCGGTTTGTGAAACACTTTGACATTAGTAAAAACCCACACCCAAGCCATTTATTATTAATATCGTCGTAGTTTTAGGTCAAACATAATTAAAATAAAAAATGCCTATTTCTTCAGTTATATCCGCCAGAGCCACCATATCCACTAGGAGGATAATTATTTGTTCTAGGAGCATTATCCGAAACACCGTTTGAATTACTCTGTGAGTTAGCCAAGTTCATGATTCTTGAGCGCTGTCTTAAAGTTCTGATAATTAGGACTCCAACCACAAGAACCCCACCACCCA